>Ga0129313_1000603_pt1 | contig 28265 bp, 24 predicted proteins | sample O1105metagenome_FD_94436 | JGI IMG/M metagenome (GOLD analysis project Ga0129313, IMG submission 94436) | Orangutan group fecal microbial communities from fecal samples from Wisconsin, USA - O1105 metagenome | ecosystem: Host-associated > Mammals > Digestive system > Large intestine > Fecal...
AGCATGCAGGAAACCTTGGGATGATCTGGAGCGAATAATGCGAATGGTGTCCTCCGCAATACCTATCATCACATTCAGATACTATCCTTATAAACAAAGAAGCTGACCTTTTGGGTCAGCCTCCCAAAATTTCTGATATATATATACCTAATGTTATATAGGAAATCGTACTAACCTATCAATTTAATCGAGGACACGATCCTGTCGCATTGGGCACCATCCCTTCTGGCCGAATAAAAATCAGGAGACTCATAGGTGCAAATTCCGGCAGTCGCGATATTGGAATCAGCCAAACCGCACTCAACCAGAGTAATTCTGCACACCTGCCACAAATCTATGTGATGCCCTCCGGCCATGCTGCCCTCGACACGGGGACCGCGGAACGACCAGATTTTCTCAACCGGAAAACCTGAAGCCTTGAAAAGCTTTGCCACATCTTCTCCGACCTGAAAACTGTCCGGACCGATTCCAGGACCGATTACGGCATGTATGTCAGCCGGCTTGGAACCAAATTTCTTAACCATTGCAAGAACAGCCTGCGCGGCAATCTTATTCACAGAACCACGCCAGCCGCTATGGGCAGCACCGACAACCCTGCGCACAGGGTCATATAAAAGGACCGGGATACAATCAGCCGTCCTGACTCCGATGGCAACTCCGGGAAGATTAGTGACAAGCGCATCGATTCCCTCAAGTTCCTCCTTCGTGTAATCAGGCCTGTCAATGACAGCAACATTGGTAGAATGTGTCTGGTGAGGTTGGATAACATGATATGGAAGTACAGAATTCTTCCTCGTAGAAAAAGCCTCTACCCCTTCACCCAAATCATACATGAGAAGTTTTTCATTTCCATTTTCCATTGTCAGAATCCGTTTTGTATTTCTATATAAAGTCGGCTACAGTCTTAGGCTTGGTCAATGCTACAGCATACAACTGCCCTTTCTGGCCAAATATTACTCAAATGTAACAATAAAAAGCCATTCGGAGAAATTCTTTCGACATTTTTCCACCAACGTCGCACAATATTTGTCAATGTCATTGGCACGAAACTTCCGGTTCACCTCGTAAACAGTTGAGCAGCACATATCTGAAGAAGAAAAGCCAGCCCCCGTGAAAGAGACTGGCATAATTGACTTGTTGATTTCCGCCCAAAATGAGCGAGAAACAGATTATTTGAAAAGAAGACGCGCGAAAGTATTGAGATAGAGTCTCCAGTTTCTCCACTCGTGGCCATGGTCATTCACAAAATAAGTGTGCTCGAGGCCGGCCTCCGTAAGTGTCGCATCCAGTTTGTTGCTGCCCTCGAAGAGGAAATCAGCATTGCCGCATCCGATCCAGTAAAGCTTGACTCCGGCATTCTTGAGTCTGGTAGCCTGCTCCACTGACATTGCCCCAGCTGCAGAAAGAGGACAAATCCAGTCAAACATTTCAGGATAGGTCAATGATGCTGAAATGGTATGTCCGCCGCCCATTGACAATCCTGCTATCGCGCGTGATTCAGGCTTCGCAATAACTCTGAAATTCTTTTCAATGAAAGGAACGATTTCCTCGCAGAGGCTCTTAACATAGATTCCCGCATATGCCGGATCCCTGAAATTGATATCCTTCACAGGAAGATTGAGTGTGCATGCAGCCTGCTGTCCCGGATTTCCGTTAGGCATCACCACAATCATAGGCTCGGCAAGTCCCTTTTCAATGAGATTGTCAAGAATCTGTGCAGCACGTCCCATTGAAGTCCATGCCTCCTCATCTCCGCCGCCACCGTGAAGAAGATAAAGAACCGGATACTTCACCTTCTTGTTCACTTCGTAACCATAAGGAGTATAGACAGTCAGTCTTCGGTTAAGTCCCAACACCTCGCTGTCATACCACATATGGGTAACCGTGCCGCGCTGGTTTGCTTCCTTATAATTCTCAGATCTTTCACCATCGATCAGCAACATGCTGAGATAAGTGACACCATCCCTCTGCATGAGGACGTTGTTCGGGTCATTGACAGCTGTGCCGTCAACAATGAATCTATATGTATAGATTTCCGGTTCCGGAGCAGCTACCTTCACAGACCAGACGTTTTCCGGCCCCCTTTTCATGTCGATCTTTTCAGAATATCCCGGCAGCCAAGACCCATACAGGCTGACTGTTGTGGCATAGTCGGCTTTCAGACGGAAAGTGACGCTGTCGTTCTGGATTTCAGGAGAAACAATAGGTTTGCGTCCGAATCTGAAGTTCGAAAGTTCCTGCGCCTGCGCAGATACTGCTACAGCAACTGCGGCGAGAATTGTCAATGTTTTTTTCATCGTATATATTGGTTTTGTGTTTCAGCGTTATCTGTGTTATCAGTGGCTGCCCAAGTCCTTCAGTCACGAAAGAACCGAGCACAAACAAATGTTAGACGCATATCAAACGAAACGGTTTAATGACTGAGCATAAAAAAGCAAAAAAATTCAGTCCTGACAAATGCTAGAAAACATTGTTTCTTTAAAGTTTAAATCACTACATTTTCTGAAACGAACTCAGACAAACTAACAATAACACTCAGTGATACCAATGTCACTTGACAGGATAAGGCACGAACTAAAGAAGTGGGATGTCTTCGCTTGGAGACATCCCACTTTTGTATCTTGGTGGCCAGGACTATTTGAGAAGTCTGGCGCGAAGCTTGGCAATCATATCCTTTGTCATTGACTCGAGATCGTACTCAGGCTTCCAATCCCACTCTGCGCGTGCGCAAGAGTCATCCATGCTGTCTGGCCAGCTGTCTGCGATGCTCTGCTTGAGAGGATCAGGGTTGTAAACCATTTCGAAAGCAGGAATCTCCTTTTTGATGGCTGCGTAAATGGTCTCTGGAGCGAAACTCATTGACGCGATATTGAATGCATTGCGATGGATAAGTCTCGTCGGGTCAGCCTCCATAAGATTGATCGCGCCATTCAATGCGTCAGGCATATACATCATATCCATGAGAGTACCCTGCTTGATAGGGCAGACGAATTTCTCTCCACGTACAGCTGAATAATAGATATCTACAGCATAATCAGTGGTACCGCCGCCAGGAAGAGTAACATTGGAAATGAGGCCAGGGAAACGTACTGCTCTGGTATCGACTCCGTACTTGTGGAAATAGTAGTCGCTGAGGAGTTCGGTGGTCACCTTGGACACGCCATACATGGTCTGAGGGCGCTGGATGGTGTCCTGAGGGGTGCCGACATGAGGAGTAGAAGGTCCGAATGAGCCGATGGAACTAGGAGTGAACACCGCACATCCGTTCTCTCTGGCTACCTCCAGCACATTCCAGAGGCCATCAATGCCGATTTTCCATGCGAGCTTCGGCTTGGACTCGGCGACAACTGAAAGAAGAGCGGCAAGGTTGTAGATCGTATCAATGTGATACTTTTTGACCGCAGCCGCAATCATCTCACCATCAGTCACATCTACAATTTCGGATGGTCCTGATTCCTTCAATTCACCCTTAGGTTCGCTACCGATGATGTAGCCTGCCACGACATGGTCATTGCCATATCTTCCGCGAAGTTCCATTGTGAGTTCAGAACCGATCTGTCCTGTAGCTCCGATTATGAGAATGTTCTTCATATTGATGCTTTGCTTTCTTATTGTTTTATTGTTTAGCGCCACAAAAATAATCAGATTTTTATTATATCCGAAGAAAAATGTAATAAATCGTTAAATACTTGGATTTTTGCTTAAGAATGTCTAATTTTCGGAATCGGAAGGTCAATGTCAGGCTTGCATACCTGCAGGACTCGAAACTGAACAAATTTTAAGGAATATTAAAACATAATAGACCAATGTACGGAAAAATGAAAGAGCATCTCAGCAAAACTCTCGCTGAGATTCGTGAAGCAGGTCTCTACAAAGAGGAGCGCCTGATAGAGAGTTCTCAGTCTGCCGCTATCCAGGTAGGAGGAAAAGAAGTTCTGAACTTCTGCGCGAACAACTATCTCGGTCTTGCCAATGATCCTCGCCTTGTAAAAGCCTCTGCGGAAATGATGGAAAAAAGAGGCTTCGGTATGGCTTCTGTACGATTCATCTGCGGAACACAGGACATTCACAAACAGCTCGAGAAGGCAATCAGCGAGTATTTCCATACAGAAGATACTATATTATATGCTGCATGCTTCGACGCAAACGGCGGTGTTTTCGAGCCACTTCTCACTGATGAAGATGCAATCATTTCAGACGCATTGAACCACGCATCCATCATCGATGGTGTGCGCCTCTGCAAAGCCAAGAGATATCGTTATGCCAATGCTGACATGGCCGACCTCGAGCGCTGCCTCCAGGAAGCACAGGCCCAGAGATTCAGAATCATCGTTACCGATGGTGTGTTCTCAATGGACGGAAACGTGGCTCCTGTCGATAAGATCTGCGAATTGGCCGAGAAATATGACGCCCTCGTAATGGTAGATGAATCACACTCTGCAGGAGTTGTAGGTGCTACAGGCCATGGTGTAAGTGAACTTACAAATACATACGGCAAGGTAGATATCTATACCGGAACTCTCGGCAAGGCATTCGGCGGTGCCATGGGCGGATTCACAACTGGCAGAAAGGAAATCATTGACCTTCTCAGACAGAGAAGCCGTCCTTACCTCTTCTCGAATTCATTGGCCCCTTGCGTGATTGGCGCGAGCCTCGAGGTTTTCCGCATCCTCGGCGAAAGCAACGACCTTCATGACAAACTCGTTGAGAACGTGGAATATTTCAGAGACAAGATGATGGCTGCCGGCTTCGACATCAAGCCTACACAGAGTGCAATCTGCGCCGTAATGCTATATGACGCAAGACTTTCACAGGTATTTGCTGCCAAGATGCAGGAGGAAGGCATCTATGTAACCGGTTTCTACTACCCTGTCGTTCCAAAGGAGCAGGCCAGAATCCGTGTCCAGCTTTCGGCCGCCCATACCCGCGAGCAGCTCGACAAGTGTATCGCAGCATTCATCAAGGTCGGCAAGGAACTCGGCGTTCTCAAATAGCCGTCAATTTCTGACTGAACAACTGATATGGGATTGTCCGGTAATTTCGGGCAGTCCCTTTTCGTATCCTGTCATCTATGATTACCCGGCATAACATGTCCACATTTCTGTGATTTTAGTAATCCTTAAAAAATAACTTGGTAATCTTTGCGCGTCTTTTCGGTCTATATTCCTGCCTCATCAGTCGTGTACGTCCAGTACACTCCTTCTTCGAAAAGGAATCTATCCTCGAAAATCCTCCACAAATCTTTACCAACTTATTTTTTAATGCTTACTTAAAAGTATAAATGAAGTGGTTTTTGAGGACATAAAGATTTAAAAATCATCATTAAAATTTAAGAATCATAAAAATCTTCTGGAACCACCCGCCCGTTTCGGGGCATTTCGCCACATTTTCTGGTTTTGCGCGAAAATTTTATATAGTATTGCAACCTTGATTGACGCATGTCCAGCCGGTTCATAACGGCGCATGTCAATGTCAACAATTTGTTTTAAAAGAATAAATACTTAATTTTATGACAGAATTAGTCAAGGTTGGGAGCGAGAGCAAGTACACAATTGGGCTTATCGACGAGGACAGAATCAATTACATTAAGGCCATGAATACTGAACGGGACACATTCAATCAGATTGAGTACGCGCGTGAGACCGGGAGAGAGGAAGGACGAGAAGAAGGGCGTGAGGAAGGACGTGCTGAAGGTCATAAAGTGGGCAAAGAAGAGGGTCTCAAAGAGGGACAATATAAGATTGCCATGAATCTTATACGGCTCGGGGCATCTTGCGAGATTATCACGCAGGCCACAGGGCTTTCAGCAGAAGATGTTTCCAGGCTAAAGGAAAGGACGAATTCCATCAGGCGGGACGACGCCACAGCCCCCTCTGTAACGCATTGATAATCAAGTATAGTTTATTTCAGGTGTGGATTTCCGATGATTTTTTGGACACTAATCCACATCCAATTTCATAACTCCATATGAATCAAATCATTGCAAAAACTGATGTGGCACCGTCCCGACAGAAGACATAACGCCGGAGACGCTTACCAACAAAAGCACAGAATAGCAGAACACTGTGGTCTCCCCATTACCATGCAAAATTTGCGTCCCGACCAGGAAGATGGAACGGAACGCAAATAATATAAGGTAATTTCTACGCCGGGCAATATGCGCCGGCTTACAAAACTATTTCACGGAGAATTTATAGACGGTATGCTGGGTATAAACGTCTCCTGGACGAAGAACGGTATCAGTAAACTCCGGATGGTTTATGGAATCCGGCCATTTCTGGGTTTCCAATGCCAATGCCTCACGGTGACCTATCGGCTGGCCTTCAACCTTACCGCAATAAGAACCGTCGAAAAAGTTTCCGCTATAGAACTGAAGTCCAGGCTGATCAGTCAGTATTTCCATGAGACGTCCGGTAGAAGGGTCATATACTGAACATACGCTATGCAGACTTCCATCAGATGGGACATTGAGCTCCCAGTTGTGGTCATATCCACCTCCCGTGAGCAGCTGAGGGTGATTTTCAGCGATTCTTTCTCCGATTGCATGCGGCTCACGGAAATCGAATGGAGTTCCGGCCACAGGCATATGCTCGCCAGTAGGAATTAGCACCTTATCGACAGGAGTGATGGAATCTGCATTGATAGTCACCACATGATCCAAGATGGAACCACCCCTGCTGCCGTGCAAGTTATAGAACGCATGATTTGAGAGATTTACCGGCGTGGCCTTGTCGGTCCGGGCACTATATCTTATATCAAGACCATTGTCATGAGTAATGGTATAGGTAAGGTCAATGCTGAGGTTACCAGGAAAGCCATCCTGACCATCAGGTGCTGTGTATGTGAGAGTTACTGAAGAGTCAGTCCGCTCCTCCAGTGACCACATGACCATATCCACTCCGAGAAGTCCACCATGCAGAGTCTGGCCGTTGTTGTTCTTCGGAAGATTATATGTAACACCATCAAGCGTGAATCTGCCGCCGCCGATACGATTGGCTACCCTGCCTACTGTAGCACCAAGGAAACGTTCACCGGAATTGTGGACATATCTTTCCCCATCACCATAGCCGACAATGATATCGTCAATGTTGCCGTCTCTGTCAGGAGCGAAAAGACTGATGACACGAGCACCGAAATCCGTCACCTGCATCGTGATATCTCCATTGCGCAAGGTATATAGATTCATATGATTCCGAACACCCGCGGACTCATCCTTATAATGGAACGCTGATGGGCGTACTATTGGCACAGGAGCCTTCAGAGGAGCATTGATGACAGCCTCATTGGCTTCTCTCACACGAGCCGCATCCACTTTCAGGACTTCACGGTCGTATGTGTACAAACCATTAACCTCTCCCTCAACGTCAGTCGTCTGAGTATAGACTGCAGCCGCACACATATCCCTCTGCTTGATGTCGATAAGGTCACGGGCATACAGACAATATGTATCAGTAACCTTCTTTTCCGTATCATACTGGATATAACCCCATTTGCGACCGATATCCCACGTATGGCCATCGATTGGACGACCTATGCCGCCATATTCGCCGAGTACATTGACCATAGCGGTGTCAAGGATACGCATCGCCGGATTCGGATAGGTATGTGTGTCCAGGATATCGCCTGCACCCTGTATCCAGTTTCCGCCCGAGGCAGCATTGACAAGACGGGAAGAATCCATTTTTCTGGTGAAATCGACCACCTCCTTAGTGTCGAACTGGCCCCACGCTTCATTGAAAGGAACCCAAACGACAATGGACTTAAACTTCTTAAGCTGGTTAATGATTTCACCCCACTCCTTATAGTAGTTGGTCATATTCGACTCATTACGTGCCCAGTAATCAGTACCGGCGCCATAGCAGTCTTCCCCCTGCCCCCACTGTTCAGGGCTATTGTAGCATCCGATACTTGGCATATCCTGCCATACCAGCATTCCGAGACGGTCACATGCATAATACCACTGTGCCGGCTCGACTTTGATATGCTTGCGTATCATATTGAAGCCCAAATCTTTGGTCGCCTTGATATCCCAAGTGAGCGCCTCAACACTCGGCGCGGTATAGAGTCCGTCCGGCCACCATCCCTGGTCGAGCGGTCCGAACTGGAAAAGAATCTCGTCATTCAGCGCAAGCCTCTTGCCCCCGTCGGAGCCGATCTGCTCTGAGATCTTGCGCATAGCGGTATATCCCTGAATTTTGTCAATGACTTTTCCGTTTCTTATCAATGATATTTTGACTCCATAGAGATACGGCTTGTCAGGGCTCCAGAATTTAGGGTTCCGGACCTTTATCGTAGCAGTCTCGCCTGCAGCAACTGTCTGACGTCCCTTGCGGAAGATGCTCCAGCCTGGTTTTTCAGTATCGTAGCCTATCTTTGGGCGGAGGATATCTACCCGAATCCTGTCTCCATCTACAGCACCATGACACACCGCGGTAACGGAGATTTCGCCTGTAGCAATATCAGTTTCGACATTGTAGTCTTCGATATGTGCATCAGCATTGACAGGTTCCATCCATACACTCTGCCAGATACCGGTAACAGGTGTGTACCATATGCCGCTCGGATCAGAAACCTGTTTTCCACGCGGAATCGAATAATCAGGGTCATCCGTCGGATCCCATACCTTCACTATCAGTTCAGCAGGGGTATCGCTCAGATAATCAGTCACATCTACGGCAAAAGCAGTAAAGCCTCCGGTATGGGACGCTATCTGTTTCCCGTCAATGAATATATCCGCACGCCAATCGACCGCATCGAAGTGAAGAAGGATTCTCTTTCCATCCCACTTGGCAGGCTTCACGAGCTTTGTCCTGTACCAAAGAATCTGGTCCTCACCAATGCGTTTGCAGACGCCTGAAAGTGAAGATTCTATGCAAAACGGCACCAAAATCTGACCGTCAGCGTTTTCCGGCATCGAAACGGCATCATCAGAACTGATGGCGTAATCCCAAAGTCCATTGAGATTCTGCCATTGCCTACGAGCCATCTGCGGTCTGGGATATTCGGTATGGCATTCCCGGGGATTCACCTCAGAAGCCCACCTTGTACGGATGTTCTCTCCGGCCGGAGCCCATTGCTGGGCAAATGAAACGCCGCAAGCCATCAAGAACGCAAATAAAAATAAAAGGTTCCTTTTCATGAGTCAATGATTATGTATGCTAAGGTAATCAATATTTTTTACACTTATCCCCCCCTCAGTTACAAAACTTGCCCGTGATGTATCAGTTGTCCACTGCACATCACGGGCAAGACGGCTATCTTAAAAACTTAGGCTTTGACAAGATTGATTGAAATCCTGAATGTCTGGGTGTTTTGCCAGAGAGGAACGAAGTCGGACGGCTTCTCGAGTCCGAATGCTTTCATAAGCTGCATGATGGCAGCAAGCTGGGCCTTTTCTTCGGCTGAAATGTCAGGATTGTCTGCCATACCTGCAAGAAGTTCATCCAGTTTAGGGAGAGCAGGGAGGAAGGCATTGATGATAGGATCGCACATTTCCTTGTCTGCATAAAGTTCGAGCGCACCGTTCTCCTGCGAATACTTGAATCTGAAACCGCTCTTCATAATCTGCTGAATCTGAGGCATCAGGGCCTTTACATCCACGCCAAGTTCCTTGAGGTCATTGAGGAGGTCCATAATATCTGAAAGACTTGAGTCTCCTGAAGGAAGATTGGCTCTCGTCATGAAATCGGCATTTTCATCGTCACCTGCAAGAGCAGCCACGTTAGGAACCATATAGAAATAGTCCTGTGCATACCAGAAAGCCAGATTGGCCTTTGGAAGAGAGAGCCACTCGGTGTGCGAGGTAGCATTGAAATGATACTTTCCGTCAGGTCCAATGAGCGCTTTCAGAAGTGTCTGGACATCAGGCATCTGGAAACCGCCTTCATCGTCAGAGTCAGACTCCCAGTACTCTGCTGTGATATTTCCGTCTTCGTGGAATGTCATGCTATTGAAACTGTCCGCAACATTGACACTTCCCAAAAGGCTCAGCGCCATCGAAAGGTTGGCAGCAGAAGCGGCATAATTGCCGCCGGCTGTCCAGGTCACCTGCATAGGATAAGCTGACGGGAGCATGTTGCTTCCGGGAGCGACGGTGCGGAGAAGATTCCACGTACCGGCCAGACCAGCCTGCGCCGCATCAGAAACCCTGGAAGATGCTGTAATAGTGATTTTTCCCTCAGAGGTAATCCTGCCTTCAGATGTAATCTCATAAATTGCCGGACGGGCAGTTGTCGAGAACAGCGAAATCATTGACGGGCTGGCCACCAGAGAAGTGTTTCCACTGAATGTCCATTCACCTTTGCCGGCAGATTTCAGGTCAACATCCATTTCCACCTTGTTGTAACCGGGAATGATATTGTTCAATGTCAATGTGGCGGCATTGCCAGAAGTGGCTGAAAGTTTCGCATTGCCGACCTGCACCGGCACTGCATTGACAGTAATCACTGCATTTCCGCTCTCGGCGGTAATTATCTCTGATGGTATCTCCTTCCAACCATTGTTTTCGGGACTGTCCTTTTTGCAGGATGCCGAACATGCCAGTACGCAAACCAGCGCACAAAGCGACATAATTTTCTTCATCATAATTCTTAATAGTTAAAATCAATGGTCCCGCATGTGCAGAACCCGATAATAGATGCAAAATTGATGCAAAATGTTTCGCGTGGCAACGGCCACAAGATGTTTGGCAGTCTCAGGGCGCATCGCTTCTTCCAGACTCATGGCAGGCGGAGTGACAGCCTCGACAATACGGAAGCCTCTGTCTCTCAGCATCTTCTCATCCCGTACAGCCCCGCTTACCAGAGCCACCGGAATATTCAGGCGCTCAGCCCTTTCCAGCACACCCGCAGCCGTTTTTCCTTTCAATGTCTGATAATCAGAACACCCTTCGCCTGTTATGACAAGGTCTGCCCCGGCAATCACAGAATCGAAACCTATCTGGTCCAGAACCAGGTCCACGCCCCGCTTCAGTTCCGCGCCAAGATATGCCCGGAAAGCTCCTCCGAGACCACCGGCAGCACCGGCACCAGGCATATCGCTTACGTCAATGCCAGTATCTTCTGATATTTTCAATGCATATCCGCGCAGTCTTTCCTCCAGAACCTCCACATCCTGTCCGGAAGCACCTTTCTGAGGACCGAAAACCCGACTTGCTCCATTCCTTCCTATATATGGAGTATCCACGTCACAGGCAATAGTGAATTGAAGTCCTCTTGTCTTTTCGAGAAAGCCTTCCACACCTATCATTCCCATTCCACCGTCATTGGTGGCACTTCCGCCAAGTCCTATGAGAAATCTCCTGCAACCTTTGTCAACAGCTGCCAATATCAGTTCTCCAAGTCCTTTCGTAGTTGCAATCAATGGATTGCGTTCGCCCTTCGACAAGAGTGCAAGGCCGCAGGCAGCGGCAGACTCAATAATGGCCAGGTCCCCTGCCACACCATAGGCAGCTCGTACAGGCCGTCCCAACGGGTCCGAAACCTCAGCCCACTCCAGATGTCCGCCAAGAGTATCGACGAGGGCCTCAACCGTACCCTCTCCCCCGTCGGCCACGGCAAGACGCACCACTTCACAGTCAGGATATACCTCGGACACGCCTTCAGCTACAGCGTCTGACACTTCCGAAGAAGACAGACAACCCTTATAGGAATCGCATGCAATGACGATTTTTTTCATACGTATACTAATCTTACTGATGCAAAGATAGAATATTCAGGAGTATTTCTTACTTTTGCACTGGAAAACGCTTATCATGGAAGAAAAAGACAGACAGCTTGAAAGGAGGGTCTTCATCATTATTTTCTTGGGAGCGCTGAGCGCTTTCGGCCCTTTCGTCATGGACATGTACCTGCCAGTTCTGCCGGCAATGGAAAAATGGTTCGGATGTTCTACAGCATTGGTACAGCTAGGACTGACGACCGGACTGGTCGGTCTGGCGGCAGGACAACTCGTATTTGGACCTATAAGCGACAAATACGGGCGACGTAAACCATTGATATGCGCCATGTTACTCTTCATAATCGCCACTGCTGGCTGCATCTTCGCAGCAGATATACATCAATTCGTGGTGATGCGTCTTTTCCAGGGAATCTCAGGAGCAGGAGGCGTGGTACTCTCAAGAAGTATCGCGGCAGACAGATACAGAGGACGTGAATTGACGTCAATGATGTCAGTCATAGCCGCTGTCAATGGCATCGCTACAGTTGCGGCACCTATCGTGGGAGGCCTCATAGCATTGATAGGAGGCTGGCGCGGAATCTTCTGGAGTCTCATCGTCCTGGCCATCGTCCTTTTGATTGGAGCGTTCCGCATGACGGAATGTCTCTCATTCAAGAATCTCAGCATGATGAACGAATCTTCAGGCAAGGCAATGGCCGACGGATTCCTGAATGTCCTGAAAAACAGGAAGTACCTGCTGTACGTACTTATATATATGTTCTCCATGGCGCTGCTGTTCACCAACCTTGCATCCGCCCCATTCATCATACAGGAGCATTACGGACTGACAACACTTCAGTTCAGCATAGTATTCGGATTCAACGCATTGACCTTCGCAATCGCCTCTGCCATAATACCTTTATTCAAGACAAGGGACATCGCGATAGCGTTCGGAACCGTCGGGCTGGTCATCCTTTCAGCCGCAATGCTGGCCGCCTTCGTCATCGGATGCGGATTCTGGATATATGAAGCCATCGTCTTCATACTCATGCTCATGGTCGGCATCGTTTCCACCACTGCCAATGTCGCGGCCATGGATGCTGGAAGGGACAATGCGGGAGTGGCTTCCGCACTGCTCGGAGCCATCGGACAGTCATTCGGAGGAATCATACCTGTAATCATCGGACTGGGAAACATATTCACAATGACAGGCGTCATGTTCGTCTTGTGCGCCATCCTCACAAGCGGATGCGTAGTCTATTTCAGGAAATCGGACAAGATTCAATCACAAATATAAAATGGAACTTTACGAATACGCCAGGCCTGACATAATGGCTGGCAAGACAATACTTTACCTTCACGGATTCGCTTCAAGCGGACAGAACGGCACAGTCAGGGCAATGACTACCCTGCTTCCGGAAACAAGAATCATCGCCCCGGACATTCCGGTAGAACCCCAAGAAGCATTGACATTTCTCAATGACCTGTGCGCCAAAGAGAATCCCGACCTCATCATCGGAGCCTCGATGGGCGGAATGTATGCCGAGCTCTTGCGCGGTTTCGACAGGATTCTTTTCAATCCGGCGTTTTTCCTCGCCGACACTCTCCAGAAGAACAACGGTTTGGGGCGTCAGGAATTCCACAACCCCAGACGCGACGGACAGACCTCGTTTCTGGTAACGAAAGGGCTTCTGGAGTCATTCAGGGAGGTATCTTCACACTGCTTTGAAAACATGACTGACAATGCCTCCGACCCGTCGTCTTTCGGAGAAATGACCGATGAACGCGACCACGTCTATGGAATGTTCGGAACACAGGACAATTTCGTCACGGGAACGTTCGATGTTTTCAGAAAGTACTATGCCAATGCCATCCATTTTGAAGGCGAGCATTATATGGACGACAGCGTATTGCTACACTCTGTGCTTCCTGTCATTGAAAGAATCGACGACAAGCAGGAGAAGAGGAGTAAGCCGGTGATGTTCATAGCATTGACAGATGTTCTGCTCGACCTGAGGAACGGGGTCTCAAGAGGCAAAAGCATTGATGAGATGGAGCCATACGGCAGCGCTGTCAAGGCCTTTGCGGCATTGACAAGAAACTATTCGCCCTACGTCCTCATCACGAATGATTTCAATGAACCTGAGCGCATCCCGGCATTGACCCGATGGGTGGAGAAACGCATCGGCGTTCCTGCGTGGAACAGGGTGGTCATCTGCAACAGGAAGGACATGCTGCTGGGAGATTATCTCATCGACAGGTATCCTGAAAGGCTGAATTCCGCCGATTTCATGGGGACGGTGCTTCATTTCGGGGAGGAGCCGTTCAAGACCTGGGAGGAGGTCCTGACATATTTCAGCAGGCTGGGAGGCCAGTGATTCAGATAAAGCTATAATGAAGTTAGTCACTCAAGTTTCGCAAGTTGTCAAACTTGCTGAACGTTAGTGCGAAACTTGAGTTAATTATTTTTTTTGGAGAATTTTTCCACAAAAAACGTATATTTGGGAAAACCATTATAGCTTATGAACTCAAACATTCTCAAACTAATGGTCTGCGCGACCATCCCGGTCGCTCTTCTCTCATGCAAAAAAGACGAAGAGCCTGTAAAGACTGACTATATCATCAGCCAGTACGAAAACAACGAACTGCCGGAAAAGATTTCATTCAACGGAGGGACATTCAAAGTCAATGTCAAAGTCGATACCCTCACGAAATCCAACATCGAAGTATTCCTCCCGTGGCAATACCGCCTCGTCATCGGCGGAGAAGCGCAGGAGGCAGTGAAAATCGAGAAACCGACCAAGACTTTCGAGGTCAATGTCCCTGAGAACTACACGGAAAGCACAAGGACAGTGGCAGTGGAGGCTATGTTTACCGATATGGAAACTTTCAATGCCAACGGAGACGCCACCCCGGGCGAATGGAAGCAGATTGCCTCAGCAGAGCAGGACTGCGGACTGTTCCTGATCGAAGACTTCTGGTGGGCGAAGGGCAACATTGACCTGAAAGACGGCAAATTCATCATCGCGGAAAAGATGTCAGACCCTGGACTTTTCTTCAAGAAAGGCTCAAGCTACGGCATCAGACCAGTAGACGGCGCCTACGACGGAACCGCTTATACTCCGGAGCCAGTCAAGATAGAGATGAAAGACATCCCGTCCGACAGTGACAGCGACGACCCGTGCACCAAGATGAGTCCGGAACTCAGGCTTCCGACATATATGGAAGCATATTACCTTTATTATCAAGAAGATACCGACAGCGACCACTCTCTCGACGGAATCAAGGGAAGAACATTCAAGGAGGCTCCGGGATATTTCCTGCCATACACTGGCGTCATGTTCATAGACACCGGAAAGATGGACCATCAATATGACAATGCTTACGGCGGATATTGGATAGACGGAAGAAGCTACGACAACGAGCACATGGTCTATGTCATAAGTGACACATATTCAATGATTTTCTATGACGTGACCAACAACGCGCTCGGTTCCGTGAGATGCGTGAAGAACATACGGCAGCCAAGCTATGTCTCACACAAATTGACACCAGAAAAGCTGGAGGCCAATACCGAATTCGAGCTGGAAGTGGAGACTGACCCGGGCGAATTCGCCCTCTACGAGGCGACCCTCATCTCCGACACTCAGGAAGAAAAAACAAGCACCTGCACCCCGAAAGTGACGAAGGCTTCTTTCAATGTCAGTGCGAACACCGAGAAGGCGGACAAGACATGGAAACTGTTCATAAACAACAAGTTCACAGGAAAGACCTTCGTTCAGCCTGCCATTCAGGACTATGCGTTCTATGTATCACATACGCCTGCGAAGAACGACTACAAGGCATTCACACTCACTGTCAATATAGACACAGACCTCGGAAAAGTCGCAGTGGAGGCACGCGGTTCGGACGGCAACACATACAGCAAGGATGCCTCAAGGTTCAATCCTGTAGCCGAAATTCCTATTCCGGAGAACACCAAGACTACGGACAGGACATTCAGCATCTTCATCAATGGCATTGACACTGGCAAGAAGGTGGTTCAGGCCGGTGCACCTGCGGCAGACGGCTGGTCTGTAATCTGGAGTACGGGATACCTTACGATAAAAGACGGGGCCTATACATTTGCAGGACCTAAGGAGCACGGAATGTACTTCAAATGGAGGAGCAAATACGGCATTGACCTCGGACAGGACATAAAGAACACAAGCAAATATCAGGGAAAGGCATATGGACCGAAAGAGGAAACACTCTCATACACAGCCATTTCCAAAGACGATACCGACCCATGCTCACTCGTTCTGCCTGCCGGCACATGGAGGCTGCCGACTGCCGAAGAAATGACAGAGATGACCAAAGGCGGAAGTGTTGACACCAAAACCGGAGCATACCATACATGTACCGACGGAGAGCAGACCGTATGCCTCATGGCAGGAGGACAGCTGAAGAAAGACGGATCTGGAGTAATGTTCCCGACCAACGTTTTCGTATGGACAGGAACAAAAGCCTCAGACGGAAAATGCCAGTATCTGATGTGGACGTCATCGGCATCGGGAATTCCTAAGATTGCCAGACTGACATTGAACGATGCGGCTTTCCAGGTACGCTGCGTAAAGAGCAAGTAGGCATCAGACGCATTATTTTTTTCGGCGAATATTGGAAATGAGCCCCAAAAAACGTAAATTTGCGATACATGGATTGAAATGCGCTGTTCGACATGCTGGAAGGTATAAGAAATAATATCGAAAAGTTGATTGCTCTGTACGAAAGCGAGAAGAAACAGAATGAAAAGCTGGTTCTCGAATTGGAACAGAAGGACGCGACGATTGATTCATGCAAGAAGCAGATTGCGGAACTGGAAAGACAAGTGGATAATCTTAAGCTTACAGAAGCCTTCACCGCACCGTCAGGAACGAACTATGATGCGCGGGAGAAGATAGATAAGATGATTACGGAGATAGACAGATGTATCTCCTTATTGGAGAAATAGTTATGGGGCAAAAGATTACGATTCGGATAAACGGGAAGATATATGAGCTGACAGCCGAGTCTCCTGAAAAGGAAGAAATCTACAGGCAGGCTGCGGTTTCTGTAAACCAGATGCTGGGCACATATATGCAGAAGTTCCCCGGAAAGGATCTCTCAGAGCTGATTTCTCTGGTAGCGCTGAATGAGAGCATCGGAAGGCTTACGCTTACGAGGAGGCTGGAAGCAGTGGAGAAGGAAACGGAAATGCTTAAGAAACAGACAGATACTTATCTTGACAATATTGAAAATCAGCCGCCAGCCATAACTCGCTGAAAACAACACGTTCTACGGAACCGGGTGTTCTCGAGCCGGGGATGCGCGGGCCTAGATAACCCTCACGGAGATTCTGCTACGGCAGGACGTAGGATTACTGAACCGGCACGGAGCTCAAATCTTAATATTTAAGATTTTCTGACGGACATGCTGACGGCTTTTTTTTATGACTTACCGGACAAGATGCTTCTACAGACAGCAGAAGTGACTTGTCCGGTTTTCTGTTGTCCGCGATGAACAGGACTGAAACTTAAAATTATAATATATATTCACGTATGAACAACATTTTGATACTCATAGCAGTAGCCTTACTGTCAGCTGCATTCGGAATTGCAGTTTTCATAATGGTTCACAGAATGATTATGAAAGGACGCAAGGACAGCATCCTGGAGAAGGCCGAACTGGAGGCCGAAAACATAAAGAAGGAGAAGATTCTTCAGGCAAAGGAGAAGTTCCTCCAGCTCAAGAGCGAGCACGAAAAGATAGTCAATGAGAAGAACGCACAGATCAAGGACACTGAGAACCGTCTCAAGCAAAAAGAGAACAATCTGAATCAGCAGAACAACGATCTGCTGAGGAAGATGAAGGACCTCGACAACACAAAGGCGACCCTGAAGGCTCAGAAAGAGAACCTTGACAGAAAAGCTGAGGAATACGAGGCTCTCAGGGTAGAGGCAAACAAGCAGATAGAGAATATCGCCGGCATGACCGCAACCGAGGCAAAGAACCTTCTCATGGAGAACATGAAGGCCGAGGCGAGAAGCGAGGCTCAGGCTTACATCAATGACACTATGGATGATGCCAGACTGAATGCCGCAAAAGAGGCCAAACGAATCGTAATCACCACAATACAGAGGACTGCAACTGAAACTGCCATTGAAAATGCAGTTACCACATTCCCTATCGAGAATGATGAAATCAAAGGAAGAATCATCGGACGTGAGGGACGTAACATCAGGGCTCTGGAGGCTGCGACAGGAGTGGAAATCGTAGTCGATGACACACCGGACGCAATCCTTCTCTCAGCATTCGACCCTGTCAGAAGAGAGGTCGCAAGACTTGCGCTCCACCAGCTGGTAGTGGACGGACGTATCCATCCTGCAAGAATCGAGGAAGTCGTTGCCAAGGTTCAGAAACAGCTTGAGGATGAAATACTTGAGACAGGTAAGAGAACTTGCATTGACCTCGGAATCCACGGCATGAACATCGAGCTCGTGAAACTCATCGGCCGAATGAAATACCGTTCATCTTACGGACAGAACCTTCTCCAGCACTCACGCGAGGTTGCAAATATCTGCGCAATCATGGCTTCAGAACTCGGTCTCAACCCTAAGGTCGCCAAGAGAGCCGGCTTGCTCCATGATATAGGTAAGGTCTCAGAAGACGATCCTGAGCTTCCACACGCACTTCTCGGTATGAAACTCGCCGAGCAGTACAAGGAAAGACCTGAAATCTGCAACGCTATCGGCGCACACCACGAGGAGACCGAGATGACTACGCTTATCTCCCCTATCGTAATGGTCGGAGACGCCATATCAGGAGCACGTCCTGGAGCACGTCGTGAGGTCATCGAGTCCTATATCAAGAGACTTAAGGGTATGGAAGACCTTGCAGCCGCATATCCAGGTGTAACAAAGAGTTACGCCATCCAGGCAGGTCGTGAGCTCCGCGTCATCGTAGGCGCAGAAGAGGTCAGCGACGATCAGGCGGCAAAACTTTCAGCAGACATCGCTCTGAAGATCCAGAACGAAATGACCTACCCTGGACAGGTGAAGATTACCGTTATCAGAGAGACAAGATCTGTCGCCTACGCCAAATAGCGGAATTTGCTTAAATACATGACAACTCTTCAATAAAAATGATCAGGAAATCATTGAAATTCATTGCAGGCATTGCACTATCCATCATGAGTGCAATGCCTGTTCTGGCTCAAAATTTCGAGCCCACAGTGACCTGGAAGGTATCCCAGGGAAAGAATGACGGTAATCTTACCGAAATCATCTTCGACGGAACCATCGCTTCAGGGTGGCACACCTATGGCATTGACCACAAGGCCTCCCCTACCACGATCGAGTTCACGGATCTCACAGGCTGCACCCTTGAAGGCGGACTGTATGAACTTCTTCCGAAGTCAGACTACAACGGAGACGAGGTTTTCTTCGACCGCATCAAGATCGGTCAGAAACTTATGCTTTCTGCTGACGCTGAAGTACTTAAGGGCACTATCACAACATCGAGTTGCAAGGACCACAACTGCGGCGCCCCGGAAGACTGGGACTTCGAAATCAAGTTGAAAAAGCCAGAGACAGTTGCAGTTGCACCGGCAGTAACCGGAACCGAAGAAGAGCAGAAGGCAGGAAACTCCATCTGGGGACTCATTCTCGAGGCCATCCTCTGGGGATTTGCTATGCTTCTGACACCTTGCGTCTTCCCTATGGTACCGATGACCATCTCTTTCTTCATGAAAGGTTCGTCGTCGCCTGCAGCAGGCCGATTCAAGGCATTCATGTACGGTCTTTTCATCGTTCTGCTCTACACACTGCCTATCTCCATCATCATCGGCCTCACCTATCTCTTCGGTGGCGAGACCGTAACGGCAGACATATTCAATTGGCTTGCAACGCATTGGCTCCCGAACATCATCTTCTTCATCGTGTTCATGGTCTTCGCGGCATCTTTCTTCGGAGCATTCGAAATCACTCTCCCGTCTTCACTTGTAAACAAGAGTGACAAGAACTCCGACAAAGGCGGCCTTGCGGGAATCTTCTTCATGGCATTGACACTCGTCCTGGTATCATTCTCATGCACCGGCCCGATTGTCGGCTCCGTACTCATAAAATCCACACAGGGCGAGTTCTGGACACCAATGGTGACAATGCTCGCATTCTCAATGGCTTTCGCATTGCCTTTCACAATCTTCGCGATGTTCCCGTCACTGCTCAAAAAACTCAAGAGCGGAAGCTGGCTCGGTTCCGTGAAGGTTGTCCTCGGATTCATAGAGGTGGCTCTCGGATTCAAGTTCCTCAGCGTAGCTGACCAGACCTATCACTGGGGTCTCCTCGACAGAGAAATCTACCTTGCCATCTGGATTGTAGTATTCACACTCCTCGGACTCTATCTCCTCGGAAAAATCCGTTTCGAAGCTGACAGCGAGGTAAAACACATCGGAATATTCAGGCTCTTCCTCGTAATCGTGGACTTCACTTTCGTTGTCTATCTGATTCCTGGAATGTTCGGAGCACCGCTCAAGGCTATCTCAGGCTATCTCCCGCCTATCGAAACGCAAGATTTCGTAATCTGGAGCAAAGCCGACGGCCAGATGACTGCGGCCACTGTCAATGTCAATGCAGATGTTAAGTCTTCAGAAGGTCTCCACCAGCTACCTCTCGGCCTGACAGGCTATTACTCAATAGATGAAGGACTTGCAGCAGCCAAAGCGGCTGGAAAACCTGTATTCATCGACATATCAGGTCTCGCCTGCGTGAACTGTCGCGAGATGGAGCAGAGAGTATGGAGCGACCCGAAAGTTCTCCAGATGCTTAAAAATGATTTTGTAATCGTGGTCCTCTATACAGACGACAAGGCTAAACTTCCAGAATCGGAATGGGTTACCACAAAGACAGGAAAAGTTCTCAAGGACAGGGGCAGGGTCAATGCCTACTATGTCCGCGAGAGATTCGGGGTTAGTGCCCAGCCTAATTATGTAATTCTGGACACAGAAGGCAACCAGGTGACACCGGTCAGAGGATACAACCTTGACATCGACGGTTTCGTAGAGTTCCTCAACTCCGGATTGAAATAAATCATCATATCACATAAAGACGACCACGGAAACTGACGTGAAATCTCACAAGTTTCCGTGGTCGTTTATTTAATTCAAGACCATTCGTGGATTATTCGCCGAACAGCAGAATCATGTCCTTGTCTATGGCTCGCGCGGCAGGGGCCGGAACAAATTCCCAATGTCCGATGTGATGAGTATCATTGATTTCAGCCGCATGGATGCCATTGGACTTCTGAATATAATCGTAGAGGATGTTGCGTATGTCATCATGACGCGCCACGATACGGTCATCCATATTGTCGGTGTCAATGCCGGCACCCTTGGAAAGGATATAACCGCCTCCGGCAGCACGATAAGATGTCATGGCCACATTGTACCAGGCATCCATTGAGAACGGAGTCCCGTCAGCCAAGGTGGTGATGCTGACACGGCTTCCGTAAGGCTTGGTTACATCTACTGTATAGACAAGTCCGCCAGCAGAGTCGAAATTATATGGCCTGTTTATGAAATGCCAGTTCTTCTGTCCGGTACGCTGGTCCTCCCCCTCCGCAATCTTCAGAACATGGCCGCCCGGAACATAAGTCTGAATCCACGAGTCATAGGAATACTCCAGGCATTTGCGGATTTCATCGCCGGTCAGTCTGACAACAAACAACTGGTTCTCATACGGATAGATACTGAACAAATCATTGTAGATAAGCCTTCCGGCATTGATATCCTTATTGAAGGTCAATGGTGCTGCGAAAGAGACCTGAGCCGACTTCGCCGAAAGGCTCAGTGTATGGATGAGATTCATATACGGACACATGCCGGCATAAGAATCGCTGGTTCTAAGGTCAATTTCAAGGTCGCCCACTTCCCTGAGGGTAAACTTCTTGACAGCCTCGTAATCTGAATGGAAGGCGGCCTCCATCTTTGGGTCAACCCTGTCGGCATTGACCTTTATGAGATCGGCGTTTACGGATTTTGCCAAAACTTTACCGTCTTTCAATGCCAGACGTATGCGGCCATGCCCGATGTTCTGCGCACGGCTGCCGGAATTGATAAGACAGATGCTGTCCTGCTGTACGACCAAGGCGGAATGGTCATGTGAACAGACCAGAAAATCGACTCCCCTGAGAGATTTCAGGAGGTCCAGTCCCTGACTTTCATATATGGTGCCGTCACCCTTTCCGGTTCCTGAATGGACCGCCACGATTACGACCTGTGGTTTCTCTTTTGCAACCAGTTTGTCCACTTCGTTCTGTACCAATGGAATAAGGGATTCGAACCGCATACCCGTCCACAGTTTCTCGTCCAGCCAGGCCTTGATGTTCGGATTGGTAAAACCAAGTACGGCAATCTTCACCCCGTGACGTTTCAGGATACTGACACTGTCGAAATAAGGCTTTCCATCAGGCTTGACTGCATTGCCTGCAAGAAATGGAATACCATTGGCCTTCAAATCCGCTGCAACACGGTCATAGACATTGTGCCCTGTCTCTACGTCATGATTTCCGACACAGACAGCGTCATATTTCATGTAAGCCGCAAGGCGCGGAAAAAGGTGCGGTGTAACAGTGTCCACATAATTATAATAGTAAGGCGCATTGTCGCCCTGCAGGCAGTCGCCGGCATCGACAAGTATGACATTGTTAATGCCAAGAGAATCTCTATAAGCATTGACATAAGTATTCACGGCCATCAGCGACGTGCGCCTGGGGCCATCCACATAAGTCGAGTCGAACCACGCGCCATGCACGTCGTTAGTAGTAAGCAGGTCGAACTGGAATTCGCCTGTCGGTCTGTTGCCGCACGATGCGGCCGAAAGGATTACGGCCGATGTGGCAGCAAGTATTTTCGATATATTGTTCATGTCAAATGATAGGATTAACTTCTCACGTTTCGAACTTACGAAACACAACTTGTACCGAAGTGTGCCTTTAGCTCATGGATAACATCTGCTCGACCTATTTAAAGGAAGCCGTTTCTTGTTTACTCTTCTATTCATCAGGTAAAGCCAATGCTGATTGAACTTTTCCCGTGCAAAGTTAATACAATTCCATCAAACCAGATAATCGCACGGACATTCTGGCAATATTGCCACCTATTCGTGTATAGAATCATACAAACAACTCGCTTTTCAAGTATAATTAGACTTACTTCAAATAAAGTTCGGCCCTTCCCTGCGTGTCGATATTAGGTTTATCCGCATGGACAGGCGCAAAATTTCGACCTTCTTGGCAGGCGTGATTCCGGACACATTCACGGTAAGATTCTGAAATTGAGCGCATTACGAGATTAGAGCTAGGGAAGAGATCTGCCAAGACCACCTTTCATTGACACCTCTTGGCAAGAGACTTATCACTTAATCAATTAAGATACAAACAATTACAGATAAATTCACCTGTCAAGAGGGTCGAAAATCGCACAGCGAAACAGACGGCGGCGGACGCCCCTGCCTTTGGCTGTAACCTTCCCACTATCAGGGCGGTTTAGGGACTTGCACCCATTAGAGCATATTCGTACTGGACGAACAAGAAAAAGCACCTACAAAAACTCCGTAAGTGCCTGACTTTCAACATAAACTAGCCAGGGCTTAAACCAGAGACCTCCAGATTATGAGTCCGGTAGAACAGATAAATCCAGTCCCCGAGGTGAGGGATTCAGTGAACGTAACGTGCACATACATGCTATATGTCGCGATGTTGACAAGGCAGTTTTATCAACCATTTGAGGGATTCACGAACGCAACGTGCACACATGCCGGAATCAGATTCCGAAGAGCGGGCCGTTATATTCAGAAGTGACGCGTCTGCGGTCCCGCCTGGAAATATTCCTTCTGACTGCATTTCCGGTCGGATTGGAAGGGTTCAGCAGCTTGTCCAGGCTGAAAATCAGGGAGAGTTTCTGCTGCATTCCCGCATACTTGAAACCATCCGGGAAATGTGAGACAATCGAGAGTCTGAGGTCCATGAAATCAGCGATATGCGGCTGCCAATACACCTCAAGTCTGTCATAAAGATGCCAGCCGCTGTCATTGACCGGAACCACTCTGTAGAAAGGAGAACCGGCATAGAGGTTATTGCCGTATTTGAATCCGCCGTCGTCCACATAGTTGTAGAAAGGCATCAGGTCCTTGCCGTAGTAAAGCCTGTTTTCAATGCCGACATTCCAGTTTCTCAATGACACTGTAAACTCCCCTCCTCCGGGATTGCTCTGACCATCCTTCTGACGCCTGTCCTGCTGCAATGACTGGTACCAGGCCAATGTTGCAGAAATGTCCTGCCAGCCGCAGAATTTTTCGAAACCAAAACGGACAAATGGCTGGACCATAGCATCATCCACCACGCTTCCATACTCGGCGGCATTGGCATAATGATGATATTTGAACGCCAGGCCGGCGGACACGAAGTCATTGAAAATATACTTTCCGTACCCGAATGCATTGAACTGTTCCCTGCGATAAGAACCGTACTGGCCGTCCCAGTCAAAGGCAAGTTCAAGGTAAGTCTTTGGGCCATAGGCCTTTATCAATGCACCTTCGAGATTGTTGTCATAGAATTTCAGTGAATCCGAGAAGAAGGCCTGCGAATAATCGCCTTCCGCAAGATGACGCGGAAAAATACCGGCGTAGCCCTTCACGTTCCATGCCCCAAGTTTCGCGTCAATGCCATAGTACATGGTAATTTCCCGGAAGAGACGCGTGTTCTCCAGTCCCCTGTCGCACTCCGGGCTGGCTGCTACCGCAGAAGGATGACGACCGAAGTCTTTCATCACGTCAATGCCGGCCATCAGTTTATGTATGACATTGGCGTTCTGCCTGACCTGAAGGCCCACGGAAGGAGTGAGCCTGGCACCGTAAAGTGTCATTGACTCAGTAAATTGCTCTTTTCCGCTGTCGAATTCGCGGTTGTCGAACTTATAGTCGAAATAGGCGTCGTAGATGAATTTCACACTCTTTTCTTTGGGCTGTGCCTCAGGCATTCCGAACCCCCAGGAGAAGAAATCCTGCGCACTGGCATTGACACAAAAAAGGATGGTCGCAGCCGCAAAAATTTTCAATTTCATGATATGTCTTGTCCAATTTTACAAAGTTAACTAATCCCGACTTGTAGGTCAATGATAATTTGAGTAATTTTGCTTGATTTAAACATAAACAGAAAGACTGCATCTGCAGAAGATATTGCTCATGCGGCATTCAAGTGACTGGAACAAACGACATACTAAACACTCTAAATATCTATTATCATTTTATGACAAGAAGCAAATTATTTTTGGCGACACTGCTCATGTCAGTTTCAGTTTTGGCATCAGCGACAGTGAAAATCGTACCTGAGCCATTGGAAATCAAGGAGTTGTCCGGAAAGGTCTCACTCCCTTCAGAGATTACGGTCTCTGCTCTGGAGAATGACAATATGGTCGATACTTATATAGAGCTGTCGTCTGGAATTCTGAAAAACAATGGAATAACATTGACCCAGATACTTATGCAAGATATTGACAGCCAGATGATTGTACGCAACGCTCCACGTTTCGGCTATCGCGGCGCCATGCTCGACTGCGGTCGTCATTTCTTCCCGGTAGAGGATGTGAAGGCTTTCATTGACATGATGGCTGTGCACAAACTGAACAGATTCCATTGGCACCTCACCGAGGTCGCATGGTCTACCCCTGCAAGTCTTTCCGGATATCAGGATTTCCTCAGCCGTCTGACAGGTTCGCTTATTCCTCTTTATACTTCTGCGGGATGGCCTTTCGCGGAGTATTATGAAGATGATTTGAAGTAATAGATATTTGGTATGATCAAGTTACAAACTCCGGTGGAAATTAAAGAAAGCAGCATTAAGATAGGTTTCGGTGATGGAATCCTGCTGCTTGGAAGTTGTTTTTCGGATAACATCGGCAACATAATGAAGGACATGGGCTTCAACGTCATGGTGAATCCTTTCGGGACGCTGTACAACCCGGTTTCCGTCTGCAATTCGATACGACGTCTGGATTCGGCCGTCCCTTTCAGCGAGGACGAGTGCGTCCATATGGGTGCCGGCTCTGAGCTTTTCTGTTCGTTCAGCCACCATACCGCAGCGGCAAGGAGCACGAAGGAGGAGTTTGTCAATGATGCAAATGCTTCGCTGTCAGAGGCTTCGGAGTTTTTCAAGAAAGCATCCACCGTCATCGTCACTTTGGGTACCGCATGGACTTTCCGTATCAATGCTACCGGGGAGATTGTGTCGAACTGCCTGAAGCGTGATGCCAAGGAGTTTACCCGGGAGTGCCTTTCTATGAAGATGTGCGAGGTTCTTCTCAATTCCCTTGTGGAGAAGTATCCTTCCAAGCGTTTCATTTTCACGGTCAGTCCGATACGTCACATGAAGGATGGTGCGCACGGCAACCAGCTGAGCAAGAGCACTTTGCTTCTGGCCGAAGATTCAGTCATCAGGAAGCATCCTGACCAATGTTGCTATTTTCCGGCTTATGAGATTATGATGGATGAACTGCGTTCATACAGGTTCTATGCTGAAGACATGGTTCATCCTTCTGCTCAGGCCGTAAATTACATCTGGGAGAGATTCTGTCAGTTTGCATTGGCAAAGGATGATTTTCCTCAGCTTGAAAGAAACCGCAAATCTTTTCTCCAATCCCGTCACAGGCCTATTACGGATAAGTAAATCAGGCTTCGCACTTGGGAGACACTGCTTTTGAAGCCCGCATGGGCGAGGGCAAGGAGGGTGACCAAAAAGTCTTTTGTTCCCCCTCCTCCGGACTTCCTAACCCCCGCAGACTAACGTCTGCGACCACTATTAGGGGTATCTCGCGCCCCGGCGCGGTCCCTTAGGGACTTTTTAGTCGGCCCCTTTAGGGTGAGGGTAACGTGCACGAAACGTGCGTTGGGCTTGCAGTCTTCGAACGAGTGATAGCGCTCAATAAATTTGATAAAGTTCAAAATCGGATAAAAATAAATTTAGAATATGTTTACTGTCATAAGTTTCATGTTGGGCGGTGTCGTCATCGGAGCGCTTCTGAGAAAGCGTGACTGTTCGTGGACGTCCAAGGCCATTACGGTATTGATCTGGCTGCTTTTGTTCCTGCTCGGCGTAGAAGTCGGCGGCAATACGAAGATTATCGCGGCTCTTCCTGTCCTCGGACTGGATGCCCTGGCAATCTCTGTGGCAAGTATTCTCGGCAGCTGCGTCTGCGCATGGCTGTTGTGGAGATATATACAGAAGAGGAGAAAGGCATAGTTCACTGAACTGACCAATGTCTGTCAACATTTTTTCAGGTTTTTTGACAATAGTATTTTTGCGAAATGAAAGGTAGTTTGATCATTGTCGGCTTCTTTATTCTAGGCATCGCCGCTGGTCTTTCGGGCATGGTTCCGGAGAGTATCATTGACGGAGACCTTACTTTTTATGCGCTTTGCGCTCTTCTGCTTTGTGTCGGCATCGGCATCGGCAGTGACAGGAATATTGTGACGAAATTCAAGTCTCTGGACGTGAGAATGGCGTTGCTTCCGCTCGGGACTGCGCTCGGCACGTTTGCCGGTTCGCTTGTGGTTTCGTTCATTCTTTCGGGCAGATCGCCGCTGGATTGCCTCGCGGTAGGTTCCGGCTTCGGTTATTATTCTCTTTCCAGTATTTTCATTACAGAGTACAAGGGCGCGGAGCTTGGCACTATTGCATTGCTGGCCAATATTATACGTGAGATGGTCACGTTGCTCCTGTCGCCTGTCCTGGCCAAAGTTTTCGGACCTCTCGCTCCGATTTCGTCCGGAGGCGTCACTTCCATGGATACGACTTTACCTATTATCATGGCATCGTCAGGCGAACAGTATTCAGCGGTCTCGATTTTCCACGGTTTCATCCTCGACTTTTCGATTCCGTTCCTGGTAACGTTCTGGTGCACATTGTAGGCTTGCTACTTTGTGACGCTTCTGTGCTCCATGGATGACGGAATCTTATATACGGGCATTTGACAAATCTGGAAAAACGTGTAACTTTAGCATTGACAAGATTATTTATGAACCACTGCTGAGGAGGGTGAGATGATTTCGAGCATTCCGAGGCGTCAAACACAATAATTATGGTACCGGATTGGGCAAAGGAACTGAATTGTTCCATTACAGTTTGTGACAAGGACGGAATTATCGTCTATATGAATGACAGGGCTATCGAGCAGTACAAGAAGCGTGGAAATCTCATTGGCAAGAACTTGTTTGACTGCCATAATGAGCACGCGATGGGCATTATCAGGAAGTTGCTTGAGACTGGCGGAACCAACTCGTACACTATCGAGAAGAAGGGTGTCCACAAGATGATTTTCCAGAGCGCGTGGAAGGAGAACGGCGTAGTGGCCGGCCTCTGTGAGATATCAATGATCATTCCCGAGGATTTGCCGCACTACGTGAGGTCATAATCGACGCGGCGAGTCAGGCGGACGCGGCGGGACGTCCATCGGACTTCCGTTATTCTGGACATCACCAAAAGAAAGGTCCAGGGAAACCCCTGACGCGGCGGGACTGTGGAAAGGATGGTGGCGGGAC
>Ga0129313_1000605_pt1 | contig 28189 bp, 23 predicted proteins | sample O1105metagenome_FD_94436 | JGI IMG/M metagenome (GOLD analysis project Ga0129313, IMG submission 94436) | Orangutan group fecal microbial communities from fecal samples from Wisconsin, USA - O1105 metagenome | ecosystem: Host-associated > Mammals > Digestive system > Large intestine > Fecal...
CAGAAGGATACAGAACTTGGAATACCTTATGCAAGACCAACAGGCGACCCGCTCCTGAAAAACGGTTCAAAAGGTGATGGCGTTTCGTGGGTACAGAGCGCTCTTAACAAACTCGGTTATAAGTTGACTGTTGACGGTATATTCGGAAACGGCACAGAGGAAGCTGTAAAGCAATTCCAGAAATCATGTGGTCTAAGTGTTGACGGTATTGTCGGAAAAGACACAATCAACAAGATTGTTGAAAGGTTAAAACCTGTTCCAACAACTACAAGGACTACTCCAACACCTGTAAGAACTACTACTACAACTGCAAGGCCTACAATAACAACAACAATTGCAATGCCTAATCCATCTTCAAAGTTAGAAGATTTTGAGCGATATTGTCTCGCATACTGGACTGCTCCGATAACTGCTAGTTTTGGGGAGATAAGAAAAGATAATGGTAGAGCATTCGGCAGCAGCCGTGGTGACCGAACCCACGCCGCTATTGATTATGTGTGTGCTGAAGGTACCAAAGTATACGCTATGACAGACGGTACTGTGGCCGATATATACGGTTTTTACGAAGGTACTGATGCTGTTGAGGTCAATAACGTTGACGGCAGTGTCGCAAGATACTGTGAGATATCACCTGCCGTGTCTAAGGGCAGCACTGTAAAAAAAGGTCAGGTGATAGGTACTGTTATAGCAAATAACAGCTCCGAAAAAAGCCATATGCTTCATCTTGAACTGTATAAAGGCACCGAAACAGGCCCACTGACTCAGACAGGAAGCCGTGATTATGACTTTGTTAACAACTCAGGTCACTATCAGAGAAGAAAAGATCTCCTGGATCCAACTTTTCTGCTTAATCTTTCACAATCATCTTCTGGTACACCAACGCCTTCACAGCCGGATACAGAACTTGGAATACCTTATGCAAGACCAACAGGCAACCCGCTCCTGAAAAACGGTTCAAGCGGAGATGGTGTTTCATGGGTACAGAGCGCTCTTAACAAACTCGGTTATAAGTTGACTGTTGACGGTATATTCGGAAACGGCACAGAGCAAGCTGTAAAGCAATTCCAGAAATCATGTGGTATAAGTGATGACGGTATTGTCGGAAAAGACACAATCAACAATATTGTTAACAGGATAACACCTGTTACAACAACTAAAACACCTGTAAGAACTACTACTACAACTGCAAGGACTACTCCACCACCTGTAAGGACTACAACAACAACGGCTCAACCTACTTCATCTTCACAGAAGGATACAGAACTTGGAATATCTTATGCAAGACCAACAGGCAACCCGCTCCTGAAAAACGGTTCAAGCGGTGAGGGTGTTTCATGGGTACAGAGCGCTCTGAACAAGCTTGGTTTCAATCTGTCCGTTGACGGTAAATTCGGTAGCGGCACAGAGGCAGCTGTAAAAAGATTCCAGAGCTTCTGCAGCATCAGTGATGACGGCATAGTAGGAAGTGAAACAATAAACTATCTCGTTAAACATGTCAAGCAGGGGACGGTCGTAATCAAACCGGTAACTATCCCTCCAGGTGTCAGCGAAAACGGAATTGCGTTCATCAAGGGCTTTGAAGGCTTCGTGAAATATGCAGAATGGGATCAAAGCCAGTATTCCATCGGCTATGGTACAGGCGTCAATAAAGATGATTATCCAAATGGAATTACAGTGCAACAAGCTGATGCACTGCTGCGTTCAACTCTTAATAATACATACGTTCCTTCACTGAAAAATTTCTGTGAAAATAACGGGATCTCACTGAATCAGGCTCAGTTCGATGCACTTATTGATTTCTCCTATAATCTTGGTCCATATTGCTGGACAGCATCAACAGGCTTTGAAACAATTCAGGCTTTACTTAAATCCGGAAACAATAATGCTTCAGATATCAGAAACACATTCGGATTATACAATAAAGTAGACTCAAAGGAAAATGCATATCAGACCAGACGCCGTGCTGCAGAAGCAGAGTTGTACATTACAGGAGAATACAATAATCCGGACATCGTTATACCAACGCCTTCACAGCCGGATACAGAACTTGGAATATCTTATGCAAGACCAACAGGCAACCCGCTCCTGAAAAACGGTTCAAGTGGAGAGGGTGTTTCATGGGTACAGAGCGCTCTTAACAAACTCGGCTATAAGTTGACTGTTGACGGTATATTCGGAAACGACACAGAGCAAGCTGTAAAGCAATTCCAGAAATCATGTGGTATAAGTGTTGACGGTATTGTCGGAAAAGACACAATCAACATGCTTGTTGCAAAGATAACCCCTGATCCAACTCCAACTCCAACAACTACAGCTAAACCTACCACAATAACCACAACAAGCACCACAACAACAGCTAAGCCTACTACAACAACCACAACAAGCACCACAACTACTGCAAAGCCTACAACAACAACCACAACAAGCATCACAACTACAGCTAAGCCTACCACAACAACCACAACAAGCACTACAACTACAGCTAAGCCTACTACAACAACCACAACAAGCACCACAACTACAGCTAAGCCTACCACAACAACCACAACAAGCACTACAACTACAGCTCAGCCTACCACAACAACCACAACAAGCGCTACAACTACTGCTAAACCTACAACAACCACAACAAGCACTACTACTACAGCTAAGCCTACCACAACAACCACAACAAGCACCACAACTACAGCTAAGCCTACCACAACAACCACAACAAGCACTACAACTACAGCTAAGCCTACTACAACAACCACAACAAGCACCACAACTACAGCTAAGCCTACTACAACAACCACAACAAGCACCACAACTACAGCTAAGCCTACTACAACAACCACAACAAGCGTTACAACTACTGCTCAGCCTACAACAACAACCACAACAAGCGCTACAACTACTGCTCAGCCTACAACAACAACCACAACTAAGCCTGTGGTTACTACAACAATTGCTCCTGTAACTACAACAACAGCAGTTGTAACAACAAGTCCAACTACTACAACCGTTGCACAGCCTTCATTCGGCGATCCTAACGGAGATCATAAGATCAATGCTGTAGATGCTACAGATGTTCTCAAGATTTATATCAAGATAGCTGTAGATAAAATAGAAATCACAGTAGAAGAACTTGCATACTGCGATGTAAATAATGACGGCGCAGTAAATGCAGTTGATGCATCTTATATTCTTTCATATTATGCATATACATCAACAAACAGCTCAGAAGCAAAGATGAGTTTTGAAGAGTATATGAAGAATAATTGATTATTTTAAGGACGGCGTAAGCCGTCCTTTTTTCTTTATAATTAAAATACTCCCGTTTAAAGGGAGTATTTTTATAGGCTAATTTATGGTAAGCGTCCAATAAAGTGAGCTTTCAAATAGGATATAAAAATATAAAGTATCCTGACGATTATATACTAAGTCTTCATCCTCCTGTTCGCCTTCTTCATTTGTAAAGGTTATGGAGAATTTTTTGCCGAAAGGCGGATTAGTGAGCACATAGTCGTATCTGTCACCAGAGTCCATACGACGAGGCGCAGGCGAGAACCAGTAACGCCATAGCTGAGGCACTAAGTTTTGACAATAAGAAAAAAGGGGAGCTGAACCGATCAGCATCCCAGTAAAGACCATTTTCCGAAAATAAAGACCAAATGAAGACCAAAATAAAAATCGGGCAAAAATAAAACTCGGAAACCGCGATATTTCGCTGTTTCCGAGCAATACAAGAAGTGACCCGTACGGGAATTGAAAGTCTTGGAACGCTTTTTGCAACTTTTTGTAACATTCAAAATTCGCCGAATTTACGGCAAATAAGAGCAATTTACAAAAATCCGTTTTTGCCGTTTTTTTCTAACTTTTTGTACCAATAGCGGACAAATAGCGGACAAAAAATACTTGATATACCCTTGTACTATAAGGAAAAAACAGATTGAAAAAAATTGAATAGCGGACAAATTTATGAAAAATCAGCACATAATACTTTGATTTAACAAAATCCCCGTTATGCTTGCTTTTTCAATCGAAATATGTTATATTTTATAAAATAGGACAGGTGATATCTATGGATAAAAATGAGATAATCTTATATGAAACTGCTGACCATGCTGTCAAGCTTAATGTTACCAAAGATGGTAATACTGTATGGCTCAATAGAGCGCAGCTTGCTGAACTGTTTGACCGTGATATAAAAACAGTTGGTAAACATATCAATAATGCCTTAAAAGAGGAGCTTGATGGTGATGTGGCAACTGTCGCAAAATTTGCGACAGTTCAAACGGAGGGTGCTCGTGATGTTACAAGAGATATTGAATACTATAACCTTGATGTTATAATCTCTGTTGGCTACCGTGTAAAGTCGCAGCGCGGCGTTGAGTTCCGTAAATGGGCGAACAAGGTGCTGAAAGATTACATAATCAAGGGCTATGCCGTTAATAATAAGCGTATCGAACAGATAGGCGAGGTCATACGCATTATGAAACGTGCAGAAAAACAGCTTGAAGCAGGACAGGTTCTGTCGGTTATAGAGAAGTTCAACGCAGCTCTTGACTTGCTTGATGATTACGATCATCAGACCATGAAAAAGCCGACAGGAAGCAAGGCTGTCTATGTGCTTGACTACGATGAATGCCGCAAAGTTATCAATGAAATGAAGTTTGCTTCTGACAGCGAGCTTTTTGGCAACGAAAAGGACGACTCCTTTAAGGGCAGTATTGCCAATATCTATCAGGAGTTCGGCGGCGTTGAGATATATCCGTCACTTGAAGAAAAAGCTGCAAATCTGCTGTATTTCGTCACAAAAAACCATTCATTCTCTGACGGCAACAAGCGCATCGCCGCAGCAATGTTCCTTTATTTTCTCGATAAGAACGGAGCATTATTCCTCGACGAAGCTAAAACTGAAAAGACAATAGCTGACCAGACACTTGCAGCGCTGACAATTATGATAGCCGAATCTCAGCCTGCGGAGAAAGAAATGATGATAAATGTCATCATGAATTGTATGGTTAAATGAAAAGTATCAGCTGTCCATTAGAGGACAGTTGATTTTAAACATATAAAATATGATTATTTATAATAAAGTTATTTTTTATATAAAGGAACTGTAATAATATGAAACTTAAACTTGGAATTAAATTCTGGATCAAGAGAATTGAATTTGCTCTGATTTTTTCACTTATGCCAATCTACGCTTTATCTTTAATATTAAGAAACTATGGTTTTCTAATATTGTTTGCAGTAGAAATAGTATTAATATTTTTATTACTTTTAATCTGGATTAAAATATATAATTTCAAAAAGGATCTTTGTAATAAAGAAAACCGAATTAAAATATATTCTTTCTTTTCAAATACTGATATATCTAAAGCATTCTATTCTGATACAGTTACTTGGTTATGGTGGGATCTTAAGGAATTATTTCATACAGAAAATTATAATGATGAGGAAATAAACGCGTTAAAGCTGTTCATTCATGGTGAAGATCAATCCGTTGCTATAAAAGATAGAGCAAATTTTCAATTAATGTGTAAGCATTTAAAAGACATTCAGAATTCAGACGAAAGAATATCTCTTCTGCAACAAGAATTCAAAAATCCCTCTCATGATAATAATCAATACAAGTCAAGAAGGAAATTCAGAATTAAAGATGTAAGTTTGCTTATCTATTTAATTTTAATTACTTTGCATTTGATAGGTTGTGTTACTACTGGATTCGATAGCGAAGATTCCATTCTTACAAATTATTTAAGTCATAAAACATTGACCATTATTGAAAATATTCTATTTTATATACCTACTGACATTATTGTATTATTAGTTTATTTTAATATTGTTAAGGAAAAACGTAATAGATAATGATTATATACACATTTATGAAGACGTATTGCAGATATGTCAGGGTAAAAGGATAGATGCGGATTATATCGCTACAAGAAACATTCGTGATTTTAAAACTGAAAAGACAATAGCTGACCAGACACTTGCAGCGCTGACAATTATGATAGCCGTGTCTCAGCTTGCGGAAAAAGAAATGATGATAAATGTCATCATGAATTGTATAGTTAAATATACATCTGTATCTTATGGTACAGATTGGGTAACAATTTTTTTTACAATTTGTTTTGAAGCGTTTTACTGCAAAATCGCAAATTGTTTTATAACAATATAAGAGAAAAAATTAAACTATAGAGCCAATGGTACTACCATTGGCTCTGTTGCTTTTAAATAACATTTCTCACATTACTTTCGATAATATTAAATCTTCTGAATTCAGGAATAGCTTCTTTTTCAGCTATTCGCAGCGGTTCATCTGATTTTAATACCTCGCTGTTAATGAGTACACCTAATGGATATATAGGCTTCTCTAATTTGGTCATACGCAGATCGTTATATTTGGAACAAAGCGGTATTTCATTAATTCTTGATAAAAAATCGAGCATAGCAAGTAAATATAACGCTTCTGGATACCAATGCTTATTATAAAACTTGCGGATTTCATCGTTTTTTAATATAGTAACGATAAAGTCCAAATCACCCATATCTTTTACATGATGACAGGTATTACTTTTAAAATGCTCAAATGAGCTGCGTTTATTATTGATAGTTGTCATTGATACACCATTGTTTTGATATAAATAATCAGTTTCGCAGTGCAGTTATCGGTATGACATAAACTCCGTCTTCACGTCGATATGCTGCATTGGATAGTCCGCATATAACACACAAAAGCTTCGGAGGACGTCCATTGTCAGCTTCGATACTGCGGCTTATTTCTATAAGAATGTTTGCTGCTTCATCAATTTGATTGGCGCCGAGTTTTATTTCAAAGGCGTACCAATCGCCATCGGGAGCTTCAAGAACGGTGTCGATCTCTTTATCCTTATAATCCTGATAATGAAATACGTTCAGACCATTTGCCTCGGCATATATACGGAGATCACGTTCACAGAGTGCTTCAAACATGAAACCTGCTGTCTCAAGATCACCAATCAGTCTCTCGGCATTTGCACCGAGCAATGCACAGGCAAGCGACGGATCTGCAAAATGGCGCTTTTCCGACTGTTTGAGCCTTACCGATGAACGGATATTAGAAGAAAATGGTGGAAGATTATCAGTTATAAAAAGTCTTTTGAAGATATCAAGATACTCAGTTACTGTGTCGATATTGATGTCGTCATCGTCGATTTCTTTAATATCTTTTTTCAAGGTTTTGTTTGTGACTGTTGTACTTTCATTTCTTGCAAGAGAACGAAGTAGTAGCCTCAGTTTTCTGCTGTCGCGTTTGATTCCGTCGAGTCTGAAAATATCATCTTCAACAACTGCATCCATATACTGTGTCGGCAGAAGATGAGCCTGTGATTCGGGAGTATCAAGATTCCCCGGCCAGCCGCCGCGAACGATCAGCTGCATAAGCTTTCTAAGGTCAACTTCTCCCGTCATACGCGGAGTAAATTTTCCGTTTATCATATCTTTCAGTGATACCAAGCCTGATGAGTCATTTGATTCGTAAAGTGACATTGGTCTCATTCGTAGCCTTGCTATCCTACCTGCACCGCTGTGCATTATTCCTTTGTGATTAGGTGTTGCAGAGCCTGTTAGTATGAATTGTCCTTTTGATGAACGCTTGTCTACCTCAAACCTTACTGCGTCCCATAATGGAGGAACTTCCTGCCATTCGTCGATAAGTCTTGGAACGTCTCCCTCCAGTACAATACTCGGAGACATTTCTGCAAGTTTACGATTCTGAAAATTGTTAGCAGGATCACCTATCAGTATCTCACTGTTGGAGTGGTAAGCCGAACTACAAGTCTTTCCGCACCATTTTGCTCCTTCTATACAAAGTGCTCCAAAAGCGGAAAGATATTCATCTATTTTGTTGTCAATCAATCGCGGCATATATTTTTCGTTTTTCATTACAACACCTCCGTTTGGTATTATTATATCACAACCCGTGAGATTTTGCAAGTTTAATCCGAAAGATTTCCAAATCTCAATCCGATAGATTTTTAAAACTCAATCCGACACATTTTGACAAAATTACTTTAACAAAGCTATACTATTATGATGTTAAAACGGTCAACGTATTCAATTAGACAAAGGCTATTGCAGATCAGACGCTTGTGGCTCTCACAATTATGTTTGCTGAGTCTCAGCCTGCGGAAGAAGAATGATGATAAATGTTATCATGAATTGTATGGTTAAATAAAAAGTATCAGCTGTATCTAAAAAGGTACAGCTGATTTTTTTCTCTCCAATTGTAGAGATTTTTTTGAATTAAAAAGATTGAAAAATGTATTGTATTTCAAGCGATATACTACAAGTATTAAAGTGCCTGCAATCATATTTTGTGAACTGAGAAATATATACAAACTGGAAATATAAATATTAAAAAACAAGAAACAAAAAGTTTACATTTAGTTGTAATAAATAACAATACAAGATGTTGCAATTTGTTGCATCTTCCAAAATCTTTCTCCTTGTTGTTTTTATATAAGGATATATATTGACAAAAAAACAATCGATAGTTATAATAAATTATGCAATAAAAACATAATATTTGTGTTAGAAAAATATATAAGATAATAATATTACATATATAGTGAAAGGTAAGAAGCGAGGTGATGTTCCTTGAAAAAAGAGAAAATAGATAGCATAAGGAACAGAGTATTCTCTTTCATATCCGCTGCAATAATTGGTCTTAACTCGATGCCAATGATGACATTAAGCACTGCCAATGCAGCTTCAAGTGCATCAAGCAGCGGTTCAGTAATGTTTCCTAAAAATGATGCTGATAAATCTGCAAAGCTCAATCATGACGATACTCTTGTAGACAACGGAGACGGAACATTTACCTATACATCAAAAATATCGGCTTCGTATTCCTTCTCGGATACAAGCAAGAGCAGACTACAAACTACCGACGACTATTATGAGTTCAAGAAAAAGGGCAGATATCTCATTGAGCTCTGGGGCGGAGACGGCGGAGACGGCGGCAGAGCTTTCCTCTCAGGCAGAAACGGTCTTGGCGGAAAGGGCGGTTTCGTTTACGGAATCCTTGATGTTGATGACACTATGCTGAATAAGCGCCTCTATTATGAGATAGGAAGTAAGGGTGAAAGCAAGACCTATGACGTGTCCGGTGGAGGAAACGCTGGAGACGGTGGCGGTGCAGGTAACATCGCTCTTGTATCCATAGGTGCAGGCGGTGGTTATTCGGCAGTATATCTGCTCGATAAAAATGAGACGATTGCTACTGATCCCGAAACAGCACCAACTTCTCCTGATCCTGTAAACAATAATAAGGATAATACAGCAAAAGTCCTTATGATAGCAGGCGGCGGCGGAGGCGGCGCAGCAGGTGCTAACGGCTTCCACCTTACGGCACTTATATTGAAAATGCACGGCGACGGAGGCGACGGAGGCTCAGCGAAGAGCTCCATAATCGCAACGCCGAATATAGGAAATTTCACAACAGGTACATATTACGCCGGTGAGGACGGCACAAGCTCGGGCGGTAAAACAAGTTACGTCGGACAAGGCGGAACTGATAAACCCGAAGGGCTTGCCAAGACTACCATAGGTTTTATGACCGCAAGTACATATGCTAACGACTGGCAGAGAACCTATCATCAGGAGCTTCGCCGAGGCGTAGGCGGTGCTGGTAACCTCCACGGAGGCGGAGGCGGCGCAGGCTTTGCAGGCGGCGGCGGTGGTATCCAGAACGTAATTCTGGACGCTAACAATGTCGGCGGAGGCGGAGGCGGTTCGTCTTATCTTGCAGAGAACACAGCTGCAAATCATTTTTATCCGTTAAACACTCATGATGATTATGGCAATATTGAAAGCAGCGATTATTTCGTTGATAAGGGTGATAATACAAACGCCGAGACAGGCGGTGCGATAGTTATAAGATATCTGGAAGATAGTCATTATTATGATTATCTGAACGACGTAACTATCAGCGGTGAAGTATCAGAATATTTCGATATTGTTTCCGCAAATACAAAATGCGAAAATAACATCAACGGAACAGTTAATGTACTGGATAGTACAGCCGATTCAGAAGGCCGTTACTTTACCGTATCAGGAAACAATATTAGTTTCAGAGGTTCTTTAGAGCCTCAGGGCAAAGGCCTTACAATGGGACAGCCGAAAAACACGCTGACATTAACGCTGAGGCTAAAGCCGAAAGCAACATTTGCAGGCGGAAACGATGTTCCGATATTCAATTATTCAAATGATACCGAAAAAATGGTATTTACCTGTACATCCGGTTCGGGTGCTGATACAAAAACTTGTACATTCATCACTGACAATACAAATGATGAAAACCGTGATAATGATTACAAGGTATCTCATGTAAATGTGCCTTATTGTTACAAGGTTGAAGCTAATTCCTTTACATGGGATAAAGTTACCGCAGAAAACAACGGTACACCTTACAGTGCAGCAAACATAATTAAATCAGCAGATACCTCTCCAAATGCTTTTACTGATTCGATAGCCCCTGTTTATGTTGCATATGAAAAACAGAGTACAGAGGTTACCGCAGCTCAGTATGAAGCAGATGCAGGCACAAAGGGTGTTTACAGGTATGATGTTGTATTGGAGGTAACTCCCTTAACCGCCGGTAATAATTCAGTCGGTACAGCCAATACTAATCCAACCATACTCAGAGCAAAGTCTGTTGTTGAGGTAATTGATGGAACGCCGATTGACGGTTTTACCGTTAAGGCAAAGAAATCGCTTGTATATAATACAACAGATGACACCTACGATTTTACTGTTGATCTTGACATAGATAGTCAGAATGAGACAAACAGTTCATTTTATGTTATTGATCCTAAAGCTTCAGACTCATTAACAAGGACAAGCGCTACAAATCATAACAGTGAACACGCTAAAAACAATAATCGAACTGCAACTCGTGAAAACGTTACGGATACTGTAAAATTTTTAGGTGGATATTATCTGGTTGAGATTTGGGGAGCTGATGGTGGAACAGGTGCTCCATATGACAGCTGGATAAATACCTCAGCTCTAGGCGGTGCGGGCGGCAAAGGAGCATTTAACAGTGCATACATTTATGTACCAAGCGAAACAAGCATAACAGTTGATTTAGGTATAAGAGGCTATAATGGAATATTATATGCAGGCCATGCGTGGGATCCTAATTCAGATCAAGAAGCTTTGGGTGGTGGTGCCACTGTTGTAACAGTAGGTCAAAACCAATTGATAGCAGGTGGCGGTGGCGGTGGTACACCGCGTTATCGTTCAGGAAGCGTGCTAGATAGAACAGGCGAACCTGATAATTCTCCACTTATTGGCTATGATGGTAATGATCCAAATCATACAAGGACTGATGGAGGATATGACGGTAAACCCTCAGTGGTTAACAGTACAACATCAGTAACTCCTGGTGATGGTGGAAACAACGCTTTAATAGGAAATGATTTCATACAAAATTATGAGGATATACCTTATTCTGTTAGACAGGTATTAGTTTACGCCGGACCTGATGAAACTAACAAACCAACAGGTGGTGCAGAAGGTAACGGTGCATTAAGAATAACTAAACTTGGCGTTAAAGGTGGATATGGTGAAAATGATGATCCAATTACAATAGCTGAATCAGTTACTGATTTCAAAAATAGCCATACAGCCTATTATGACATTTTTAAAGAATATCTAAAGAATTTCACACTCACTGAAAACTTTTCTCAATGTTTTGACGTTGAGAACAGTGTAGTTACATCATCAGGCGAAGCAGCAGTAACGTATACTAAAGGCAGTCAATCAATATCATTTGATATTGACCTTAATGATTCAACATTGCATAGTGAATCTCCATCAGATAGTGATTATTATCCTATACCTAATAATAATGTTATAAAAACCCAAAGGCACGATTATAGTTACAGTGCAAACGGTTCAGTTAAAATTACCGTTAAGTTAAAACCCAAAGGCAACCTTGTCGGCGGTAATGATATACCGCTGCTCGATGAACCCACGAATACAGCGGCTGATGGCAGCACAGCGGTTGATCTGTATCATACGGGAACAACTTCAACGGATCCCCCTGATGACAGAATATATCTGCCGCTTAACAATGGTACAGACTATGCTAATGTGGAGATAGACGAAGACGCATTTTCGTTAACAGGTCTCCCACAAGAGGTCGTCGTTGATTACGGACAATCGGCAGCAATCAATGCGGGTATCGAATACGGTTCAGGTAAAAATCATAATTTTGTCACTGAGTCTGTTTCGGTAGCTCCCAGCGAGCTTACTAAGGACGGTACCTACACGGTTGTGGGAACTGTTGAATCAGCTGAGGCACAAAAGGCAGTGGAGATACCGTCTGTTGAACCGAAGCATAAGAGCGGTCAGGTCGATGTCAGGATAAAGTATACAGTCAATAAGAGCTTAGATGATCTGCACCAGGTGTCTGTTGAATATCTTGACGAAGGCGAAACAACTACTATGACAATCGGCGGTAACGTTTCTCTTGCCAGCGACAAGGATTCGTTTACAGTAAACGATATTCACGACGCTTATGTACTTACTATCGAGCCGGATACATATTATGACCTACCTGCCGATACGGGTGTTACTGTAACCTATGATGGTGCGGAAGCCGTTATGGCAGCTGACGTTACAAAGAAAGACGGCAAGATAATAATTACTATACCAAGCAGTGCATTTACCAATAATATCACGATATCTGCGAGCGGTATTGAAAACAGGACACCTCATTATGTTCATTTCCTGTACTCGGTCTATGACGAGATAGGAGGCTTCCAGACATATGAGGAGGTACTGACCGAGAATGGTGTGAAAAAGCCATTCTATAGCGGCGCCGAGCTTGACGGAATAACATTCCCGTTTGCTCCGAATGAATATCCAGACGGATATGATGATTATTTATGGGAGTGGTCTGTAGAGGCTAGCAATGGTCACTATTATATGGGAGATAAAGATGTGTACATAATGGGAAATTATGTACCTACAACGTATACGCTGATCATTGATTATGTGGCTGCTGATCCAAATGATACGGATTTTGTAGCACCGCCTCAGTACACATCTCCGGGACAATCAAACTATAATGAAGCTACAGGTGCTTCTGATATAGCTATTACCAAGGGAGCGGAGTTCAGTATAAAGTCTCCTGAGGTAGACGGTTATACCCCTTCACAGCTTTATTATTCGGGAACGGCAGATGATATGTTTTTAGGACAATTTGATAATAACAAAGAATTTACAGTAACGATCGAGTATACTAAAGATCCATCTCAGCTTAAGATCTATCGCATAATCTGTGATGATTACGGAATAACAGTTCCGGGCGATGAGGGTACACTTGTTTCAGAGGCTGCTGCAACCTGGAACGGCTACGACCGCTTCAAAATAACCAAGTGGGACATAGTCGATACTAAATCAGGCAAAAAAGGTGAAGTTGAAGTTGATTCAATAAGCGGCGACGGTACATACTACGCTTACTACAAACCTCATCATGAGCAGATTCCAATCAACTTCAATAAAGTTGATCCGAAGGTATTAACAGCTAAACCTGATGAAGGAAAAGTAACTTTGCCTAATAACAGAATGACATATGTTTATGAAGGCTTGGAATTCTGTTATTTTGATACGGCGAATGATAAGTATGTAAATCTTCCTACACCTGTATGCTCAGACCACTGGCTTTTCGACGGCTGGTACACAGCGGGCGGGCAGCTTATCACGGACGAAACAACTGTTAAGTCTGAATATGTTGATTCTGAAACGCATAATATCGAACTGTACGCTCACTGGCAGAAGGATGAATTTACGATAAGCGTTGATTACAGATATGCTCTTAATGCAGTTACTCCTGCAGGTTTTGATCCGGGTGATTTGATTAATACGGCTGATATTACATCCGGTTCAAAGTCAAATCAAAATTCAGTAACATTGAGGTACAACATGGGTTATAGCTTTACTTCACCACCAGTTGACGGCTATTCTCTGGTTAATGATAAGGAAGCAGTAATCAAAGGAAATGCAACAAAGGACGAGTACTTCAAAGTTTTATATCTGAATAACAATAGTGAGCTAACGCCGACGTTCACGCTCACGATAAACGTATACAGCGAGACGTACAATGATGGCAGCGATAATCCAATATTGGATGCACGAAAGCTTCAGGGCGGAACATTCGCATTGTACCAAAACGGTACAAAAATCGAAGGTTCTGAAAGGTACAATGAAAACGGTACTATAATATGGAGCAACGCCGAAACACCTATAACAGCAGATGTGGAATACACAGTATGCTGTATTGATCCGCCGACGGGTTATGGAACAGCTTCGGTAAATATCAGTTCAAATGGAGGTGTAAAAAACATCTTCCTTGATAAATCCCCATTCCAGCTGCCTATGGCAGGCAGCACACCGCTTACAGGATACACTGTATGCGGAATATCAACAATGTTACTTGCTGCATTCCTGTTGTTCTTATATGTCAGCAGTAAAGCAGAAGAAAATGAAAACGAATAACTTTAGGAGGTTGAATTTATGAAAAAGATGTTTAAACGAACCGCAGCTATCGCTATCTCGGCTTTTATGGCTGCACAGTACATTCCATTCTCAGCGGTGGCTTACACGACAACTACCAGTGATCTTTATATCCACCCGTATGTTTTAAGTCAGACCGACTATAATACTGCAAAAGCTAATAAAGACACATATCCATCAACAGGTAAAACAGCTGATGAAACTAATGTCCCAGGTACTGAAAATACTGTAAATACATCTATGGAATTTAATATTGTTCAGGTTGATGCTGATGGTTCAACTTATAGCGGCAGCGGAACAGCTGTATCCCTTACGAATGTAAGTGCGGTTGCTTCTGATTCAGTAACGCCTTCTTATACAAATCTTCCTGATGGATATTATAAGATTACACCTGTCAGCAAAACAGACACTGATGCAAGATTCAGAGATGCAGAATCATTCATCATTCAGATACCTGTTCCTGACGGCAACAGCGTAAACAGAAATGTTCACATCTATCCTAAATTTGTAAATAACAATGATAATGATACTGGAACAACAGATCCAGGTCAGGAAACACCTTCAAGCGGCGACAAACATAATGTAACCCTTACCAAGACAGATAATTCAAGTACACCTGTTGCTGTTCCGGGAGCAACATATAAATTATACTATAAAGATGCTGCCGGTAAATGGGTAGCAGGTTCAGCAACCTATACTACCAACGAAAACGGTGTTATAACTGTTACAGGTTTACCTTTGGGCAAATATTACTTTGTTGAGCAGTCAGCTCCAACAGGATATCTGCTTGATCAGGAGCCAATTGCATTTACAATTGACGGTGCAACAGCTGCAACAGTAAATCCAGTCAACGACAAGAACCTCACCGTTAAGAAAAACATTGCAAATGACGGCGCAGGAAACACTTACAACTGGGTGATCACAGCTGATGTTCCTTCAAAGCCTCAAAATCTTTTGAGCTATACTATAACCGATACATATAGTGGTCTTTCCTCCACAGCGGCTGATATTACAGTATCTATCGCAGGCATGACAGAAGGCGCTGCAGCGGATTATACAGTAAATAAGTCAACCGCAGATACTATTGTTATTGCTCTTACATCAACAGGAATAGGAAAGCTTACTGGAACAACATTTGATATTAATGTCGGAACAAAATTAGCAGCAAATGCAACAGTTGCTACCAATAATGCTTCTATAAACTATGAGTACGCTTATGATCCTACTACTGATCCTGATACTGATCCTGATAAGGACGATATAATAGATGACGCTGATATTCCTGATCCTGATCCAACTGATCCGTTAAATCCAGATAATCCAACACCTAAAGATTATCCGACACCAGGCGGCACTCCTGACCCAACTAATCCTTATACCGATCAGGTAATACCGGGTACATTCACTATCTCTAACGTAAATGGTGAGGATGAACTTGGCGGAGCAACATATGAAGTAAGAAAAGCTGATGGATCTACAGTAGTGGTATCTGCACCAGATAATGCTGATGATGCTGCTACAAATCCTAAGATTGCAGTAGTTTCAAATCTTGCTCCAGGTCATTATACGATTTATCAGACAGCCGTTGATTCAGGTCATCTTTTAAATCAGGTTCCGATAGATATATATGTTGGCAAGGACGGAAATATCTATTCAGATGCAGCATGTACTGCAGCAAATCAGATTATAAATGATAAGGGTACAACTAATCCAGCTGACGATGTAGCAAATCAGGTCAAGTTCTATAACGAGCCTATAAGCAATAAATTCAGTCTCCCATTCACAGGTACAACAGCAACAATAGTATTCTCAGTAACAGGTCTTATCATCATGGCAGGTACAATGTTCTTCTTCTTCGTAATTCTCAAGAAGAGAGACGATGACGACGAGGAAGAGCAGGAAAATAACTGATGCGAGAGTCCGTAAAAGCATTAAACACCCTCTCTTGATGCTTTTTACATACCTCCAAGGTTTATTCTAAGGGAAGTGCCGCTTTTTACAGCGGCATTTCCCATTAGGAGTGATCTCAACTTTGAAAAAGAACAAAAACAAGAAAAAGAAACGAAGACGGCTGCTTTTATTGCTTTTGCTGCTTATCTTTCTTATAGGACTTGGTTTTTTCATCTATCCCATTGTCAGCAAAATGATAATCAATAAAAAAGCAGCGGACAACGTTCAGGCTTTCGAGGAGGAGAGAGACAGGTTCATCGAAGAAGCTATCAACGAGGGCAAGCTGCCGTCTGCTGACAAAATGCCTGTAGATGACGAGGGCAAGCCTGCGCCATACAAGGCGGTCATGTCCGATCCTGAGCCGCAGGAAGAGCAGCCCTACCTCGATAAGCTCTATCAGTATATGCTGAGGCGGAATAAAGAGCTTTTTGATACTAATCAGAGGTCCCTCAACAGCTCATCGGCATATATGTATCCCGAGATAAACCTCAAAGACTATGGGATAACATCACAGAGTATAGGAACCCTTGAAATAGAAAAGCTTGATCTTAAGCTTTCTATCTTCCTCGGAGCTAACGACGATAATATGATGGCAGGCTGCGGACATCTGACCAATACCTCTTATCCTATCGGCGGTACGAATACCAACTGCGTAATAGCGGTCCACCGCGGACTTGGCGGCTCTGACTTCCTGCGCTATGTTGAGAAGCTCGAAACAGGGGATATAGTCCGCATAGAGAACTTCTGGTATACGCTGGAGTATAAGGTAACGGGAATAAAGATCATCGAACCTGATGATGTCAAGCCGATACTTATCAAAAACGGCAGGGATATGCTCACGCTTTATACCTGTCACCCCTACGGTGTGAACAGCCAGAGATACCTGGTTTACTGCGAAAGGATAGTCAAGTAAAGCTGCAGGACATATTATATACGAAAAACAGGAGCAGTTTTGCTCCTGTTTTTTTGTATCAATTTAAACGAACGTCAGATTTGGTACTGATAGTAATACTGAAAATGTATATTTGAGTATTAAGATTTGGTACTATTTTAAATAGCATTAGTTTTGGTACGCTCAATTGAAAAACAAACTATCATATAAACAATAAAAAGGGCTGTGATAATCACAGCCCTTAATGTTTACAACTTCCACTCACAGTAGGAAACACTGCTTTTACAACTTCCACTTTACGGTAGGACACACCTCTTTTACAATTTCCACTTATACGGTAGGGCACACCTTTTTATATAATTTCCACTTATACGGCAGGACACTCCTCTTTTTTATAATTATACTACACACGGAGAAAAGAGTCAATAGCTCTTAAATGCCTGTTTCAATTAAATCTCTGATTATTATCTCACGGGCACATTCCCTGTAGTTGTTCATGCGACCTACCCATTCGAGCTGATCAGTCATCTTCAATTCTTCGTCTGTGCCGTCTGCTTCTGCTAACGGCTGCACTATCTTGTCCATTAGCTCCCATGCCTGATCGTCGATAGATTTCAGGTGTGGTGTCAGTGTATTGAGCAGCAACATTGTCGTGTAAGTTGCCTTGTAGTGCTCCTTGAGATATTGCTCTCTCATTCTTCCGAATCGTCCGATTACTATTGGTTCTTCTTCATCTTCACCGAAATATGGACGGTAAGTCTGTGTCTCTTCATGAAATCGGTAGGTTATCCCATTCATTACTTTCTCCGAGGGAAAGCTTTTTTCTTTGATATTCTCCATAATTAGTCCTCCTCTTCGGCTGCTTCTATGACTTTATCGGCGTATTCATGGGCAAATTCAAACTTTGCTTTAATAAGGTTCAATTCTTCCATTGTGTATTCTTTGCCTATAAGGTCATCTTTTTGCTAATATATCATCGTTTCTAAAATATTAAGGGGATGTTTGGTTTCATTTTGAATATGCTTAGCTATAACATATCTTGTGATAGTTGCGATTATACTTGCGGCATCTTCAATCATAAGTTCTTTTTCAAGCGTGATAAAATAATCCATAAGAATTTCCTCCTCAAAATATATTTTATCACTTTAAAGCGCGAATGTCAAGCTTTTTATAGAGTTTTTTAGTAGGTAGAGGATAAAGCAGAGATATTTTATTTTGGATTTTTGTTCTTATATTCCTTTAGTAGGTTTTCTCTTGATTTAATAAAATCTTTTTTTATTGCTTTTATAAATTCTTTCATTTCTTCATCATTTGGAGAAAGGTTATTTATTTCGTATTCTTCAGCTTTATTACGAATTTTCTTTTTTATATTCCTTTCTGCTTCTGTAATCTTTTTTTTCATATCAGTATCGGCATTAACTTCTTTCAAAAAGGTGCTTTTATATGTGGAAATGTAATTATCAACAATTGAAATCGGCTTTTTATATGTTGAATTTCGTCTTTCTTTCTCCTTTTGATTTTTATTAATTCGTTTGTATTCCTTTTGGCATTCCGTAGAGTCGCAGTATTTACTGTTTAGGCTACCTAAAAACGATTTTTGGCATAAATTGCAATTGCATATATACAAATCCAATTTATAAATAGCATAGCAAAAATCGTAGAAAAAATTTTCAAGAAAACAATCGGCTACATTAAAAATTCCATTAAAATCCTTTTTTTGAATAAGTATTTTGTCAGAGTTTATTATTATAACGTTAATCTCCTTATCTGCCCTGAAATACGAAAGAAAAGAAGGATCTGTTATTTTGTTAATTAGGTCTAATACATTTCTTTCTCTTTTTTGCGCTTCCTTTTTTGGCTTTGAACTGAATAAATATCTGAGTTTTAACATTTTATGATATACCCATGATACTTCTTTTGGAAACATTTCACGGAACAAATCAAAATAATGATTTGTAAAGAAATTATCGCTATTAATTTCTAATTGATCAAGTAGCTTTTGGGTATTCTTTTGACCTTTATCGCTTCCATCAAGCAGCTTTTCAAAAACAGAGTCATATTTGGAGAGTTTATTATGGAATTCTGTAATACTACGAAGAACGTCTTTAAACGACTTTGAATATCTACTCCCATATGTTCCAAAATGCACAGGCAAGAGTGGCTCAGGCTATGGACGGAGCGTTCAGTTTCCTTCCACAAGATACAACAACTTAAAACAAAAGTCCGCTACCAAAATGAGCAGTAGCGGACAAATAGCGGACAAGCACCAAAATGGGCAGAAAATAAAAACTCGGAAACCGCGATATTTCGCAGTTTCCGAGCATCGTGTTAATGTGTCTTTTACAAAATAGATATTTTTTTCAAGTCAAATTTTTTTGAGATTTCTGAGGTTGGCGTGTCATAACCTAACGGATTTCAAGTTTCAAACCAAAATTGAAATCAGTTTTTAAAGCAATCACTTTGAAAAATCAAGGTGTTTTTTATTTGGTTTTATCGCTCTCCAACCTTTCAACAAATTCCACAGGTCAATAAAATGAACTGTCGCAAAATTTGCACCAGTTCATTTTTTGCTGGGTTTTATAATTTCAAAAAACTATTGCTTTCTTTAACCAGAAGTAAAAATCTTACTTCTGGTTAATTCCATATTATAGAAGAATAAGGTATAATAAGTTCATGACGCCCTTCTCTAAGGTTAGTAGACATGAACGCCCTTAAGAGTGACTTTTTTCAATTCTTTTCCGCTAAAGTCAAACTCAAATTCCATAGACAAATCACTTTCTTCACCATCAGCCCAAAAATCTGCAACAGCAATAGTTTTATAACCATCGATCGCTTCAAATGATGTGCCATCAAAAAAATCTGAGATCTCACATTCACATAGTTCATCAGGATAATCGTTTATTTCACATTCAATTTCTTCTTTTGTACAATCAACTTCAACCGTGTTATATAATTCCTCCCATTTCTTATTAAGTATAAGAACACTAACCTGATACATTATGTTTGTCATAATTCTTATCTGATGCCCATACATAACAATATCACCTCCGATTCTTTGAAACTCTTGTAATAGTATCAAGATCAATACCAAGCATATATTCATGAGATTTTAAATGGTTTGAGCTTTTATTAAGTGCCTTCCCATCCATCGAGATATGGTGTCAGATCAGATCAACATTATATGCGATCTTCTAACGTTTCTATTACCCAATCAAGTATATCTCCGAAATCAAGATCTCTGCATATCTCGCCATGATCTACATACATTATCTCATCTGTTTCGGCATAGAAGCAAACACTTACGCCCCATCCTCCGAGTTCACCGATAACTACACAATCATCAGGAACATCGCATGCTTTTTTATCATTATCTGTGATAAAATTCTTGGGTTCATAAAAAATAGCACTTCCTCTGTCGATTTCTGAGCTTTTTGAAAACCTGAGCCAATCTTTGTAGGACTCGGGTATTTTTATACCGTGTTCGCTCTCCCACGCTTTAATTTCATCTTCTGAGATATGATCATCGAATTTAAAAGTCCTCTCACCAATGTCCTCTATCCGTTGTCTGCTTAATTCAATGATAGTTTTAATGCGTTCAGTAAGACTGTTATTTGGTATTTCCGGAATATACATAAAATCATCCTTTACTACCTAAGTATTTTAGTTGCGTTCTTTTGTTTTATCTCTAGCTTCGGAAATCGTATCACATGTCAGTAACAAATCTATAGCAGCCCAAACGCGACCGTTGCGATATATGCCTTTCCCAGTTCGTATTTCCTTATTGGGTATTATTGCGGGACCTAAATCAAAAACGAAATGATCGATATCCCATTCTTCATCAGGCATGAAGTCAATAACGTCATGCAAGTTTTTGGTAACAGTGTATCCTTCGATATGATGAATTGCTTGGAGTTTTCCATTATATCGAAAGGCTATATAATTGGGTGGCTCTTTGGGCCATCCTTTAATCCCAGCAGGACAGCAATAATGACCGTTTTTTACAATATCATTCCATTTGATAGATGTGCCATTAATATTATCTGTACTAACAGAAACCACATAAACTTTGTTTGAATTCTTATCTTGCATCGTCATTATTCCTCCAATATACATAATAAATTCATCGAGTAAATGTTTCTGTTCGTGGTTTGCTCCAGCTCGTGCTGTTTCTGTAAGTGCTTTTAATTCTTTCCATGAAATATGAGAAACAGGAATGCCATTGTCTGTTTCCTTAAATGGTAGATAACAATTAGCATAATCTTGTGAACATTCACTTACTGTAACGAGAAATTTGTTAGCTGCTTTTCCATCTTTAAAACTAGGACGGTGGGCGTATTTTATAAGCTGTTCGCTCTTTGGAAGATTCCATCCTCGTTTTGCTTCAAGTATTATGTGAAAGCTTTTCCCGTCTGTAATCTCAAGATCAGTATAGCCGTTTTCAGTACCGGTTTTTTCAAATTGCTGATAGAGGATTGTAGTGTTTGCAGAATCAAATTCAGTATCAATCAAACGCTTGATAAAAGCACAAAGAAAAGTTGGGCATTTTTTTAGCGTCCATGCTATAGCACGTGTTATGTCATTTTCTTTATCTCCAAGTAACTGATATATTGTTTCTATATGCTCAGCGTTATGTGATATTAACTCTGCCATCTGCGTTTTCCCTTTCATATCTTTAATGCTATAATTAATAGTTTATGATATATCTTATAGTATATGTTGCTGTTTTACCGTTAGGTAATATTACTTCTACAACATCATCAATTCTATGATCTAACAATGCTGCGCCTACAGGAGATGAAGTACTGACATTCATAATGTTCTCGGTTTTTACGTTCTCCTTGACAACAGGCTCAACTTTTGTTCGAGCACCATAAAATGATCCGCCCATTCCATAGTACTTTACTTCAGTGTCTGGAACATAAATACGTACTCTTTTTATAGATCCAGTGTCGTCTTCCAAAATGTCAACTACAGAACCTTCTTTTACAATTGGATCATATTCAAATAAAGTATTTCCGATTGCATCAAGGTCGCGTTTATATACTTTATTCTTATAAAGCACCTTTATGCAGTCACGTTCAATTACACAGTATACGACTTCACCATTTTTGCAATATAAAGCTTTATCTTCCATAATGGTATCGCCTCATTAATTAAGCACAATGGGGGTTAATAGCAATCGTAATTGTAGGCAACTCTGGAAAAGTCGAGCTTCCTGAGATTTTCAAGAGGTATCATGAACGTGCCTGTTCCTGAGTCGCCCCACATTATATAAATACCTTTTTTCCTGTCTTCAACGCTGTTCAGCTCAAAGAGCAAGGTATCGCAGTCTCCTAGGCTGTCAGTGCTACGAGGATCTTCTTGTGTAAATACGGGGTATCCGCCTATTACTGCATTAGGATAGGGATGATCATATATCGCGTCATTGTAATTGTCATCAAGATCCCACAGGCATCCTATATGCTCGTCTGCAAGCTCGTTGTAGCATTTCAGAAAGACTTCTCCGAAGCGGAAGTCATGAGCAGTAGCGTTAATTGTATCAGGCTCATGAGGTATGAGCTTGTACTCACCGGTAAACGGCATGTATCCATCGTCGCCGTTATACTGCGGTATCTCGTCTGCAGAAAGGAGCTGTGTTTCGTCCTTGATTATGTTTTCATGGTATATAATACGGAAGTTATCCTGTGCTGCAAGAGGTTCGCCGATGCATTCAGAAGCCATTCCGTAGAGATCATCGCCTGCTATAAAGAACTGCAATATGCCTTTTGTTGGGAAATCAGGGATATGAGGGAGCTTTTCAAAGTTTAGCTGTGCAAGCAGAGACAGAGGCTGGTCTTTGAATTCGTTTTTCTTTCCGCGAGGATATTCCATATTCTTTGGGAAGTAGGGGATACCGCCAATCTTGTTGTCGAATAATCCCGGCTTTTCGTTCACAACAGTAAACTTAACAGCAGGTCTTGGCGGAAGCATCTTTCTGACATTTTCCATTACTTTTTCAATATCCATAGTATCTCTCCTTTTCATTTAAGCTGTAGGCTGTAAAATATATACTACCAACTAATACTGATGTACACAACTTTTCCAAGATCTCCATTTTTAGACAATATCGTATCTTTTTTTCCAAAAAATGTATTGGTTTGAGTTTGATAGAAGAATAAAAATTGTTTAGGAACAATTTTTATTTCATATTTTTTAAATCCTAAATCACAAATACATTTTTCAAGCTTTGAGCGCAGTTCCTCAATATTAGTCTCTGAAATGCTGTGATAATCATTTCCAGAATCAGGGTTAGAATTCTCATTATAATGAACATAGCAATAAGATTGATACGTAAAACGCTGAACAGTGTCTTCTGAACTTTTACCTTTTTCTCTGTATAAATATCTGTCAACTCTTAAAATAGGACTTGTTCTATTGAATCTATTCTTTGCATAATTGATATTCTCTTCCCAACGGTACTCTAATTTCAATTCGTTTCGCGGTGCCTCACATAAAAAACCGCTTATATTGTTGCTGTTAGTCTTAGCTGCTTCTGTTGCCAACTTCTTTATAGATTTCTCAAAATCCATAATTAAATTACTCATGGCCTGTTCTCTTGCCTGAATAAAAGACATTTTTTTAGGAACATTTTTTAAACTATCTGCAAAACTCATACATATCCCTCACGTTTTAATGGTATATCAGTTAACTTTCAGTATTGTTTGGGTGTCCGAGTACTTTTTCTTTAATTTGATGGTATATATTTAAATTATATATCATGCCCGATAACTTGTCAATTGACAAGTTATAAGAGATTTTACTTTCATTTTCGGTGCTTTTATCAAATACAAAAACGTCCAAATAAAAGAGAAATTAAATTTCCCCGCTTATTGGACGTTTGAGATGTATTATTCTGTTCGTTTTCAATCCTATTGATCACATAGGCAATTAACTGCTCAGGGGTTGGCTTCTCACCGTTTTGGCAAATCTGCCGCCAAGTGGTATGTATTTCGTCGTCAGTGCTGTTGTAGCATTCGTCAATCAGATCCTGTATTACTTCCTTTACCTCAGATAAGGGAACACCGAATTCGTATGCCGCTCTTTTAAGTCCTTTTTTGATTTTGTTCATTGTAGATAACCTCCAATTGATTAAGATAATGGTACCATTATAACACATTTTTGGAGGGAATACAGCATAATAATTTGAGATATATTGTCGAATTACAGCAAAAAAAGAGACTTTTAACATATTATTGCATTATATGCCGTATATGCAGTGATGAACCATTTCATCAGGAACTGTTGCATATTTTGCAACAGTTCATTTTTAGTTGTTGCAAAATATGCAACATCTCGAAGTAATGTGCATTTTCTGCACATTACTATTTCACATGTCATTTCTCCTGATTTCTTTGGTCAGGTCCATAATCGCTTCTTCAGTATCCATACCTGTAATTACAGCTTTTCCTTTTAATTCATCCTGCAGATCCAGCATCGCTGCGATTGCAGGATTTTTATTGTCAATGGCACAGTTTTTCAGCCATTTTCCGGCTTCATCCGGATTATCAATTACCCATCGGAGAAACATATCCGTAACCTGATCTATGGTAAGTTCGAGTCGGTTCAGGATAGCAAAGAGCTTATCTTTCTCCTCTTCCGGCATTTCAATTATTATTGTTTCCATTATTGCCTTTTCCTTTAGATTGGGATTCTTCTCGCTTTTTCAGTTCGACGACAAGATCATCCCTTAATTCAAGCCATAGTTCCTTATAGTTCCTCTTTTACAGTATGGAAACTATCAACACCAGGGATGAGCCCCAGTTGCCTTCCGTTTTCAAAAGCGCAGTGTATTGTACCTATATCATCTACGGCTATTACTTTACCCTTAGTTCCGGAAGATATGGGTCTTGGATCATCTGGCATATTATCAACACAAATGCCTGTTCCAGGAGGGTACATATCTTTATAGCGTTGTATTGCCTGCCTTGATAGCTCTGTCACATATATCATCCTTTCAGATAAAAAGATCTGTTTTATGTAATATTAAGTATTAAATGTATAAGTATTGATAATCTGTACCAGATATGTTACAAGTCTTGGAAACGCTCTGTAGAAGCTGACAATGAGCGCAGAAAAAGAATTAAGTCTGAAAACAAAAAGGCTGGACTCATAAAAGTCCAGCCTTATATAGTAAATATTAACTTGGCATAATACATAAGAAATTCGAGAAAACTTCGTTAAAAATAAACAACGGATTTTGAAGCTGTTTTTATGCCGAAACGGAATCAAAATCGTCTGAAATGATGATTTCAAGGGTTCACTTCTCGTAACATCGGAGTTTTTCAGAAAATATATCTATGAAAATTGAAAAAATTTTTCAGCCATGAGAATGCAAAAAATCCCCGAAAAATCGGGGATTTTTTGTGAAATATCTATTTTGTAAAATAGACAAAGTGACCCGTACGGGAATTGAAAAAATCCCGAGCCTTTCGACAGCTTTTAGTAAAATGCGAAAATGGCTGTATTTCGACGATTTTTGAAGCTTCATTTATAGTAACTTCAAGCGATTTCAGACGATTTTTAGTACAAATAAGTGCCAAACAAGTGCCAAAAGTGGCGCATTCTCCTCCAAATAATAAGCCGACGTTCAATGGATATATAGCAGGGATACTTCTGAAAAAGAAGCGTTTATCCCTGCTTTTTTCTTGTTCATCAAGATGCTTATTGCTTCTTTGACGATCTCGTTTCGAGTGCCATTTCGAGTGCCATTTCGAGTGCCACTTAGAGTGCCAAGTTATTTGAAAATCATTTGATTTTTCTTGGCGATTGGCTTTCTTAGTTCCATCCGAAAGAGTTGATATGTGCCGTGTCGATGGTTGCAGCTTAGTTGCAACTTTTATTAGTAACGACCCATTCTCCGGATTTGGTTGAACCCTTACGAGATATCTTTCCCTCGCGCTGGAGCTTTTCAAGGCGATATCTGATTGTTTGTTCGCCGACATTAAGCACCTCTGCGAGTTTTTTTCTTGTACTTTTAGGCTCAAGAAGCAGCTGCTCTATGATAGCGCTTTCGATATCGTCAGATTTTTCTTGGCGGTTTTCTTGGCGGTTTTCTTGGCGGTTGTTCTTTTTACTCTCCTCCGTCTGAATTCTTGCGAATTCCTCATTGATATACGCTGTAACCATAGTATAGTCATCGGTATCATTGCTCGGCTCAAAGACGAGCTCGGGAGAGCCATTCTCCTTCATGGCATTTTTAGCTCTGCGTATACCCGAACCGTAGGACTCTATCAGATCAAGCGAGAAGAACATCTCCTTCAGTTCGGGATTGAGATATACACGGTCACGGAACTCTGTATCGCTGTTCATCGCTTCAATAGTGACAGGCGGAACAGGTCTGTTATGATTGATAAAGGAGATATGATCCTTGTAGATGTAAATACCGATGTATTCTTTTCTGCTATATTCCTTGTGGAGTATGCAGTTGGTCGCAAGCTCGGAGAACATTGCAAGCGGATAATTATAGACCATTCGATGTCCGACACGGTCAGGCTCGCGGACTGTATAAGCTGACATTATCGTCTCGCTGAAATAGTCGATAACACGCTTGGCTTGTATCCATATCGGACCGTCAAACACCTGTGATACCATTTTGTCGGTGCCTACTGCCTCGCGGATGACCTCAACTCTCGCATAAGGAATGAAGTCTTGCGGCTTGTCCGCGAACATCAGCACAGCGAAATTTTTGGCGCGGTAACCGCTGTAATCGCTTTGACTGATAAGTCCCATAGCCTTAGCCATATCGAGCTTTGGCATAGAGCGAATATCTGGCTTGGCGTTGGTCGCAATGAGGTACTCTTTCATATACTCATAGTTGAGATCGTCAATTGTGGCTGTTTCATTGAGCTCGGACGAGAAATGAAAATCCGCAAACTTTTTGAGCAGCTCGAATTCCTCGCGCTTATTCGGAAGCCTTGTATCGCGGCGGACACGGATATATCTGCCTGCCTTCAGATTTATGCTCTTATCCTTTTCAGCCTGCTGCTTAGTCTCATACGGACCATCGTTGCCGGGCTCCACAGCTATAATGATATATGTCCTGCCGTCTATCTCGTCTTGAAGAAGATGATATTTGGGAACAGGCGTTATGTTGGAAAGCAGAGATTTTATGCTGTTTTCAGTAGACTCGATCTTTTCGTCGTCTACTTCCGAAATAGGTCTCTTAGGAACAGCTTTTATTCCGTTTTCCTTATCGTCGACTTCTTCAACGCCGATAAAGATAAGACCAATCTCGCGGTTCATATAGTTATTGCAGAAAGCGCAGGCGGTCTTGAGTATGGTATCTCTGCCGCTGGCAGATTTCTTGTATTCAATATAATCCGACTCAACAGCACCGCTTTCAATGATGTCGCGAGCCATTTTCTGTATGTCTTCACGTTTCATAGACTAACTCCCAAATTAGATATATAGTTAGTATCGTTCGATCAGTACTCATTATACCATAGAACGTATGATATTTCAAGTATGACGGGAGAAACTTGAATCTTCCAAACGAAAAGGAAACAGCGGCGTTTCTTTATTTAAGATTTACATTTGGTATAACTGGTAATATATTCACCGATTTGCAATATTTTGTAAATTTTTTGTGAAAGCTCTTGCGTTTTTATATATTATGCGATATAATTACCATAGGAAGCCGGTATGATTGTTACATATAAGGGGAAGAAAAATTTCTTTTAGGTACTTGCTTTCCTAAAACTGATGTGATACAATGATTTAATCCAGAAAAGGAGTAAAAAATATGCGGCAAGG
>Ga0129313_1000608_pt1 | contig 28136 bp, 24 predicted proteins | sample O1105metagenome_FD_94436 | JGI IMG/M metagenome (GOLD analysis project Ga0129313, IMG submission 94436) | Orangutan group fecal microbial communities from fecal samples from Wisconsin, USA - O1105 metagenome | ecosystem: Host-associated > Mammals > Digestive system > Large intestine > Fecal...
GGCGAGGGGCTTGGGTTTCTCTGACAGCAGTGAGTATATCTCATCAAAGCTGTCGAAGGTGAGGATGGGCATGATGGGACCGAAGCTATCCTCCTGCATCAATTTTTCATCTGGTGTATCGCGATGAGAAACAAAATTACTCAAAGTTTCCGAAGGCTCCATTGAAATGGGAGACTATGACTGATATGATAAAGCTGTAAGAGATAATTATTCCTGTACAAGGTGTGAAAACATCCGAATAATTGCAGGTAGCGGAAAGACGGAGGTTTCTGTATGAGTGGCTTAAATCTTGCGCAAAACATTATGCGCAACAGGAAAAACAGAGGGATTACCCAGGAGGAACTGGCGGAGTTTATCGGTGTTACCAAGGCTTCCGTGTCTAAATGGGAGACGGGAACCACAACCCCGGACATTCAGATACTGCCCCAGCTTGCCTCGTTTTTTGATGTCTCGGTGGATGAACTTCTGGGGTATGAAGCACAACTTACGAAAGAACAGATCCGGTTTTACTACCAGCAACTGGCAAGAGATTTTGCAGAAAAGCCTTTTGATGAGGTACTGGGAAAATGTGAGAGCCTGATTAAGAAGTATTATTGCTGTTACGAATTTTTGGAAAATATGGCGGGACTTTTGTTGAACCATGCAAACCTTGCGGGAAATGCGGAAAAGAGTGGCGCGGTGCTCAAGCGGGCAGAGCAGCTCTGTCAGCGGGTAATGGAGAACAGCAGGGAAATCAGCCGCTGTGAGAACGCTGCTGCAATCCGAGGGGTAATACAACTGTATACGGGAAGAGCCGATGAGGTGGTGGAAGCATTTTCGGAAAAACTGGATGCAAACCGAATGGGAAATTGTGAAGGTCTTCTGACAGCGGCATATCTACAGCTGGGAGAGCACAACAAGGCGGGACTGTCCATACAGGTGGGAATGTATCAAAATTTGATACAGATGCTTGAATACTGCATGTACATGCTGATGTTGCCGGAACAGCCTCCTGTGAAAACTGAGGAGACCATCCGTCGCGCAGATGCCTTGTTAGAGAGCTTTCGAGTGGAGATGTTACATCCAAATGAGGCGGCAAAATTCCATTATCAGGCAGCGCTGGTGTATTGCGGTTATCTGGAGGAGGCAAAGAAAACAGGAGAGAATTCCGGTATAGAGGAATGGGAAAGGAAAGTCTTTTTCAGGCTTGATAAATACTGCGGTGCGGTGGAACAACTGATGAACGACGGTATCAAGCTTCATGGTGACGCTTATTTTACAAGGTTGGATGAATGGCTGGAAGGGCTGGTGGTGAACAGTGAGGTGAGAGTGGCGGAACTTGTGCGGGACAGTGTGACGGCTTCCCTTAGGAATCCTGTTTTTCGGTCTCTGCAAAATCAGGAAAAACTGCAAAGACAAATAGAACGTATGGAAAAAATGCAACTCAGATAAATGAGGGAGGAAGAAAGTATGTTGAAAATTGAGCATTTGACAAAACAGTACAAGGGTGGAAAGACAGCGGTATCGGATTTAAGTATCCATGTTCGCCCCGGAGATATTTACGGATTTATCGGACACAACGGAGCAGGTAAGACGACTACCATAAAGAGTGTGGTTGGAATTCATGATTTTGAGGAAGGTGAAATTACCGTTGACGGATTATCCGTGAAAAAGAATCCGTTGGAGTGCAAAAAGAGGATGGCATATATACCGGATAACCCGGATTTGTATGATTATCTCACAGGTATACAGTATCTGAATTTCATTGCGGATGTGTTTGAACTGTCCGGAGAGGACAGGGAGAGTGCGATTGAAAAGGAAGCCCGTGATTTTGGAATCTATGATTCCCTTGGGGATTTGATTTCATCCTATTCCCACGGTATGAAACAGAAGCTTGCCATCATCGGGGCACTGATTCATCATCCGAGGCTCTTGATACTGGATGAGCCTTTTGTAGGACTTGACCCGGAAGCGGCACTGAAACTGAAGGAAAAGATGAAAGCGCTTTGTGCGGAAGGCAGTGCGGTTTTCTTTTCCACTCATGTTTTGGATGTGGCGGAAAAGCTGTGCAACCGCATCGCCATGATTTCTCACGGGAAGCTGGTACTGGAGGGAAATACAGAGGAGGTTCTGGGAGATAAATCTCTGGAACAGATATTTATGGAGGTGGCGGCAAATGGGCAGACAGATTAGGGTGTTGACCGGAATTCAGCTTTGCAATTTGTTCGGTATCAATGAAATACGCTATACAAGGGACAAAAAGAAGAAAGCACAGGCGTTGGGGCTTGGAGTTGTGTGGGTGCTTTTGATTCTGATGTTTCAGTTTTATATCGGCGGTTATGCCTATGTGTTGACCACCGTGGGAATGGCGGAACTGATTCCCGCATTGCTGGCAGCGGTGATAAGCCTGGTGATTCTGTTTTTCTCATTCTTTAAGGCGGGAAGCGTTGTTTTTCAAAAGAAGGCTTTTGAACTTCAAACGTCCTTACCTGTAAAAAAGGCATCTGTCATTATCAGCAGATTTCTGACGATGTATGTAACCAATCTGATGCTTTCCGTGCTGGTAATTCTTCCCGGGCTGGGAGTTTATGTTTGGTACGGTAAGCCGGGGCTGCTTTTTTATCTATACTCGGCGGTGGGGCTGTTTGTTCTTCCGCTGTTGCCTTTGACCCTTGCCACCGCGATGGGGGCGTTCATTTTGGCTGTCAGCGCTAAGTGGAAGCATAAAAATCTGGTCAATATCATTTTGACTTTACTGCTGATTTTTGGAGGAAGTATGCTAATGTCCGGCAAAGCCGGAGGCACAGGGTCAGAATCCTTTGCGGACTTACAGGTAATGCTTTCCCACATCTCTGAGATTTTGAAGGAGAAAATCGGAACTCTGTATCCTCCGGCATTGTGGTTCGGAGATGCATTGACGATGGGAAAAGGCGAATCACTTCTGGTTTTTGTGGCAGTGTCCCTTGGCGTGTTTGGGATATTTGTTGCCATCCTGCAAAAGTATTTTCTGAGAATCTGTACGGCATTGAACGCAAGCTATACGGGAACCGGTTTTCGTATGAAGAAAAACAGAAAAAGCACACTGTTTATGAGTCTCTGGAAGAAAGAACTCAGGCGATATGTGGCTTCCCCGATTTATGTGACAAATACAATCATAGGCTATATAATGATGGTATTGGTTTCCGTTGCGATATTGATTGTTGGTCCGGAGCACTTGGATGAAATGCTTGGAATACCGGGGATACAGGGAATGGCAGAAAAAATATTCCCATTTGTACTCGGAGCCATGGCAGCGCTGATGCCCATGAGCAGTTGCTCCGTTTCCATGGAAGGAAAGCAGTGGTGGATGATGCAGACACTGCCTGTTCCCGGGAAGGCATTGTATGGGGCTAAATTTTTGGCGAACTTAACCGTAGCCTGTCCTTTTTATCTGGTATCGGTAGTGTTATCCGTGCTTGCTTTTCGACCGGCCGGAGTGGAGGCAGTGGGGCTGGTTTTGATTCCGGCTCTCTATATTGCCGGAAGCGCGGCGGTAGGTCTTGCCGTTAATCGGAAATTGCCATTGTTTGACTGGGACAATGAGGTGCGTGTGGTAAAACAGAGTGCATCAACCTTTGTTTCCATGTTGGTAGGTGTACTGTCGGCATTGATTCCCATAGGACTGATTGTGATTCGGAATATGCAATAGACTGAGATGTCCTTTTTTGGGCAGAAAAAGGCAAGCAATGATAAGCGTGGCTGATATGAAAAATGCTAAACTGTGTATGCGTGTAATGAGAAATATGCGAAGAAGGTGCATAACAGTGAGGCAACATATAAAAACGGCACTGGTGCTTGGACTGTGTCTGGGAATGCTTGCCGGCTGTGGAAGAGCGCAGGCGGAGGATGCGGAAATGAAAGGACAGGACGTGCAGGATTCGGAAGAAAAGTTCGGGGAGCAGGATACGCAGGAGGAGCCCGGGGGGCAGAAAACGCCTGAAAATGAGACTGCTGCGGCAGATTCAACAGAGGATATGAACAGTACTGACACATGGAATAAGGCGGTTCCGATGACGGAATGTCCCGAAGAACTTTGTGTGAAAGTGGAAGGCAGGGACTATGGAACGGTGGAGCATATCACCTATCAGTCGGATACTACCGGATTGGAGAGGGGTGCTAATATTCTGCTGCCGGCGGGTTACAGCGATGAACAGCAGTATCCGGTATTGTATTTCCTGCATGGTATTTTTGGAGATGAGTACAGTCTGATTAAGGATGGAAATAACAAAATCCCGGAAATTTTAGGCAATCTTGCATCGGAAGGGCTGGCAAAGGAAATGATTGTGGTATTCCCGAATATGTATGCTTCTTCCGATCCGAATCAGAAGCCGGATTTTAACTCGGAGGCGGTTTTGCCTTATGACAATTTTATCAATGATTTGGTTAATGACCTGATTCCCTATATTGAGTCAAATTATTCCGTCCTGACGGACAGGGAAAACAGAGCAATTTTGGGATTTTCCATGGGAGGAAGGGAGACGCTTTTTATCGGTATCTCCAGACCGGATTTGTTCGGATACATCGGTGCCATTGCACCTGCACCCGGTCTGACACCGGGACAGGACAAATTCATGACTCATGTCGGACAGATGCAGGAAGAGGATGTAAAGATTACGGATACAGAAAACATGCCCAACATTTTGATGGTCTGTTGCGGAAGCAGGGACAGTGTGGTAGGTAAGTTTCCACTCAGCTATCATGAGATTATGGAGAAAAACGGCGTAGACCATCTTTGGTATGAAGTTCCGGGAGCAGACCACGATTCAAATGCCATCCGAAGCGGTCTGTATAACTTTGTGATACGCTATGTTTCACAGTGACGGACGCTGACTATGGATTTGACACAAAAATGAAATTCGGTGCTTATGAAAGGTTATGCCTTCTTCGGAATCTGTATTCCGGGGAAGGCTTTTTTGTAAGGGATTCTCTATGATGTGGCAAGATCCCGGTGAGTGGTGTATAATAATCGGGACTGCATACGGAAGAAAGGATAAACCTATGGGATATTTTTATTTCGCCAGACACGGACAGACTGTATGGAATGTGGAGAACAAGATATGCGGAGCTACCGATATCGAACTGACGGAGCTTGGACGGGAACAGGCCAGAGAGCTTGGCAGGGAAATTCTGAAACAGGGACTGCACATTGATGAGATACTGTATTCTCCATTGAAACGTGCGGCAGATACTGCCGGACATATCTCTGAAATAACAGGAATTCCTATGCGTATGGAGCCACGGCTGAAGGAGCAGAATTTCGGGAAATATGAGGCCACAGCCAGAGACGGGGCAGAGTTCGGACGGGCAAAGGCTGACTTTGTCTGTAACTACGGAGGGGGAGAATCCATGCTTCGGCTTTGCCAGAGAATTTATAACCTTTTGGATGACATCAAGGGGGAAGCTGAGGATAAGATTTATCTGTTGGTGGCTCACAACGGAATTGCCAGAGCGGTACAGTCTTATTTTAATGAAATGACAAATGAGGAGTTTGCAGCTTTCGGAATTAAAAACTGTGAAATCAGAAGGTATGATTTTGAGGATTTACGGGGGGACGGATTATATGTTGAAGATGGAAGAAAATGATTACGGAAAGAGAAAATATCAGATTGTTCCGCTACCGAAAGAGAAGTGGGAAGGAACTGTAATTCCCATGCGTTATACTACCTCGGAATATTTCGACGTGGAGGTAACAGGAGAAGAGTCCGGCTCGGAAAAATCGGGTTTTTATGTAAAAATAAATAAAAAGGAATTTGACGTGCCGGTGAGTCATTATCCGGAAGAATATGATTTCCCGGATAAGCTGTATCAGGAATTCTGGGGAAAAGCATACGCATGGGGTGTGCTGCGGAGCAAAACAGACGGGAAGCTGTATGCAGGAGCTGTTGACAGAGAAAAAATCGGACCGGAGGAATGGGAAATGATTGCCTGTATCGAAACCTGTCCCGAAGAATGGTCAAACCGGCTTAGAGTAACGGAATTGTGGGTTCATGAGGATTACAGAAGGCAGGGAATGGCTCATGAACTGATGGCTGTTGCAAGAGAGCAGGCGAGGCTGGAGCGCAGAAGAGCACTGATTCTGGAGACACAGTCCTGCAATGCGGGCGCAATTTCCTTCTATTTACAGGAGGGCTTTACGCTGATTGGTTTTGATTCCTGCTGTTATAATAATCGTGATCTGGAACGCAAGGAAGTGCGATTGGAGTTGGGGATTCTCCTGAATCACCCGCCCAAGCTGAAACGGGAGGAAGTGGAAATCAGACCGGAGAGAGAAGAAGATTACGATGCGACGGAGGAGATGACAATGCATGCCTTCTGGAATAAACATCATCGTGGCTGCAACGAGCATCTTCTGGTACATAAGATGAGAAAAGCGGACTGCTATCTGCCGCAGTTTTCCAGAATTGCAGTGAAGGGCGGAAGAGTAATCGGCTGCATCATGTACAGCAGGGCATGGCTGATGAAGGGAAAGGACAAAAAAGAAATTCTGACCTTCGGACCTCTGTGTGTGGAGCCGGAGTGGCACGGTACAGGTGTAGGGGAGATGCTTTTAAAGGAGACAATTGAGTTAGCGAGGACGGCGGGGGAGGCAGGTATCGTTATTTTTGGAGAACCGGATTATTATCCCCGCAGAGGGTTTGTTACCTGCGATAAGCTGGGCATTACTACCGCAGACGGCGGCAACTCGGAGGCTTTCCTGGGGTATGAATTGATTCCCGGAGAGCTGAAGGCATTTGGCGGAAGCTTCTGCGAACCTGAAATGTTTGAGGATTTACCACCGGAAGAGACAGAGAAACTGACAAAAAAGTTTCCGCCTATGCAAAAGCAGTTTTTCCCGGGACAGTGGGATTAGTATCTTTGCTTTCCGCTCCTTAGATGATATAATGAGCGCAAAAGAAACAGTTACAGAAAATGTGAGGACAAAAATGAAGGAAAATCCGACTTTTAAATCAGGCTTTGTGACATTGATAGGCAGACCAAACGTGGGAAAATCTACTCTGATGAACAAACTCATCGGACAGAAAATAGCCATTACCTCCGGAAAGCCACAGACTACCAGGAACCGTATTCAGACGGTGCTGACCACGGAGGAGGGACAGATTGTGTTCCTGGATACACCCGGCATTCACAAGGCGAAGAATAAATTGGGAGATTATATGGTGAATGTGGCGGAGAGAACCATGGAGGAAGTGGACGTGATTCTCTGGCTGGTGGAGCCGACAAACTATATCGGTGCAGGAGAGCGTCATATTATTGAACAGCTGAAAAAAACGAAAACTCCGGTGATTCTTGTCATCAATAAGACAGACACCGTAAAGCGGGAAGAGATTCTTTCCTTTATCGATACCTACCGGAAGGAAATGGACTTTCAGGAAATCGTGCCTGTGTCCGCACTAAAGGGAGAGAATACAGATGAATTGGTAAAATGTATTTTTAAATATCTTCCCTACGGCCCGGCGTTCTACGATGAGGACACCGTGACAGACCAGCCCATGCGGCAGATTGCGGCGGAACTGATTCGGGAAAAGGCGCTGCGGCTTTTGGAGGATGAAATCCCCCACGGAATTGCGGTGAGCATTGAAAGCATGAAGGAAAAAGGAAAAATCTGCCATATCGAGGCAACCATTATCTGCGAGAGAGAATCCCACAAAGGAATTATCATCGGCAAGGGAGGACAGATGCTGAAAAAAATCGGTTCCTCTGCCCGGCCGGAAATTGAGGATTTGCTGGAAATGCAGGTAAATCTTCAGCTTTGGGTAAAGGTGAAAAAGGACTGGCGGGACAGTGATTTTCTCCTGAAAAATTTCGGTTATAATCAGAAGGAAATCAGCGAATAGAAAAGGGGCATTCTGCAAACTCTAAAATCGAGAAATACGATGGAATCGGGGGAAGCGCAGAATGAATAGGGAATACTGGAAGAAATTTGAAAACAGCGGAAAAATAGAGGATTATCTGGCTTTTCTGTCCTGCGAAAGACGGAGGGAAGTCGGAGAAGGAGCGAAGTCAGGAGAAGGCGGGGATGCAGGAATATATCATAGTAACGGGAATCATATTGAAGCAGTCTCCCGTGGGGGAATACGACAGACATATCAGCCTTTTGACTAAGGAAAGAGGAAAGCTTTCTGCTTTTGCAAGAGGAGCCAGAAGACCGGGGAATAAGCTGGCAGCAGCTACAAATCCTTTTTCCTTCGGAACCTTTAAATTGTACGAAGGCAAAAGTTCCTACACTGTTGCGGATGCGGATATTCAAAAGTTTTTTGAGGAACTGAGAACGGACTACATCGGTGCATGCTACGGCATGTATTTTGCGGAAGTCGCTGATTATTATACCAGAGAAAACAATGACGAAAGGGAGATGCTGAAGCTGTTGTACCAGTCTCTACGGGCACTCTGTGCCCCATCGCTTCCAAATCCTCTTGTAAGATGTGTGTTCGAGTGTAAAGCAATTGCCGTGAACGGTGAATTTCCGGGAGTTCCTGATGACAGAGAACTGGAGCCGGGTACGGTTTATGCTCTGCAGTACATAGGGGCAAGTCCCGTGGAAAAACTGTATACCTTTACTGTATCGGATTCTGTTTTGATACAACTGCAGCAGGTAGCGGAAGCCTATATGAAGAAATTTGTGGGTCGTGAATTTAAAAGTCTGGAAGTTCTGCAAACTCTGTGTTGAAAAAGCAGAATGTTTTTGATACAATTACTTAGCACAGAAGGCAGGAAAACGGTCTGAGTGCGGAAAATGAGGTTAATTTATGAAAAGATGCAAAAAGTTGGCCGCCCTTCTTGGCGCGTTGGCGCTGGCGCTTGTGGGATGTGGGCAGCAGAGAGTGCCTGATACCGTTGAGGAAACCGCGATTGTGGTGGATAAAAACGGCGGGGTGACGTATCATCTTGTAGGAGATTTTGAAAAGGATTACTACGACCTTTCGGAGCTGGCATCCATGGCTTCGGAGGAAGCGGCGGAATATAACGGAATGAAGGCATCCGGAGAAGAATGTCCGGTGACAGTGGATAAGGTGGAGCTGCTTCCGGAAAATGCGAACAGGGTGACGATAAAATATCTGTTTGACAGCACCGAAAGTTTTTCCGAGTTTACGGGAAATATACTCTTTTACGGCACAGCAGAAGAAGCGTTCAGCCGTGGATATCGTTTGAAAACAAATCTGAAGAGTGTGAAGGACGGCACTTTGCTGACAGAAGAACAGTTGAAGCAGGATGGCGGAAAAACAGTTGTTATCACGAATACAAAGGCAGTCATCTATTGCCCGTCAACGGTTGCTTTTTTCAGTGAAGGAGTCACGCTTCGTGAGGATGGAAGCGTAGATGCAACCGGTGCTGAAGAGATGGTCTGTATGATATTGAAATAAAAGAAGAGAAGCCGTTTATGCGGCAGAATGTGAGGACAAGAACGAATGGAAAAAACAATGGACAAAATTGTAGCACTGGCAAAGGCGAGAGGCTTTGTATATCCCGGTTCCGAGATTTACGGCGGCCTTGCAAATACCTGGGACTACGGCAATCTTGGTGTGGAACTGAAGAATAACGTGAAGAAGGCATGGTGGCAGAAATTCATCCAGGAAAATCCGTACAATGTAGGTGTGGACTGTGCAATTCTGATGAATCCCCAGACATGGGTTGCAAGCGGTCATCTGGGCGGATTTTCGGATCCCCTGATGGACTGTAAAGAATGCCATGAGCGTTTCCGTGCGGATAAGCTGATTGAGGATTTCTGTGCAGAAAACAATATTGAACTGAAGGAAAGTGTTGACGCCTGGAGTCAGGAGCAGATGAAGAGCTTTATCGAGGAGCACAAGATTCCCTGTCCAAGTTGCGGAAAGCATAATTTTACCGATATCCGTCAGTTTAACCTGATGTTCAAGACCTTCCAAGGCGTTACCGAGGATGCCAAGAGCACTGTTTATCTGCGCCCCGAGACGGCTCAGGGTATTTTTGTAAACTTTAAGAATGTTCAGAGAACCTCACGTAAGAAGATTCCCTTTGGTATCGGACAGATCGGAAAGTCCTTCCGAAACGAGATTACTCCCGGTAACTTTACTTTCCGGACAAGAGAGTTTGAACAGATGGAGCTGGAGTTCTTCTGTGAGCCCGGAACTGATTTGGAATGGTTCCAGTACTGGAGAGGCTTCTGCCGTGACTGGTTGCTTTCGCTGGGCATAAAGGAGGACGAAATGCGTCTCCGCGACCATAGTCCTGAGGAACTTTGCTTCTACAGCAAGGGCACTACCGATATTGAATTCCTGTTCCCCTTCGGCTGGGGTGAACTTTGGGGTATTGCAGACAGAACCGACTATGATCTGACCCAGCATGCTAACACTTCAGGCGAAGATATGAGTTATTTTGACGATGAGAAGAAAGAGAAGTACATACCTTATGTTATTGAGCCTTCTCTCGGTGCGGACCGTGTGGTTCTGGCATTCCTCTGCGCAGCATACGATGAGGAGGAGCTGGAGGGCGGCGACATGCGTACCGTACTCCGTTTCCATCCTGCCCTTGCGCCTGTAAAGATTGGCGTTCTGCCTCTTTCCAAGAAGCTGAATGAAGGTGCCGAGAAGATATACGCAGAACTGTCTAAGAAATATAACTGTGAGTTTGACGACAGAGGAAATATCGGTAAGAGATATCGCCGTCAGGATGAAATCGGTACTCCTTTCTGTGTGACTTACGACTTTGACTCCGAAACAGACGGATGTGTGACAGTGCGCTTCAGAGATTCCATGGAGCAGGAGAGAGTTGCCATCGCTGATTTGGATGCATACTTTGCGGATAAGTTTACATTTTAGATAAGGAGACCGGAAAAATGAGACAATTCACTTCTGATGAACTCAGAAAGACATGGAAGCAATTTTACATTGAGCGTGGGCATGCGGATGTGGGAGCAGTTTCTCTGGTATCCGACGGTTCTACGGGGGTGCTCTTTAATGTTGCGGGAATGCAGCCCCTGATGCCCTACCTTTTGGGTCAGAAGCATCCGCTGGGAACAAGGCTTTGTAATGTGCAGGGATGCGTTCGGACGAACGATATTGATTCGGTTGGTGACAAGAGTCATGTCACTTTTTTTGAGATGATGGGAAGCTGGAGCCTGGGAGATTATTTTAAGAAGGAGCGCTGCCAGTGGAGCTTTGAACTGTTGACAGAGGTGTTTGGATTTGATGCGGAGCATCTTGCGGCTACTGTGTTTGCAGGAGATGAAAATGCACCCAGGGATGAAGAGGGAGCTTCCTACCGTATCGCATTCGGTTTTAAAAAGGAAAATATATATTATCTGCCTGCAGAGGATAACTGGTGGGGGTTGGAGTACGGCCCCTGCGGTCCTGACAGTGAGATGTTTTATATTGCCGATAAACCTGACTGTGGACCTGATTGCGGTCCCGGATGTCACTGCGGTAAATATACGGAACTCGGAAATGATGTATTCATGCAGTATGAAAAGCATCAGGACGGCACACTGACTCCGCTGAAACAGAAGAACGTGGATACAGGCTGGGGGCTGGAGCGTATTCTGGCATTTTTAAACGGAACGAAGGATGTGTATAAGACAGATTTGTTCGCGCCTGTTATCTCATACATTGAGACAGTTTCCGGCATAAAATATGAGCAGGATGAAAAGATGACGAAGTCCATGCGCATACTTGCAGACCATATTCGTACCAGTGTTATGCTGATTGGAGATGAAGCAAAGCTGTTGCCCTCCAATGCAGGAGCAGGATATGTGCTTCGCCGCCTGATTCGTCGCGCGGTAAGACATGGCCGCAGATTGAATCTGGGAACAGAACAACTGTTGCACATCGGCGGAATGTATATAGATGACATTTACGCGGAGAGTTATCCTCTTTTGAAGAAAAACAGGGAATTTGTATTGTCTGAGTTACAGAAAGAAATTGCCCGTTTTGAAAGCACTCTGGAAAATGGTATGAAAGAATTTTACAAGATTCTGGAGCAGAAGAGAGCGGAGAAACAGAAGGAAATAGACGGAAAATCTGCTTTTTATCTTTATGATACCTTCGGCTTTCCCATTGAGTTGACGGTGGAACTGGCAGAAGAAGAGGGGCTTCGGGTGGATGAGGCAGGATTTGAAACTGCCATGGAAGAACAGAAGCAGAAAGCAAGAGAGAATCAAAACTTTTCTGCAAAACTGAATGCTGCAGGAGCAGGACTGTTTGACGCTATGGCTGAAAATCTGACCAGTGAGTTCGTGGGATATGATTCCCTTACCGCGCAGGCAGAAATAATCGGAATTGCAACGGAAACGGAACTTGTATCCTCCCTTAAGTCCGGCGAAAACGGAACCTTGATTACCGACAAGACACCTTTTTATGCTACTATGGGCGGACAGAAGGGAGATATCGGAATTATCCGCACAAAGGAAGGTTCTTTTGAAGTTCGGGAGACTGTAAAAATTCCCGGAGGAAGAATCGGACATATGGGAGAGGTGGTTTCCGGTACAATTGCGGTAAACGAAAAAGCTGAGCTTACCGTAGATACCGTAAATCGTATGAATACCTGTAAAAACCATTCAGCAACACATCTTCTGCAGAAGGCACTTCAGATGGTTTTGGGTAATCATGTGGAACAGCAGGGCTCTTATCAGGACGGTAGCAGAACACGTTTCGATTTCAGTCATTCTCAGGCAATGACCAGAGAAGAAATCGAAAAGGTTGAGAAGATAGTAAACGAAGAAATTGCAAAAGATATTTCGGTCGTTACGGAAGTTATGGGCATTGAGGACGCAAAGAAGAGCGGTGCAATGGCATTGTTCGGAGAGAAATACGGGGAGACGGTACGTGTGGTTTCCATGGGTGATTTTTCCAAGGAACTTTGCGGCGGCACCCATGTGAAGCATACCGGAGAGATCGGATGGTTTAAAATCCTTTCCGAGAGCGGTGTGGCTGCGGGTGTCAGAAGAATTGAAGCTCTCACAGGTACGAATGTTATGGATTTCTATCGTGCTATGGAAGAGAACTTTGAAAAGATTGCCATTGCTGCAAAGGCGACTACCGGAACCCTGTTGGATAAGGTTCAGCATATGCAGGCAGAACTGAAGCAGCTGGCTTCCGAAAACGAATCCTTAAAGGCTAAGGCAGCGCAGTCTGCTCTGGGCGATGTCATGAATCAGGTAAAGGAAATCGGAGGCGTGAAGCTTCTGGCTGCCAGTGTGGACGGCGTGGACATGAACGGCCTTCGTGAACTGGGTGACCAGCTGAAAGAAAAGCTGGGTGACGGTGTGGTAGTGCTTTTGTCGAATCAGGACGGCAAGGTGAACATGATTGCCATGGCCACCGACGGTGCTCTGGCGAAGGGAGCTCATGCCGGGAACCTGATTAAGGGAATTGCTGCATTGGTTGGCGGTGGCGGCGGCGGACGTCCCAACATGGCGCAGGCCGGCGGTAAAAATCCCGCAGGCATTTCTTCGGCTATTGAGGAGGCGGAAAAGATTTTGGAGGACCAAGTATCTAATGAGTGAGAGACATTATTTGAAACCTGTCAGAATATTTGCTTCGGCGTTGGCGCTGGCATTAATGCTGGCGCTTTCTGCGTATGCGTGGGACGGAATTGTGAAAAGACTGATCATCTGTCTGGGGCTGAGTCTGGGATGTAGTCTGCTGTTATTACTTCCGAAGCTTTCCAATAAGCTGACAATTCCACTGTTTGTTCTCTATCTGGCTTATGTGCCTCTGAAGAGCTTTCAGAGAATGGAACTGCCCTTTCATGACATGACCAGAATCATGGATGGGGTGACGCTCTTGTCCGTGACAATGATTATCTGTGTCTATTTCGTGTTTTTTCTTGTTACTCAGAGAAGCAATTGGGGATTGGGCGGGGGTAGCCTCTTCCTGTTGATTCTGTTTCTGGTAGAATATTATGTCGTGAAATTCCGGGGAGACGTATTAAGACCCAGCGATCTGGGAGCTGTCAAAACGGCTGTTTCTGTTCTGGGCAGCTATGACTTTTCCCTGTCTCCGGAAGCGGTATATACAGTACTGTATTTTCTTTTCTTCAGCTGCCTCGGTTTTCAAATCAAAATCAGGATGAACCGATGGGTACATATTGGGGTATCAGCCGCTTCCCTGTGTATGATTGGAGGCTGGTATTATACCGTTATGGTATCTCCGTATCCTGTGGAAAAGGAAATTAGCGGACATTACTGGAACATGACGGAGAATCAGCTGTTAAACGGTACCTGCATGAGTTTTTTCGTGATGCTGAGAGAAAGCAGGCTTGACGTGCCCGGGGATTATTCTGAGGAGGCGGTGAGAGCGGCAGCGTCGGAAGCTGTTATACTGTATGACAAGTCGCAAGGTTCAGATGTCAGGCCGGATATCATTATGATTATGAATGAGGCGTGGAGTGATTTGAGCGTGCTTGGTCAACTGGAGACAACGGAGGATTATATGCCGTTTGTAAACAGTCTTTCGGAAAATACGGTAAAAGGCAATCTGTATGTGTCTATACTGGGAGGTCTGACTGCCAACACGGAATTTGAAGCGTTGACGGGAAATTCTCTGGCTTTGCTTTCGCCCACGGTGATACCCTATCAGAATCAGGTGAATCATGATATGCCATCCCTGGCGAGAGTGCTGGAGGCTTCAGGTTACGAGACTATGTCCATGCATCCCAGCGGATCGGCGGCATGGAACAGAGGGAAGGTATATCCTTTCCTCGGCTTTGATGAATTTATTCATGAGGCAAACTGGCAGACATCCTACGAGTATCTGCGTGGTTTCCTTTCCGATTCCTGTAACTTTCATGAGATCATTTATCGCTATGAAAACAGAAATGAGGATGCACCGTTTTTTTTATTTGATGTCACAATACAGAATCACAGCGGATATTATGGTGAGGTTCCTCTGAATATAAGAGTTAAAAGCGTCGGCGGAATTCCCGCAGAAGAGATAGGTTATATCAAAGATTTAGAGACCTATTTAAATCTGATGAAGATAACAGACACCTCTTTTGGAGAACTTGTAACGTACTTTGCACAGGTAGAGGAGCCGGTTATCGTCTGCATGTTCGGGGATCATCAGCCTATATTGGAAAATACTTTTTACGAAGCAATCTTTTCGGACAGCAATCTGACAGAGCGGGAAGAGAATCTGAAGAAATATATTACACCTTATGTTATCTGGGCGAATTACGAAGTGGATTGGGCGGAATACGGAGACATAAGTGCAAACTATCTGCCTGCTGTTCTGGCTGAATGCAGTGGAATAGAGCTACCGCCTTTTTATAAGTTCCTTTCCAAATTACGTGAGACATATCCCGTTTTGACGACGCGGGGATGTGTTGACGATAACGGCAATTTGGTTGATATTTTGGATATCTGGGAAACAGAGCTTGTTCAGCAGTATAGAATGCTGGAGTACAATCAGCTCTATGTTAAGGATTATCTGAATGAAATTTTTGTGAAGGAGGAAACGGCAGAATGATAAGAAAAAGAATTGCATGGGGAATTATTCTGCTGATTTTTTGTCTGGCGCTGATTTTTGGTTTGTATTGGTACCATAACCGGAATCGGGCCTGGTATGAGAAATACCCTGTGATATGTCATGCCCTTGGAAGGACGCAGGAGGGAGATACGTTGACGAATTCCCTGGAGGCCTTTCAATATAACTACAAGCGGGGACAGCGCGTGTTTGAGGCAGATGTTCAGATTACATCGGATGGAAAGATGGTTTTGCGTCATGACTGGGTGTCGGGGCTGGGTCAGGAAGAGGCTTTTGGTTGGACAGAGGAAGATAGTTGGGCGGTGACGGAGGAGATGTTTCTGAGCACGCCAATTTATGGAAAATACACGCCGCTAAGTCTGGAGGACTGGTTTGCAATCATGAGAGAGTATCCTGATATCTGGTTTGTGACAGATACAAAATATTCTCCCGAGGTGGAAACGCAATTTTCGCTTTTTACAGATACAGCTATAGAAAACGGATATGAAGATGTGCTTTCACGAGTAATTGTCCAGATTTATTACAAGGAGATGTACGACGAAGTAATGGAAGTATATCCTTTTGAAAATCTGATTTGGACGCTGTACTATATCGGATATCCGGGTAAGCAGGAGATTTTGGATTTTATGGCTGAAAAGGAAATTCCGGTATTGGTAATGCCCTCGTCCTGGTGGAACGGACAACAGGAAGAAGATTTGAAGGACAGTTCCATAAAGGTTTATGTCCATACGGTAAATGACGAAGAAGAAGCTTTGCTGAGGCTGCAACACGGAGTCAGCGGCATTTATTCGGATGATATTTTGCCGGAGGCTGTAAAGGCATCAAAAAGTCGGCTGAGCGAATAAAATCACGACAGAATAATCTCAATAATGTAAAAAAAACAGTTGACGTATCAGACTTTTATGCTATAATATTCAGTGTGTATGCGACAGGAATTGCCGTAGTACATAATATTAACCCAATCAGTCATGTTGCTTGAGGGACTGAAGGGAGGTCGGGTAGAGATGTCAAACGTAATCGTAAAAGAGAACGAGACTTTGGACAGCGCACTGCGTCGTTTCAAGAGAAGTTGTGCTAAGGCTGGTATTCAGCAGGAGATTCGTAAGCGCGAGCATTACGAGAAGCCCAGCGTAAGACGCAAGAAGAAGTCTGAAGCAGCAAGAAAGCGTAAATATAACTAAAACGTGAGCAGACCCTCGGTTATAAACCGGGGGTTTTCTGTTCTATCAGATACAGCCGATTCATATCTATTACTGTAGAGGTATCTTTGGCATTTTCGGCAAAAACTGTTTTTTGTTTACCGGTAACATGTGGTATGTCTGTATCGGTGAGATGCTGATGTGTGCGAAGGTACGGGATTGGAGTGAGTCAGCTTATGTTAAGAAAAAAATCTTTGATGGCGCTGTTCCTTGCAGCAGTTTTCTGGATTACGGCATGGATGCCGGTCAATGCTAATGTCTCGGTTTCTTCCCCGTCGGTTATTTTGATTGAAAGCTCAACAGGGCAGGTTATTTATGAACAAAATTCTACCGAACGCCGAAGCCCTGCCAGCATTACCAAAATTATGACATTACTTTTAACTTTTGAAGCACTGGAGTCGGGAAAGGTCAGTCTGACGGATGATGTCATTACCAGCGAGTATGCCAGTTCCATGGGAGGATCACAGGTTTTTCTGGCTCAGGGAGAAATTCAGACGCTGGAAACCATGATAAAGTGTATAGCCATTGCGTCGGGCAATGATGCCAGTGTGGCAGTGGCTGAACATATAGCGGGCAGTGAACAGTCTTTTGTGGAGATGATGAACGAAAAAGCGGCGGAACTTGGTATGACCGAGACCCACTTTGAGGATTGTTGCGGACTTTCCGATTCGGATAATCACTATTCCTGTGCCAGAGATGTGGCAATTATGTCCCGGGAACTGACGGTGAAATATCCAGAGGTGTTCAACTATACTACAATATGGATGGAAGATATCACCCATGAGACAAAGCAGGGTACCGGCAAATTTACCCTGAACAGCACCAACAAACTGCTAAAGCAATATCAGTATACAACGGGACTGAAAACAGGCTCCACCAGCAAAGCGAAGTACTGTCTTTCCGCTACGGCGACCAAGGACGGTATTGACTTGATTGCGGTTGTCATGGGAGCACCGGATTACAAGATACGTTTTGCGGATGCACAGACCCTTTTGACTTACGGATTTGGCGTGTGCGATATTTACATAGACCCGAATCAGGACAGCTTAAGTCCTCTGGCTGTGGAAAGAGGGGTGGCGGAGGAGGTCACCCTGAAATATGAGGGAGAATTTCGTTATCTGGATACGCAGGGAAGCGATTTGTCTGCAGTGGAAAAGGTGGTAGAACTACCGGAGACGGTTCAGGCTCCCATAGAAGAGGGGAGTGAAGCGGGAAGGGCGAGATATTTGCTGAATGGGACGGAAATCGGCAGTGTTCCCATTCTGTTCGGGGAATCCGTGGAAAAAGCAGGATATCTTGATTACCTCCGCAAGGCCTTCGGATTTTTCCTTTTGTAAAGAGAATTTATATGCTATAATGATTCTGCTGACGCAGAATAGTTGTGAGGAGTACCATGTTGGATATTTTGATTACTGTTTTAGGAATCATTTTGATAATGCTTCTGTGGGTGATGCTGTACGACAGCAACCGATTTGTGGTGCGGAGTGCCACAGTCTCGGACAGACGAATCCGGAAACCGCTGCGGGCGGTGGTGATTGCAGATTTGCACAACAAGCGCTACGGCAAGGATAATGAGAGGCTGCTGGCGGAAATCAGGGAACAGAAACCGGACATGATACTGGTGGCGGGAGATATTCTCACGGCAAAATCGGGAAAGCCTCTCGAACCGGCTATATCCTTTCTGGGAAAGCTGGCGAAGGAATATCCCGTCTATTATGGGAACGGAAATCATGAGCATCGCCTGAAACTGTACCCTAAGACTTACGGGGATATGGGGGAACGGTACGGACAGGCTCTGCATGACATGGGCATTGAGCCGCTGGAAAACAGCCATGTTATTTTGGAGGATTGCGGGATTGCGGTGTACGGTGTGGAGATAGAGCGGGAATATTATAAGCGGTTTAAGCCGCCCGCGATGGAGGAAGGATACCTGAAAAAGCTTATGGGCAATGCAGATGAAAAATTTTATACGGTGTTGCTTGCCCATAATCCCGAGTATTTTTCCGGTTATGCTGAATGGGGAGCCGATTTGACGCTATCCGGACATGTACACGGAGGAGTGGCAAGGGTTCCTATATGGGGAAAGGGTGTGATTTCTCCCGGACTCAAGTTGTTTCCGAAATACGACGGAGGGATTTTCAGAAAGGGACAGGCTGTCATGGTCTTGAGCCGGGGACTGGGCATGCACACCATTCCAATCAGGCTGTTTAACCCGGGCGAACTGTGGGTTGTGGAATTTAAACCGGAGAATTGAATATATGTTCTCCCTTGAAAACCGTACCGAAAACCGTTACACTAAGGCGTAGGCAATGGAAGATTGCCGCTTTGAGAAGAGGGAAATATGGCAATATCGGTAAAACTGGAAGTATTTGAAGGACCGCTTGACCTTCTGCTTCATCTGATAGACAAAAATAAGGTCGATATATATGACATCCCAATTGTTGAAATCACGGAACAATATCTTGACTACATCAAACAGATGGAAACCGACGACATGAACGTGATGAGTGAATTCCTGGTGATGGCGGCAACTTTGCTGGATATTAAGTGCCGCATGCTGCTACCCAAGGAGGTCAACGAGGAGGGCGAGGAGGAAGATCCAAGGGCGGAACTGGTACAAAAGCTGTTGGAATATAAGATGTACAAATACATGTCCTTTGAACTCAGGGACCGCCAGGTGGATGCGGCCAGAAATATGTACCGTGAGCAGAAACTGCCGGAGGAGGTGGCAGCTTACAGGCAGCCGGTGAACTACGAGGAACTGGTGGGAGATATGACTCTGAATAAGCTCCATGAGATATTTAAATCCATTGTGCGGAAACAGGAGGATAAAATCGACCCTATCCGAAGCCAGTATGGAAATATTGAGAAGGAAGAGGTGGATATGGAGGCAAAAATGCTCTATGTGGAAGCTTATGTCAGGGAGCACAAGAGTTTCAGTTTCCGTAACCTGTTGCAAAAACAGTCCAGTAAGATGGAGGTCATTGTAACCTTCCTGATTATTCTGGAACTGATGAAAACGGGGAAGATTTTCATCAGCCAGGAAAACATATTTGACGATATTTTAATTACCTCCAAGTGAACTTTATCATGCAGAAGAATGTCAATGGCGGACATAATTTCCGATAGCAGCTTACACCGCCGGTGTGTTATGATGATTACAAGAAAACCAGAAGTGAGGATAGAAAATGGAGCGTACTAAGGCAGAGGCCGTTATAGAGGCTGTCTTGTTTACCATGGGGGAGTCTGTGGAAATTACCAGACTTGCCGATGTGATAGAAGAAGATGTTAAGACAACAAAAGAGATACTGAAGGGTATGAAGGAGCGCTACGAACAGGAGGACAGAGGCATCGCACTGACGCAGTTCGACAATGCGGTACAGCTTTGTACAAAGGCGGAAATGTACGAATACCTGATTAAGATTGCAAAGGCTCCCAGAAAGATGACACTGACCGACACGGTGCTGGAGACCCTTTCCATCATCGCCTACAAACAGCCTGTTACCAGAATCGAGATAGAGCGTGTCAGAGGCGTAAGTTGTGACCATGCAATCAATAAGCTGTTGGAGTACGATCTCATCACGGAACTGGGACGTCTGGATGCCCCGGGAAGACCGCTGCTCTTCGGTACTACGGAACAATTCCTACGCTGCTTTGGCGTAAAGAGTCTGGAGGAGTTGCCGGAATTAAATCCGGTGCAGATGGAGGAATTCAAGCAACAGGCAGAAGCGGAAGTGCAGCTTCAGCTGGATATTTAGAAAGTAAGCCTCATATATTATTGTAAATCCATGCTTTACAGGATGAAAATGCGGATGAAAAAAATAATATGGGGCTTTTTTTGCGCCCTTTTTTTGACGGTTCAACTCACTGCACGGGCAGAAAAAGCGGAAGAGGAGATTTCCCTCTATGCCACGGCGGCGGTGTTGATGGATGCAGATACGGGGAGAGTGCTGTACGGTAAGAATGCGTATACTCCCATGGCTATGGCCAGCACCACGAAGATCATGACATGTATCATAGTGCTGGAAAACGCTTCACCGGACGATTCATTGACGGTGTCTGCCTACGCTGCAGGGATGCCCAAGGTCAAACTGTATATACAAAGAGGGGAGCAATATACTGTCAGGGATTTACTCTATTCCCTGATGCTGGAGTCCCATAATGATTCTGCGGTGGCATTGGCGGAACACGTTGGCAGAAGGTTCCTGGAGCCGGAGTTGGCAGAAAAGCCGGTGGAGGAATATACGGCGGAGGAGAGTAAACGCGCGGTGGAAGCCTTTGCAAGACTGATGAATGAAAAAGCCGTGGAGCTTGGCTGCAGGGACAGCTGGTTTATTACGCCAAACGGTCTGGACGCCACCCAGGAATTCGTTTTGAAGGACGGTACGGTAATACAGAAAGAGCATTGCACAACTGCCGCGGAACTGGCACGGATTATGTCCTATTGCATCGGAGAATCGCCGCAAAAGGAGACTTTTCTGGAAATCACACGGACAGCAAATTATTGCTTTTCTGCCAATGGGCGCAGCTTTTCCTGTGTAAACCACAATGCGTTTTTGAATATGATGGATGGAGCACTCAGTGGGAAAACGGGCTTTACCAACAAGGCAGGCTATTGTTATGTGGGCTCTCTTCGGAGGGACGACAGAACCTTTGTGGTGGCGCTTCTGGCATGCGGCTGGCCCAACAACAAGGGCTACAAGTGGAGTGATACCGGGAAATTGATGCAGTACGGTATAGACAATTATTTTTACAGAAGCTTTTTGGAAGAGGGAACTGTTTTTGACGAAAAAAATCTAAAACCGATTCCTGTGGAGAACGGACAGACGAATATTCTGGGAGAAACAGCATATACTGATATTGAGATATCAGACAGAAGGAGACAGGAAAATGGTAGCATGGATTTTGTGGCTGACGGAACAAATGAAAAAAATCTGGAAGGACTCCTTCTGCGAGAGGACGAAGAGATAAAAGTAGAATATCATCTGCAAAAGAGTCTGACCGCTCCGGTGGAAGCCGGAGCGGAGGTGGGAGAGATTACATACAGTGTGGGAGATACCGTCTACAGGCGTGAGAGTATTGTGACGGTCTCCGAAGTTCCGGAAATAAATTTCGGGTGGTGTATCAGGCAGATTTTGGTACGTTTTTTCCCGTTAAATAAAAAATGACAAAAAAATGCAATTCGTTCTATACGAGTTGCATTTTTTATGCTATAATGCTTAAGACAATAATCGGGGGCATTTGGCTTGCTGTCACGAGACGGCGTTTCATTTTACCCCTGACACTAAATTGTTTGTATTTATTTATTATAAATGGAGGACTGAAAGCATGAGTACTACTTCAAAAGCGAGTCAAAGAATTGCAGCTTTACTCGATGACAACAGTTTCGTGGAAATCGGCGGACTTGTAACGGCAAGAGCTACTGATTTCAACATGAAACCGGACGAAACTCCTTCTGACGGTTGTGTGACCGGCTACGGAGTAATTGGTGGTAAGCCTGTGTATGTATACAGCCAGGATGCTTCCGTGATGAACGGAACCGTAGGTGAGATGCATGCAAAGAAGATTACCAACCTCTACGATTTGGCGATGAAAACGGGTTCCCCTGTCATTGGCCTGATTGATTCCGCAGGCTTGAGATTACAGGAGGCTACCGATGCGCTGAATGCGTTTGGTGCCATCTACATGAAGCAGACACTGGCTTCCGGCGTAATCCCTCAGATTACCGCTATTTTGGGCAGCTGTGGAGGCGGACTGGCCCTGTTCCCTACTCTCACCGATTTTACATTTATGGAAGAGAAGAATGCCAGACTGTTTGTAAATGCGCCCAACGCTCTGGACGGCAATGTAATCACCAAGTGTGATTCCTCCTCCGCCGCATTCCAGTCTGAGGAGAGTGGAATCGTGGATGTTGTGGCTGACGAAGCGACCATCCTGACAAAAATTCGCGACCTGATTGGCTTCCTGCCTGCAAATAACAATGAAGGCAGTGACATTATCGAGTGTACGGATGATTTAAACCGTGTGAACCCGGAGTTGGCCGGCTGTGTGGGTGATACTTCTATCGCACTTTCCATTTTGGCTGACAACAACGATTTCTTTGAGGTTAAGGCAAACTATGCAAAGGATATGGTAGTAGGCTTCCTGAAGCTGGATGGCGTGACTGTAGGAGCGGTTGCGAACCGCAGCGAGGTGTGTGACGAGGAAGGAAAGGTTGCAGAGAAGCTGGATGCCGTGCTTTCAAAGCAGGGATGTGAGAAGGCGGCTGATTTCGTAAGCTTCTGTGATGCTTTTGACATTCCTGTGCTTACCCTTACCAATGTAAAGGGTTACAAGGCAACCATGTGCTCTGAAAAGGGTATTGCAAAGGCTGCCGCTAAGCTTACATATGCGTTTGCAAACGCAACAGTTCCCAAGGTGAATGTTGTCATCGGTAAGGCTTTGGGCACTGCAGCCATCGCAATGAATTCCAAGGCTTTGGGCGCGGATATTACCGTGGCATGGCCCGGTGCGGAAATCGGAACCATGGAGAGCAAGCTGGCTGCAAAGATTATGTATGATGGCCAGGGCGCTGATGTGATTAATGAGAAGGCAGCTGAGTACGAAGCATTGCAGCTTTCGGCCGTAAGCGCTGCCCGGAGAGGATATGTGGACCAAATCGTGGAAACTGCCGATACCAGAAAGTATGTAATCGGTGCTTTCGAGATGCTCTTTACCAAGAGCGAGGAGCGTCCTGTAAAGAAGCACGGAACGGTATAGAAAGGGTGATTATAGTAAGATGAAGAAGAGATTGTTAGCTTTAGTATGTATGATTACCTGTATCTTCGGACTGACCGCATGCGGAAGCGAAGAGACGCTGACCACATTTGAACAGAAAAAGGTTGACAATGCAGAGTTGCTGGCAACGCAGGCGATTATTCCCATCATCGCAGACTATCTGTGTGATGAGACAGCCTTTGCCCAGATTCTTCCCGATATTAAGCTGAGCGAGCTTACCATGGATGAGATTTCACACGTGTGTGAACAGACCTTTGGAATTGAGGCAGATGGCTATGCGGTATATACTGCGGTAGTGTCCTTTGACAAAGCACTGGACACAATGGGCGGAATTACCGAGATAGGCGAGGCGGAGGCAAAAATCGACGATAAGCAGATTGTGGTCGAGGTGGATGTGAAGGGGGCAAAAAAGAACGCTAAGGCTGAGATTATTTTCAGCAATGATATGTTTATGCGTCTGGAATCCGCATCACTGAATCCCGTTTCATCCATGGGTGAACTGATGGGAAAAGCGGCTCTGAATACCTTGATTGGCATGGGTACAGTGTTCATTGTCCTGATTTTGATCAGTCTGATTATTTCCCTCTTTGGCTTTATACCTAAGATTCAGGCAGCATCCGCAAAGCGCAGGGAAGAGAGAAAGGCCGGGAAGGCAGTTGGAGAAAATACGGGTATTGACAATGCGGTAGCACAGATTACCGCGCAGGAAGAGGTTGCGGATGCAACTGATGATTTGGAACTGGTAGCTGTTATTGCAGCGGCAATCGCAGCAAGTGAGGGTGCCGCATCTACAGACGGATTTGTAGTGCGTTCCATCAGAAGAAGAGCTTAATGAATGGAGGAAAATAAAATGAAGAATTATACTATCACCGTAAACGGAAATGTATATGATGTTACAGTAGAAGAAGGTGCATCTACAGGTGCTCCCGTAGCGGCAAAGGCTCCCGTGGCACCCAAGGCAGCACCCAAGGCTGCTCCTGCTGCAGCACCCAAGGCTGCAGGCGGCGCCGGAAGCATTAAGATTGAGGCAGGCGCCGCAGGAAAGGTATTCAAGCTGGAGAAGAAGGTTGGAGATGCCGTGAAGAAGGGCGATGCAGTCATTATTATTGAGGCAATGAAGATGGAGATTCCCGTTGTTGCTCCCGAAGACGGAACCGTGGCCAGCATTGACGTAGCTGTTGGCGATGCAGTTGAAGCAGGCGCTGTACTTGCAACGCTGAACTAGGTTTTGGCGTACTTCAACATTAAAAGACAACAGGAGGTCAACAAATGGAATATGTATTTTCTACGCTGAGCAATCTGATTCACCAGACAGCGTTTTTTAACCTGACCTGGGGAAATTATCTGATGATTGCTGTTGCGTGCTTTTTCCTTTATCTGGCTATACGGCATGAGTTTGAGCCTCTGCTCTTAACTCCGATAGCTTTCGGTATGTTGCTGGTTAATATTTATCCCGACATCATGCTTCATGCAGAGGACGCCGCAAATGGTGCCGGCGGTCTGCTGTATTACTTTTATAAGTTAGATGAATTGGCAATTTTGCCCTCCCTGATTTTCATGGGTGTAGGTGCCATGACGGACTTCGGCCCCCTGATTGCCAACCCCAAGAGCTTCCTTTTGGGCGCGGCAGCGCAGTTCGGTATTTTTGCCGCATATTTCGGTGCAATTTTTCTTGGCTTCAATGACAAGGCTGCAGCCGCAATCTCTATCATTGGCGGTGCCGACGGACCTACCTCCATTTTCCTGGCAGGTAAGCTGGGACAAACGGCAATCTTAGGTCCCATTGCCGTGGCGGCGTACTCCTACATGTCACTGGTGCCTATTATTCAGCCGCCTATCATGAAGCTTTTTACCACCGAGAAGGAGAGAAAGATTAAGATGGGTCAGCTTCGTCCCGTTTCCAAGCTGGAGAAGATTCTGTTCCCCATCATTGTTACGATTGTGGTATGTCTGATTCTTCCTACAACGGCACCTCTGGTAGGTATGCTGATGCTGGGCAATCTGTTCAGAGAGTCCGGCGTGGTAAGACAGCTGACAGAGACAGCTTCCAACGCACTGATGTATATCGTGGTTATCCTGCTGGGTACTTCCGTTGGCGCAACTACCAGCGCAGAGGCATTCCTGAATATGGATACCCTGAAAATTGTAGGACTGGGTTTGGTTGCATTTGCTTTCGGTACGGCGGCCGGTGTGTTGTTCGGCAAGCTTATGTGTGTACTGACCCATGGAAAGACAAACCCTCTGATTGGTTCCGCCGGTGTATCTGCAGTGCCTATGGCCGCCCGCGTTTCCCAGAAGGTGGGTGCGGAGGCAGATCCCACCAACTTCCTGCTGATGCATGCTATGGGTCCCAACGTGGCAGGCGTTATCGGAACAGCAGTTGCAGCCGGTACATTCATGGCCATATTCGGAGTCTTTTAAGCTGTGCATGTCCGTCAGCAGTTCTGAAGCTGCTGTGCTTGCACAAGCAACAAAGAAACTGCTGACGGACATATAGAGCGCATAGCGCGATAAAATAAGCCCGCAGGGCTTATGAATGCACAGCTTGAAATAAGCGGAGTGCAGAGCGCATAGCGCAATGAAATTGAGAAAGATAATAAAACATGGAGGAAAATTCGTAATGTCAGAAATTGAAAAGAAACCGATAAAGATTACGGAAACTATACTGCGTGATGCTCACCAGTCTCTGATTGCAACCAGAATGCCTACCGAATTTATGCTTCCCATTGTAGACAAGATGGATAAAGTCGGCTACCACTCAGTAGAGTGTTGGGGCGGCGCAACCTTTGACGCATCTCTGCGTTTCCTGAAGGAAGATCCCTGGGACAGACTGCGCAAGTTGCGTGACGGCTTCAAGAATACCAAGCTGCAGATGCTGTTCCGCGGACAGAATATTCTGGGATACAGACCCTATGCAGATGATGTTGTAGATGCATTTGTACAGAAGTCTATCGCAAACGGAATTGATATTATCCGTATTTTCGACTGCCTGAACGACCTGCGCAATCTGCAGGAGGCAGTAAACGCTACCAATAAGATGAAGCAGCAGGAAGGACGCGGACATGCACAGGTAGCCCTGTCCTACACACTGGGCGATGCCTATACACTGGAGTACTGGGCTGATATGGCAAAGAAGATTGAGGAGATGGGTGCAGATTCCATCTGTATCAAGGATATGGCTGGTCTGCTTGTTCCTTACAAGGCATCCGAGCTGATTGCAGCCATGAAGGAAAACACTAAGCTGCCTATCCAGCTGCATACTCACTACACATCCGGTGTGGCAAGCATGACCTACCTGAAGGCAGTGGAGGCAGGCGTAGATGTAATCGACACCGCTATGAGCCCCTTCGCAATGGGTACTTCCCAACCCGCAACCGAGGTTATGGTGGAGACCTTCAGAGGAACTCCGTATGATACAGGATTTGACCAGAATCTGCTGGCTGAAATCGCAGATTACTTCCGCCCTTACAGAGATGAGTGCTTAAAGAACGGTCTGCTGAATCCCAAGGTTATGGGTGTTGATATCAAGACGCTGCTGTATCAGGTACCCGGAGGTATGCTTTCCAACATGGTGAGTCAGTTGAAAGAGCAGAATGCGGAAGACAGATACTATGACGTGCTGAAGGAGATTCCTCAGGTTCGTAAAGATTTGGGTGAGCCCCCTCTGGTTACCCCTTCCTCCCAGATTGTGGGAACTCAGGCAGTGTTCAATGTGCTGATGGGTGAGAGATACAAAATGGCAACCAAGGAGACAAAGGCAGTGCTCCGCGGGGAATATGGTCAGACTGTAAAACCCATGAACCAGGAAGTTATCGACAAGGTTATCCCCGGCGAAGAGAGAATTACCTGCCGTTATGCGGATATGCTGGAAAACGAGATGGATAAGCTGGAAGGCGAGATGAAAGAGTGGAAGCAGCAGGACGAGGATGTATTGTCCTACGCATTGTTCCCTCAGGTTGCCACCGATTTCTTCAAGTATCGTCAGGCACAGCAGGACAAGGTAGATATGACGCAGGCTGATACGAAGAACGGAGCGTATCCGGTATAAGATGAGCAGCGCAACATCTTTACAAAAGGTGCTGCAGTAAAGATATCTAGTTCAAGCAAAAAATACCCATCCATTTTGTTGGATGGGTATTTTTCATCAAATTGATGTATCATCTTTATCTCTAGGTGAACCATTTATTATCAATGTTTTCATAAATTGTTATTCCACATTCAAATTTGTAATACTGGGAAAATTGAATTTCGATAGGCTTTTTTGCACTCCATTAGGAATAATATCAAACCCATTTATGATAAAAATCTTCTTTGTTGTTACCGCTGTAGCAAATCTTTATTCAACTAAACATATTACTCTATTTTATTCATATTAACACATATTTCAATATTCTCAAACTTATATTCTCCCCGCCTTCAAAATATTCTCCCCGTTTTTCAAAATATGTTTCAATTCGGGAACTCAATATTGAGGTTATGGGGAGGTATTCCCTTAATTCATACCCCGCACCAAGGAGCAGGCGGGGTATGGGAATAGAAAAAACACATGATATGCCCCGCGCCAAAGAGCAGGCGGGGTATGGGAATAGAAAAAGCATATTATATACCCCGCGCCAAAGAGCAGGCGGGGTATGGGAATAGAAAAAACACATGATATACCCCGCGCCAAAGAGCAGGCGGGGTA
>Ga0129313_1000609_pt1 | contig 28112 bp, 28 predicted proteins | sample O1105metagenome_FD_94436 | JGI IMG/M metagenome (GOLD analysis project Ga0129313, IMG submission 94436) | Orangutan group fecal microbial communities from fecal samples from Wisconsin, USA - O1105 metagenome | ecosystem: Host-associated > Mammals > Digestive system > Large intestine > Fecal...
AACGAAGAAATGGCAAAGTTAGAAGGTTGTTGAATATGCACAAAAAAGCAGAATGGAAATTGTGAAAAAGAGAGAACACAAAAACCAGTGATATTTTTCGCATTTAACGCTTGACTTTTTAAAGATAAACGAATGTGGATGATTGTATTGCAAATGTTCCACACAAAATGGTATAATGATATATCGTCGAGGATTGCAAATGAACAAGACTTTTTCAATGAGCATAAGAATGTTTATAACGAATCTTGGTCGGAACTAGTTAAGAGTGAGATTTTTCGTCAAAGAGATAAATCAAATAATAACAGTATCGGCTATTTCCATCAAAGGATGTTTCAATATATTTCCGGATGTCGTGTTCCTGACAATGGTAAAGAAGGCGGATGGGATGTTATTTATGAAAACTCAAACGGTATAATTCTGCCGGAGGGAGACATAGTACACACTATTTATGTTGAAATGAAAAATAAGCACAACACTATGAACAGTGCATCAGTCGGAAAGACATATATTAAAATGCAAGATCAGCTGTTGAGGAATGATGATTGTGCGTGTTATCTTGTAGAAGCTATCGCAAAGAAATCTCAGAATATAAAGTGGGAAACATCTGTTAATGGTAATAAGGTTTCGCACAAGCGCATAAGAAGGGTAAGTATTGATCAATTTTATGCACTTGTAACGGGTGAAGCAGATGCATTTTACCAGATATGTATGGTTCTGCCGGATGTCATTGCAGAGGTCATTAAAGATGGCAGCTCAGTTTCAGTACCGAAGGATACAGTTCTTGAGGAACTTTCTAACATTGCTAAAAATATTGATGCTTCTTCAGAAGAATTATCAATGGCTATGGCAATGTATTTATTAGGGTTCTCTTCATATAGTGGTTTCGCAAAATCTGATGACGAAAACATGATAAACAGAATATATGAATATGCTAAAAGAATAGCTGAGAGAAAATAAATTTAGGAAGGTTATTATCTTCCAGTTAAATGTAGCAAGAGGTTTGATTTTTATAGTATAGAAAATCAACAGTTTATATTAGGATTGAGACGGTTAGTTTGAATGAATAAAAATGCAGTTCGATATTTGATCCTTACTTTTGTAATAACATATCTGTTTTGGGGATTTGATATAGTTCTAAGCTGTTTGGGATTATATGAGCATCCGGCATACAATATAGGAATCATCTTTTACATAATAGCTGCCTGTGCTCCTGCAATTGCAGTTTTTATCCTTTGGCAGAAAGATCCCGACAAAAAAGGAATGCGATATTTCCTGAAAACTGTTTTTGGATTTAACCGGCCTGCAATAGAGTTATCATTGCTTGTTGCTTTTCTGATGAACCGTTTCGGAATACCCTTTTTATTTGGAGATGTAACGTTCATAGGTGACTGGTGGCAAGTGCTGGTGTTCATTCCGGTAATGTTGTTGTTTGGCGGATTTGAAGAGGTGGGATGGAGAGGTTACCTGCAGCCAATACTGGAAAAGAGATTCGGATTTGTAGTAGCTACAACGATCAACTGTGCCATTTGGATCGTTTGGCATATTCCCCTTTGCTTTATCAAAGGTACTTATCAGTACTCGGGAAGTTATCTGTGGTTTGCAATCTCTTTATTGGGTTCAGCATTTTCGGCGGCTGCACTTCATAAGGTGAAAGGAAGCATAGTACCGTGTATACTCTTTCATGCCATCGGCAATGCAGTTGTAAGTTACGGTCTATCGATCAGTAATGGTACTGGAGCTGTTGTTTCCTATATCTGTCAGGTTATCTTAGCTATAATAGTTGGCTGGCTAGTAATGAATGGTAATATCTTGAATAAAACGAACCAAGCCCCAATGGTATAATAACCTTGTCTGAGGGAGAGCGCCCTTAGTCAAGAAAATCGGAAGTTAATATGACATAGAAAAACTGAATATTGTTACCACAGACGGTGGCGAACGATCTTAAAAGATTATTCGTCCCCGTCTTTTTTTATCCATAAATCGCCGGAAACGGCACATTAAAGAAAGGAGATTATCAAAATGGAACAGCAACAGATTTCAGCAAAAAAACTGAAGGCAATGGAGAAGGTGAAGCGAGCCAATGCAGAGCTTGCCAAGGTAGTGCGTGAGGAGAAGGAGCAGCTTAGAAAAACTCAGGATCGTCACAAGTACATGATGGGCGGTTGCGTAGTGAAATACTTCCCCGAAGCTTATGACTTTAGCGAGCAGGAAAAGAACCGGATCATAGCGTGCGCTTTTTCACTTAAAGATGTAAAGAACATGATCGCAACGGTTTTAAAAGAGCGACCGGTTCCTGAAGAAAACAACGATGAAGAGGAGGCAGAAAACGATGATTTTGATTCTGATGAAACCGAAGAAAATGATCCCGAAGAAAGTGACGATGACGAGAGCAGAGAAGCCTAAGGTCTTTCATCGAGATTTTCTCGGTGCGCATAGATATACCACCAAGGGTGGTACTGCGCGTCCTGCCGGAGGCGTCCTGCGGACAGCTGTTGTCTGCCACGGGCAGCCAAAAGGGGAAGCTACACTTCCCCTTCGGTGTGCGAGGCACACCTACCCTATTGTGTACTTTGCGTCTGATGAAGCTCTAAAGAGCAGAGCTTCACCATCCACAAAGTCTGCCCTGCCACCCTGTCACTATCGCTACCCGTTAAGGTGTAGGAAAGTGAGGTGTCGGCATGGCTGTTAAAAACATAAGTACCCGCATGAAAATATGCGGCAGGACGGCAAAGTGTACCGGAGGTCACTCTGCCGTTGAGCAGTCCGGTTATATCAGCAGAGAGATCATGTATTCCGAGTATGACGGCAAAACATATTATCCGAAGTATGCCGAGGACTTGGTGCATAATGAAGTATTGCTACCGGAGAATGCACCCGAGGAATATAAGGATCCGAAAAAATTATGGAACTCTGTCGAGATGTTCGAGAAGAAAGATGATGCGCAGCTTGCAAGAACTTGGCGAATTGAACTTCCGAATAATTGGACATATAAGTTTGCAATCATGTTTTTGAGGGAGCTATGTAAGAGGTTGTTCGTTTCAAAAGGTATGTGCGTGCAGTTTGCCATCCATGATTCTGAAAATGATAAAGGTCAGCGCAATCTTTACGCTCATATCATGCTCACCATGCGGAGCATTGACGAACAGGGACATTGGATGCCAAAACAGAAGAAGGTTTATCTCACCGATGAGAACGGAGAGCGTATTCCTGTTATTGATGAAAAGACCGGACAACAGAAGGTTGATAAGCGTAACCGAAAGCAATGGAAGTGTACCACGATCAAGACAAACGATTGGGACGATAAGAAGTATGGAAAGTTGTGGAGAAAGGAACTGACGGATGCTATCAATTCTGCCAATGCAGAGCTTGGAATGACAGAGAATCATTGGGAGCATCGTTCTTTCAAGGAACAGGGACTTGATATCATACCCCAGATCCATCTTGGGGAAAAAGCAAGTGCCATGGAGCGTGCCGGAATTAAGACTATCCGAGGCGATATCAATCGGGACATCATAGCGAGAAATGCAATCATAAATGCTGCCCGTGCGGCATATGAAAAAGCCAAGGAAGAACTTGCGGAAGTTGTGGCTATTCCGGTCACTGTTATTAAGACATTCAAGAGTGAGATCGTTGAGATGATCCGAAAGATGGCGGAGCGTAACAATAACCGTCTGACACTTCCCGTCATGAAGGGTAAGTTTATTGGTGCCGTTTCTGATCGTGCATCTTTTCAGGACAAGGCAAAAATGGAAGCATATGTGCAGAGCAAAGGTTGGACTACCTTTGATGCAATGCAGGCTGACAGGAAAGAACTGAAAGCAAATTATGAAACGATGGAAAAGAGCAGGAGCGATATGACTGAGCGTATGTCTTATCTTCAAAAACTTCTTGATTTCAACGATGAATACTATGAGCCGTATCATAAATACAACATAGAGTATTGGAAGTTGAAAGGTGCTGAGGATAAGAACGGTAAGCCTCTTGGGTTCTTTAAGAAAAGCCAAGCCGAGGAATATAAGAAACAGCATCAGGCACAGATTAACAGTTTCAAGATGTATAAGAGCGCACTCAAAGATATGATCAAGGAGCCGGATAAAAAGATTAACCCTAAGGCATGGAAAAAGGAACTTGATGGTTTGAAAGAAAAATATCAGCAGACCGAGCGACCTTTATCTGATGCAATCATCAATCTTGCCAAGATGGAAGTGCTTAGCTACAACAAGCGGTATCTTGAGCAAACGCTTCAGAATGAGCGCAATGAAAAGAATAAAAATCTTAACAGAAGTAGATCAGATCACAGTTTATAAGGGAGGATGATTATGGAGAACAACAATTTAATACCGGAGCAGGAGAGCGCAGTTATCGAGAACGATACCTGCGCTTCTTCTTTGAACGAAAACATAGTAAGACGCACTATCGGTAAGACAACCTATATTGCGAATCTTCACTTTAAGGAGCAGGGGCAGACCTTCTCTCAGAAGCTTAAAAGGGTGCTGAAAGCGGATGCAGGGCAGCCTATATCTTGACAGCGTATTTACGGCATTCCACAAGAAAAGGTACAAGAAACTATTGACAATTAGCAGCCGGGATATGTATCTTCATTTTGGGTGTGCAGATGATTAGGAGGGGAGAGTTATGAAGTTAAGAAAAGAAATTATTGTAATTATATCTTTACTGGGGATTATATGTGCCGGATGTAACGGAAAATCCGATGAGGAGGGAGCACAATCGCAAACTGTCACTCGCACACAAATTTCTGATGGAGAAACTGTTACAGAAAACTCAGAGGAAATTACGGAAAAAATGCATGTTTTTTCACAGGAGGATATGGTTGTTACACCCGGCATAAGGGAATACGAATTTGCAGCTGCACAGGAGTTAGGCAGTGTTAAAACATTACAGGGAGTATTGCCGGGAACAGGAGAGGGAACATGGTACATCATTGAAATGGATGGTATAGAGTATTATTACGGAAAATACGATTATTCTGACGAAATTACACTTTGGGGGTATTCCATTATTGATGATAAACATTCGCTGGCAAATGGTATCAAGGTAGGGATGAAACAGAAAGAGATACTTGCGGAATATCCGGATATGGCAGTCATGGATTTTGAAGGCAATTATCTGAATGGGGATGTGGCGGCATGCATGGGATGGAATAATGTCACCTATCCGCGGAGTTACATAGATATGGATGATAAATGGGATTATAAGGGAGAAGATTATTATTGGGAAAACCAGTTCGATTATATCATGATTGCGGATATTAATATTGGAAACTATGATACTTTACCGCTTTATGTGGGATTACTCATGAAGGATGATATGGTGTCGGCTATTACCTTCTACAACCCAACGGCAGGGTGATAGCCTTTTGCCCACTCACAATAGAACCGTAAAGTAAAATAACTGTGAAACTTTCCATTTCCCTTTACAGTCCATGTGAAATGTGCTACTATATTACATAGTAATGAAAACTATTTGCGAAAGTTCTGCAAAACGCGACAAAAAGAGAAAAATACAAGTTCTGTAAAAAGACCTGAAGCGGGCACAAAAGTGCAGATTAGGAAAGGGATGGAAATCAGTTATGAAATATAATTATAAAATCGTAGTAGACAGCTGTTGCGAATTACCGGAGGAATTGCGGGATGACGAGAGATTTGAAAGAGTTCCTCTGGAAATAGAAGTCGGCGACGATTATCGTATTCTGGATGATGAAAACTTTGATCAGAAGGATTTCCTAAGAAGGGTGGCAGAGTGCCCCAAATGTCCGAAGTCTTCCTGTCCGTCCCCGGAGAGCTACATGAACGCTTATCGTACGGAAGCAGAGAGAGTCTACGTGGTGACATTGACTTCAAAGCTGAGCGGCAGCTACAACAGCGCAGTTCTTGGGAAAAATTTATATGAAGAACAGTATGGGGACAAAAATATACTGGTAGTAGACTCACGTTCTGCAAGCTGCGGGGAGACACAGATTGCATTAAAGCTTATGGAACTGGAGGAGCAGGGGCTTACCTTTGCGGAAATCACTAAGAAAATCCGTCATTTCCGTAATGAAATGCACACCTATTTTGTACTGGATAATTTAGAAACACTTCGGAAGAACGGCCGGCTTACCGGTATTAAGGCTGTTGTGGCTTCTACGCTCAGTATTAAACCGGTGATGGCAGCGGAGGATGGAATTATTGTACAACGAGGTCAGGGCATCGGAATCAAAAAGGCATTAAATAAGATGGTGGATCTGATAGCGTCGGAACTCACAGATGCCGATAAGAAGAGAATCATCATCAGTCATTGCAATGCACCGGACAGGGCACTCTTGGTGGAGCAGATGATTAAATTAAAAACCGGGTGCAATAACATTATGATGCAGGATATGGCAGGCATCAGCAGTATGTATGCAAATGACGGCGGCGTTATTGTTGCGGTGTAGTTATCGCGCGTATTCGGCAAGGCATTTTTTGGCATAGCCGATACCGGCGCCGATGGCTGAAAAAGTATGACCGTCACACATGGTAATATGTGTAAGCTGTACAGATTTGATATACCTTCCGTTTAAGATGGTTTTACGGTTGGGTGCAAAGAAAACAGGATAAGCTTCAAGCTGTGCAAGCAGACTTTCCAAGGAGGCATTATGTGGAAGAATTTCCCCGGATTTCAGGGTCACATAAATATGTCCTCCTTTTTTTTCGGCATAAAGAATGTCACTTTCGTATATATAGTGGGTACCTGCCTCGGCGCGGATTTCGATGGGAATTTCCCGTTTGCCGGAAAGAACCAGAAGATTGTCCAACAGAGAGGATAATTCTTCTTTTCGCACCGGCTTTTCCAACAGAAGAATTTCCATGGGTGCATCTTTGCCGAGCGCCTTTTTTTCTTCTTTTTCTTCCGGGGAAGCATAGAGCAGGATAACGGGTGCGGAACAACCTGCCTTAATCAGACATTGTAAAACAGAACTGTCCGAAATATCCGGGGTCAGTTCCATATCAATAAAGAACGCATCAAACTGCATGGGATTTTTAAGCAGACTGTCCGGATGACCATAGGAGTCCACATAAAGGTTCCCGGAGGTGGAGAGGCGTTTGTCGGATTCCCTTGCCAAAAGTCTCTCAAGCTGTTTTCTGTCAGCGACGTTATCGTTACAAATGGCAATATGCATGGTTGTTTCCTCTGTATCAGATGGTTAAAAGCTCAACGGGCGCCCGGTACAGTAAAAAGAGCAGAATAAGCTGGATAATTAAAATAGCGGGCATGCCGTAGACAAATTTTAAGTGTCTTGTTTTGTGGCGGAAGGTATACATGCCTAAGATGGAGCCGATACTGCCGCCGATAATGGCAACCATAAAGAGGGTGGCTTCCGGAATCCGGAAGGCACCCTTTATGGCTTTGCGCTTGTCAATGCCCATGAGGGCAAAGCCAAGCAGATTTACGATGATAAAATACGATACGATAATTAAAATAACTTCCATACTCAGTACTTTCTATCAGGGAAATAAAGATTATTTGTTGTTCTTCTCAACCTCTAATTTCTTCATGGCGCGTACCTTTAAGGACAGACCGAACAGATTGATGAAGCCTTCTGCATCGTGGTGGTCGTAAAGGTCACCGGTCTTGAAGGATGCTAAGGATTCATTGTAGAGGGAGTAAGGAGAAGTAGTGCCGGCTTTGATAATGTTGCCCTTGTAAAGCTTGAACTTCACTTCACCGGTTACATATTCCTGGGTTACTTCAATGAAAGCCTGCATAGCTTCGCGAAGAGGAGTGAACCACTTGCCTTCGTAAACAAGGCTTGCAAATTTAGCGCCGATTTCAGTCTTCATGGCATAAGTGTCACGGTCTAAGATTAACTCTTCAAGCTGCTGGTGTGCTTCCATTAAAATGGTGCCGCCCGGTGTTTCGTATACACCGCGGGACTTCATGCCGACAACACGGTTTTCTACGATGTCGATGATGCCGATACCGTGCTTGCCGCCCAGTCTGTTTAATTCTCTTACGATGTCGGAGTATTTCATCTTCTTGCCGTTTACGGAAGTGGGAATACCTTTTTCAAAAGTCATGGTAACATATTCTGCCTGGTCGGGAGCCTTCTCCGGAGTAGTACCGAGTACTAACAGGTGGTCGTAGTTGGGCTCGTTGGCCGGATCTTCCAGTTCCAGACCTTCATGGCTGATGTGCCAGATGTTACGGTCACGGCTATAGGAAGAGTCGGTGGAGAAAGGAAGATTGATGCCGTGAGCCTGGCAGTAAGCGATTTCGGATTCACGGGAGTCCATTTTCCACTTGTCGTTTCTCCAGGGAGCAATAATCTTGATATCGGGAGCCAGGGCCTTGATACCTAATTCAAAACGAATCTGGTCGTTACCCTTGCCGGTTGCACCGTGGCAGATGGCAACAGCGTTTTCTTTTCTTGCAATTTCCACTAACTTCTTGGCAATCAGAGGTCTTGCCATGGAAGTACCTAATAAGTATTTATTTTCGTAAACAGCATGTGCCTGTACGCAGGGAGCAATGTAATCGTCGCAGAACTCGTCGATAACATCCAAAATGTATAATTTTGCAGCGCCGCAGGATTTTGCACGTTCTTCAAGACCGTTTAATTCTTCTTCCTGACCGCAGTCGATGCAGACACAGACTACATCATAATCATAAGTTTCTTTTAACCAAGGAATGATGGCAGTGGTATCCAGACCGCCGGAATATGCCAAAACAACTTTTTCCTTCATATTTTTATGCCTCCTATGTGGAATCTTTTTTGAACTTGCCCTTACTATACAACAACTTTATCTTGATTGCAAGCAGAAAAATGCATATAATATAGAAAAACATTGCATAAAATACAGAACAAAATGTATAAAAATTAAAAATAAAGGAAATGCTTGCATAAAAATTCATAAGTGCTATAATGTACCCATGCAAAAGAAAAACAAGCGACACCGAAGGTGGCATTTGTTTTTCTTGCATGGGTAGCGAACGAATGGTCTGCGAAGCAGACAAGGAGTGCCAAAGGCACGGATTCGTGAGCGTGCAGGAGAGGCGAACGAATGGTCTGCGAAGCAGACAAGGAGTGCCAAAGGCACGGATTCGTGAGCGTGCAGGAGAGGCGAACGAATGGTCTGCGAAGCAGACAAGAAGTGCCAAAGGCACGGATTCGTGAGCGTGCAAGAGAAAAACAAGCGACACCGAAGGTGGCATTTTTATAAGGAAAGGAGCCGGACATGATTACAATACGTGCCATGGAATTAGAAGATTTTGAAGGAGTACATAAGCTTTGGATGAGCATCAAAGGCTTTGCTATAAGAAGCATCGATGATGCGAAGGAAGGCGTGGAACGCTTCTTAAAAAGAAATCCCGGCATCAGTGTGGTGGCAGAGGAAGACGGCGAAATCGTGGGAGCCATCCTTTGCGGACACGACGGCAGAAGAGGCTGTCTGTACCATGTCTGTGTGAGAGAAGATAAACGAATGAAGGGCATCGGCAAATCCATGGTTGTGTACTGCATGGAGAAGCTGAAGGAAGAAAAAATCAGCAAGGTGTCCCTGATAGCCTTTACCGAAAACGATATCGGCAATGCGTTCTGGAAATGCATCGGCTGGACAAAAAGAAACGATTTGAACTATTATGATTTCGTATTAAATACCGAAAATATTATTGCTTTTAATAAGTAGAAGATTTACTCTGATAGGGAAGTTTGGATATGGAAAGCGAGGAAAAGTCATGAAATTTACAGAAGGCGGCGTGACCGCAGCAAAAGGATTTGAAGCAGCAGGTGCGGAAGCACAGATTAAATATAAAAACAGAATGGATATGGCGCTTGTATACAGCAAGGTACCCTGCGTGAGCGCCGGTACTTTTACCAGCAACGTGGTAAAGGCAGCGCCCGTTCTCTGGGACAAAAATATCGTGGATACCAAAGAAACCGCACAGGCGGTGGTAGTCAACTCCGGTATTGCCAATGCGTGCACCGGCAAGCAGGGCATGGACATTTGTAAAAAAGAAGCGGAATGTGCGGGCAGACTGCTGGGTATCCCCGCAGATGCGGTACTGGTAGCGTCCACCGGCGTTATCGGCATGCAGATTCCCGAAGACAGAATTTGTGCCGGCATTGAGAAACTGGCAGCGGCAAAAACAGATACCCTGAAAGCCGGCAACGATGCCGCAAGAGCCATTATGACCACCGATACGGTATTCAAGGAAGTGGCAGTGAAAATTGAAATTTCCGGCAAAAAAGTGACCCTCGGCGGTATGTGCAAGGGCTCCGGCATGATTCATCCCAATATGTGCACCATGTTAGGCTTTGTTACCACGGATGCCGCAATCAGCAAGGAACTTCTGGTAAAGGCGGTAAAAAAGGACGTGATAGACTCCTTTAACATGATTTCCGTGGACGGCGATACATCCACCAACGACACCCTTCTGGTGCTGGCAAACGGTATGGCAGAGAACCCTGTGATTACAGAAGAAAATGAAGACTATACAGTATTCTGCGAAGCCCTCCATGCGGTAACCACCACTCTGGCAAAGAAGATGGCAGGCGACGGCGAAGGCGCTACCGCACTGTTTGAAACGAAGGTCATTCATGCGGATACCAAGCAGAATGCCCGTATTTTAGCAAAATCCGTTATCTGCTCCTCCCTGACCAAGGCGGCGATTTTCGGACATGATGCCAACTGGGGCAGAATTCTCTGTGCCCTTGGCTATTCCGGTGTCAGCTTTGACCCGGAAAATGTGGATTTGTACTTTGAAGCGGAAGGCAAAAAGATGGCGATTTTCAGCAAGGGTGTTGCCTGCGATTACAGCGAGGAAGAAGCCAGCGCCATTTTGTCCTGCAAGGAAGTTACCGCTCTGGTGGACATGCACATGGGCGAGGAAAGCGCTACGGCATGGGGCTGCGATCTGAGCTATGATTATGTAAAGATTAATGCCGATTACCGGTCATAAAAGTTTAGAAAGGATTGGTTTGGAAAAATGGAAGAAAAGGATATGAAAGAAGTTTTGCAGAAAGCGGAAGTGCTGATTGAAGCCCTTCCTTACATACAGAAATTTAACCGTAAGATTATCGTTGTGAAATACGGCGGAAGCGCCATGAGCAACGAAGAACTGCAGAAAAATGTCATCAAGGATGTGACCCTGTTAAAGTTAGTTGGTTTCAAGCCCATTATCGTACACGGCGGCGGCAAGGAAATCAGCCGCTGGGTCGGCAAGGTCGGCAAGGAAGCCCAGTTTATCAACGGACTGCGCGTGACCGATGAAGAAACCATGGAAATTGCGGAAATGGTACTGAATAAGGTAAACAAAAGCCTGGTTACCATGGTGGAAGAGCTTGGCGTCAAGGCAGTCGGCTTAAGCGGCAAGGACGGCGGACTCTTAAAGGTGGATAAAAAGTACGCAGACGGAAAAGACATCGGTTATGTGGGAGACATCAAACAGGTTGACCCCACCGTCCTGTATGACCTTCTGGAAAAAGACTTTCTTCCCATCGTGGCGCCCATCGGCCTGGATGACAATTTCAAAACCTACAACATCAATGCGGATGATGCGGCATGCGCCATTGCCAAGGCAGTCGGTGCGGAAAAGCTGGCGTTCCTGACGGATATCGAAGGCCTGTACCGCGACATTAACGATAAGTCTTCCTTTATTTCCAGGCTGAGTGCGACCCAGGCAGAAGAGCTGATCAACAGCGGACTGATCGGCGGAGGCATGCTGCCGAAGCTCGGAAACTGTACTTCCGCTATCCGCAACGGCGTCAACCGTGTGCATATTCTGGACGGACGTATTCCCCACTGCCTGCTTCTGGAAATCTTTACCCAGGGCGGTATCGGAACGGCGATTGTCAAAGACGGGGACATGGCGGAAAACGGCTGGAAAATGCAGTAGAAAAGAAATGAAGGTTACGGCAGGAAACAGCTGCGGAATGCAATTAGGAAAGGAACGAAGGTTACGGCAGGAAACAGCTGCGGAATGCAATTAGGAAAGGAACAAAAATTATGGCAGAAAATCTGACGATGCAGGAATATATCGACGAGGCGGAAAGCGAACTGCTTCACACCTACAACCGTTACCAGATTGTACTGGACAAGGGCGACGGTGTTTATCTGTACGACTATAACGGCAAAAAATACCTGGACTTTGTTTCCGGTATTGCGGTGTTTGCTTTAGGATATCATAACGAAAGCTACAACAATGCCCTGAAGGAGCAGATTGACAAACTCATCCACACTTCTAACTATTATTACAATGTGCCCGCTATCGAAGCGGCTAAAAAGTTAAAAGCTGTCAGCGGCATGGACAGGGTATTTTTTACCAACTCCGGTGCGGAGGCTATTGAAGGCGCCATCAAGGCAGCCAGAAAATATGCCTACTTAAAGGATGGTACCACCGACCACGAAATCATTGCCATGGAGCATTCCTTCCACGGCAGAACCATGGGAGCGCTTTCCGTAACGGGCAACCCGCATTACAGAGAGGCCTTTGAGCCGGGCATCGGCAACATCCGTTTTGCCACCATGAACGACATTGACAGTGTAAAAGCGCTGATTAACGAAAAAACCTGCGCTATTATTATGGAAACGGTACAGGGTGAGGGCGGCATTCATCCGGCGGACGAGACTTTCTTACGGGAAATCCGAAAAATCTGCGACGAAAAGGATATTCTGCTTATTTTAGACGAAATCCAGTGTGGCATGGGCAGAACCGGTTATATGTTTGCCTGGCAGAAATACGGCGTAAAACCGGATATCATGACCACTGCCAAGGCGCTGGGCTGCGGCGTGCCGGTGGGAGCCTTCCTCTTAAATGAAAAAGTGGGAGCGCATTCCCTTGTTGCCGGCGACCACGGAACCACCTACGGCGGCAATCCGCTTGTGTGCGCAGCGGTAAACAAAGTGCTTGATTTATTTGAAACGAACCATATAATAGAAAATGTGAGAGAAGTAGCGCCTTATCTGGAGAAACGTCTGGACGAGCTGAAGGAAAAATACGACTTTATTATTGACAGGCGCGGCGCGGGACTGATGCAGGGACTGGAATTTGACAGACCGGTGGCTCCTTATATTAACAGCGCCCTGGACAAGGGACTTATGTTAATCAATGCAGGTCAGAGCATCATCCGTCTGGTACCTCCTCTCATTATAACAAAACAGAACGTGGATGATATGATTGCTGTTCTCGACACCTGTCTTTCCGGGGAGCCGGCATAACGTCCTGTTCGGAAGGCTTGGTGATACATGAGAAAGAGACTGCTGGCAGTACTTTTAATTGTCTGCGTGATGGCAGGTATGTTATATTTGGGCAATGAAAACGAATACGTGGGAAAAGAAGAGGAAATTTCCACACTTTTCAGGGATAAAGAGACGATTTACTTCTGGTACTCCGATGAAGCGCTGACGGATTTTATTGCCAGTGCGGCGGTAGCGTTCGGCGCAGAAAAGGACGTGCGTGTGATTCCCGTACTGACTTCGGACAGTGAGTATTTAGAGGCATTAAATCAGGCATCCCTGCATTCCACGCAAATTCCCGATGCCTTTATTTTAAGCAATGACTCATTGGAAAAGGCTTATCTTTCCGGTCTGGCATCCCGTATTACGGATGAAGCGGGTATCTGTAACGAGGACCATTTTCCGGGGACTGCGCTTTCTGCAGTGACTTACAAGGACAAGTTGGTAGCGTACCCGTATTATTATCAAACAAGCGCACTTCTTTACAATAAGACTTACCTGGAAGCCTGGACGGCAGAGCAGCTTCAGAAAGCAGCGGAAGCCGATGGGGAAGAAGCCACGGAGGATACCGGTGGGGATGCAGCAGATGCTTCCACTGCGGACAATGCGGATGCGTCCGGAGAAGAAGGGGACACCGGGGAAATGGAAGCCACGGAGGATACCCTGACCGTGACACCGGAGCAGCTTGAGGCAGGCATTCCCGCCAACATGGATGAAATGCTTGCGTTTGCGGACAACTATGATGCACCCGAAAATGTAGAAGCGGTGCTCCGCTGGGATGTTTCCGATATTTTTTACAATTACTTTTTCGTAGGCAATTACATGGTGGTCGGCGGTGAATGCGGCGATGACGAAACGGCTGTTGACATCAACAATGAGGCGGTAAAGCAGTGCCTGGAGGTTTACCAGAATCTAAACCAGTTCTTTTATATTGAGTCGGACTCCGTTTCCTATGACTCCGTGGTGCAGGACTTTATCGACGGTAAAATCGTGTTTACCATCGCCACAACGGATGTGCTGACAAAGTTAAAACAGGCAGAAGAGGAAGGCACATTCCCGTATGAATACGGAATTGCCATGCTGCCGGGTCCCAGTGCGGAGCTGCAGGCAAAATCCCTTTCCGTTACCAACTGCGTGGTGGTAAACGGCTACTCCGAGCACAGAGAGCTTGCCAATGAATTTGCGGCCTTTTTAACAAACGAATACTACGACAACCTGTATGAGCGTACCGGCAAGGTTTCCGCCAATTTAGCGGCAAATGCGGGCAACGAGGATTTGCAGGTATTTATGGAAGAGTACAAGCATGCGGGTTCCCTGCCCAAGATGATTGAAACCAGCAACTTCTGGATTCAGCTTGAAATTCTTTTCTCCAAGGTATGGGAAGGGGAAGACGCAGCAGGACTCCTGCAGGAGCTCTCCGATAAGATAACAACGCAGTTGCAGTAAAAAAGACCTGCAAAATAAGGGAAAAATAAGTGAAATAGCAGAAAAGACATAAAAAGATACAAATAAGATACACAGGCATGCAAGAATAAAATCCAGTCATGTGCGCATAATGAATACAACATACATTCATGGGAGGCGCATATGATTGGATTTCTTATTGCCGTGATTTCCGGCTTGCTGATGAGCGTGCAGGGGGTTTTCAATACGCAGGTGACTAAGACCACGGGTATGTGGGTTGCCAATGCTTTTGTGCAGTTTACGGCATTTTTGGTCTGTATCGCCATCTGGGCGGTTTCCGACCGGACATCCTTCGGAACCCTTTTGAAAGTGGAGCCGCGGTACATGTTAATCGGCGGTATCTTAGGCGCGGGCATTACTTATACGGTTATCAAGGCAATGGATATGATGGGACCGGCAAAAGCCGTCATGATGATTGTGACGGCACAGATTTTAGTGGCGTATCTTATAGAGCTTTTCGGACTTTTCGGAGTGGAAAAACAGCCCTTTTCCTGGAGAAAGGTAATAGGTATTCTGCTGGCGGCAGGAGGTATTATTTTGTTCAAATGGGAGTAAATTACCCTTGTAAAAATGAGGCAACTCCATTACAATGATAGCAGTGGTCAAGAGGCATTCCCGGAAAGGGAAGACCATGAAACATTTTATAAGATATTATCTGGCAGCAGGCTTACTTGGTATGACAATTTTGTTTGCAGCCGGCTGCGCCGGACAGAACAACACGACCTATTCCTTAAAAGGGGTACAGCCCTTGGCGGAGGAAGATACATCCGGCGGGGCGGACAGTACGGCACGGAATACAGACAGCACAGCACGGACTGCGGACGCCGCAGCGGAAAGCGGCACTCCGGCGGGGGGAACTGTCAACGCCGCCGCAGAAATCCGGAATGCCGGCAGCGATACCGTTCTGGTACATATTTGCGGAGAAGTGCGGACTCCGGGCGTTTATGAACTGACTGCGGACAGCCGGATTTGTGATGTGCTGCTTTTGGCGGGCGGTTTTACGGCGGATGCCGATACGGAAGCGGTCAACATGGCGGCAGGTATAGAGGACGGCATGCAGATTGTGATTCCCACCGAAACGGACAGGACACAGGAAATGACGGGAAACAGTTCAGACAGGACGGGAGAAACAGCAGCCGGGAAAACGGAGAGTCAGCTTGTCAATATCAATACGGCGGATAAGGAGACACTTATGAGTCTGCCGGGTATCGGAGCGGGCAAAGCGGAAGCGGTGATTGCCTACCGGGAAGCGGGCGGCGTATTTAAGGATATCAAAGACATCATGCTGGTGGACGGTATCAAAGAGGGCGTGTATGCCAAAATCAAAGATAAAATATGTGTAAAGTAAAAATATAATAAAGGCGGGAAGAGAAATGGGTAAAAAGGCTTTGGTGGTTGATGATGAAAAACTGATTGTGAAAGGAATCCGGTTCAGTCTGGAGCAGGACAATATGGAAGTGGACTGCGCCTACGACGGAGAGGAAGCGCTGGAGCTGGCGCATAAAAATCAGTACGACATTATTTTGCTGGACGTAATGCTGCCGAAATTGAACGGCTTTGAGGTATGTCAGCAGATTCGTGAATTTTCCAGTGTCCCCATTATCATGCTTACGGCAAAGGGCGATGACATGGACAAAATTCTGGGACTGGAATACGGCGCCGACGATTATATTACCAAGCCTTTCAATATACTGGAAGTGAAAGCGCGCATCAAAGCCATTATCCGCCGTACCGAAGTGAAAAAGCCGAATAAGGAAGACAGTGTGCTGGAAATCGGCTCCTTAAAAATCGACTGCGACGGCAGGAGAGCGTATGTGAACCGCAAGGAAGTGGGACTTACCGCCAAGGAATTTGAAGTGCTGGAGCTTCTCATGCGCAATCCCAACAAGGTATACAGCCGGGAAAAGCTTCTGCAGATGGTATGGGGCAGCGACTACCCGGGCGACGTGCGCACGGTGGATGTCCATATCCGGAGACTGCGTGAAAAAATAGAGGAATGTCCCGGTGAGCCGAAGTTTGTGCACACAAAGTGGGGTGTGGGATACTATTTCATGAACATGGAATAAGACGGCAGGTAACCGCTTTTTAAATGGAGTAAAGAATGGTAAAAAAAATGGAACAATGGGGCAGCAAATTTGTAGAAGGCTGCAAACGAATAAAGGGACTCAGGAGCCTCAGGGCCAGAATATTCGTGATTATTCTGGTTGTGGGATGTCTGCCTGGAGTCCTTCTTCGTTATGGAATTATGCAAAACTATGAGCAGCATGCCATAGAGCTGCGGACGAACACCGTGCAGACACAGTTGAAAATCTTGGCCAACCACCTGATACACTACAATTATCTGCAGGATAATTCTTCCGAAGTGATCGGTGCGGAGCTGGACATGCTTTCTAACCTTTACGACGGCCGTGTTATTATCATCGGCGGGAACTTCAAGGTGGTGAAGGATACCTACGGCATCAGCGAGGGTAAAACCATTATTTCCGAGGAGGTTATCCGCTCTTTTGACAATCAGAGCATTTCCAATTATGACAGGAAACACGGCTACATAGAAATGACGACGCCCATTACGGAGACGGTAACGAATGCGACCGACATGGGCGAAAAAGAGGAAATCGTGGTCCGGGGCGTTATGCTGACCAGTATTTCCACGGACAATATTATGGCGACCATGGATGTGCTGAACCGGAAGGCACTGATTTTGGAAGCAATCATGCTTCTGTTTATTCTGGCGGTTGCCATGGTGCTTTCCGATGTACTGACCCGTCCTTTCTCCCACATTACACAGGCTATTAACGAAGTAAAAGCGGGATATACGGACGAAAAAATTTCGGTTCCCGACTATTCCGAAACCATTCATATCGTGGATGCGTTCAACCAGCTATTAAGCCGTATGAAAGTATTGGATGATTCCCGGCAGGAATTTGTTTCCAACGTGTCCCATGAACTGAAAACCCCGCTGACATCCATGAAGGTTCTGGCGGATTCCCTGCTTGCCCAGCCGGATGCACCGGCGGAAATGTACCGGGAATTTTTACAGGATATTACCGCGGAAATTGACCGTGAAAACCAGATTATCACAGACCTGTTATCTCTGGTGAAAATGGATAAAAAGGCAGTGGATCTGAACGTTTCCGCCGTAAATATCAATGAGCTGACCGAGCTTATCTGCAAACGTCTTCGACCCATTGCGCGGAAGAAGGATGTGGAAGTGGAATTAACCAGCCTCCGCCCCGTGGTTGCGGAAGTGGATGAAGTGAAAATGACCCTGATTATTTCCAATCTGGTTGAAAATGCCATTAAGTACAATAAGGAGCATGGCTCCGTGAAAATTACGCTGGATGCCGACCATCAGGTATTTACTCTTGAGGTCAAGGATACCGGTATCGGCATTCCGCAGGATTCACTGGATAAAATTTACGAACGTTTTTATCGTGTGGACAAATCCCATTCCCGGGAAATCGGCGGTACGGGCTTAGGTCTTGCCATTACTAAAAATGCAGTACTGATGCACCGCGGTTCCATTACGGTGTCCAGCCTGGAGGGCGAAGGAACTACATTTTTGGTTAAGATACCGCTGACCCACATTAACTCATAGAAAGGCGAAACGATGAACGGAAAAAATTCTGTTTCTTTGAATAGACCGGCACACCGGAAAAGCTTTCTTTTCAGAGTAATTGCTTTTTTGTGCAGCTTTGCTCTACTGTTGCCGGGCTGCAACCGTCCGGAGGAAAGAAAGGACGGCAGTGCCAGGGATATTTACTATATCAATACATCGGTAACGGGGCTGGAGCCGCATGAAAAGGAAATTTCGGCGAGAAAGCCGGAGGAGCAGCTTGCGGAAATGATGGAGCTTTTGGCTCAGGCGCCGGATAAGATGGATTACAAAGCGCCCCTGCAGATGGGCTTTGAGGTGCTTTCCTGCAAAATCGATGAAGGAAGAGTGCTGATAGATGTCAGTGACTCCTATACCGCTATGCCTGCCACTACGGAAATCCTGGTGCGTGCGGCACTGGTGCGGACGGTTACGCAGATTGACGGCATCAAATATGTTATCATCACGGTGAACGGCAAGCAGTTGTACGACAATCTTGGCAACGTGGTGGGGCTTCTTTCGGCAGACCAGTTTATCGATAATGCCGGTGACGAAATCAATGCTTACGAAAAAGTCCGGCTGAAGCTTTATTTTGCCAATGCGGATGGCACGGGACTGATTGCCACCAGCCGCACGATTGCCTACAATACCAACATTTCCATAGAAAAACTGGTGGTGGAGCAGTTACTTGCCGGTCCCAATGAGGACGTGGCGGATGTAGCATTTCCGACTATCAACCCCAATGCCAAGCTGGTCAGCATTTCCGTTAAGGACGGCATCTGCTATGTAAACTTTGACGAAAATTTCCTGACACAGGTTTATAATGTTTCCACGGATGTGGCGATTTATTCCGTGGTCAATTCCCTGGTAGAGCTTACCAACGTCAACAAGGTACAGATTACCGTAAACGGCGAAACCAACATCATGTTCCGCGAGAGTGTAAGCTTAAGTACCGTGTTTGAACGCAACCTTAATATTGTAACGACAGCGGAGTAGGTGATTTTATCGTATTCAGAATTCATGCAGCGCCGCCCCAAATCCGGCGGCCGCTGTGTCTTTTTCAAATCTTTCTCATTCTGTTATTAACTCTGTATTCTTTTATTTTCTCATCCCGATTTCCAATCGAATATGAAAACGCGGCAGACAGGCAGGTGGAGCTTGCGGGAATTGTTGCCGGTAAAGTCTTAAAGCAAAGCAAAACCGGCATCCGGACCTATCTGCTGGTAAAAACAGAAAAGTGGCAATTTAGCGGTGGGCAGTCGGAGACACTTCCTGCAAAAGGGTATGTATTATGTGCCGTGGAAGGTAGAATAGGGAAAATGGGGACACTCCAGGCAAAAGGCAATGTACTTTGCAATGTGAAAACGGGGGAAGGTCATACGGAGCGCAACGTTTCAGGAAGGAAAGGAACTTCATCCCAAGATGGTTTGCCTTCCATAGGAAGCCGGGTGCGGATTTCCGGTAGTTTCTTTCTATACACGGAGGCAACCAACATAGGGCAGTTCGATGCAAGAAACTATTATGCTGCCCGGAAAATATACGGGCAGGTAAAGAAAGCTGCCATTGTATACACAGAACCTCCGAATATAACCGGAAGGGGGAAGGAATGCCTGTGGCAGTTTCGCCGGCATCTGGCGGAAACGTTTCTGGAAGTTTACGGAGAAGAAAACGGAGCTCTGCTTGCCGCCATGCTTCTTGGAGAACGGACATTTCTTTCGGAAGAAACCCAGAGTCTTTACAAAGCGGCAGGCGCCCTTCATGTCATTGCCGTATCCGGTGTTTATGCACTATCTTTGGCATACATAAACATATGTAAATCGCCAATTTTCTGCCCTTTCTGGGCATTTTAAATCCCTATTATTACATTATTTTTGATACCTATTTTTGCCCATAATTGCACTTTGTCCTATGGGGTCAAAGAGAAAAGCATGTTTTGGCGAAAGTATAAACATTTACGCAAAAGTCTATTGTTTGGCGAAAGAAAGGAAAATGCATAATGAAGAAAAATGAAAACAGAAATTTGAAAGTATATGAACTTTGTGGATACAATTATAAGCCAATGCCGCAAATAAGATTACAAGGGCAGTGGCTAAGAGAATGCGGATTTGATATAGGCGATTTTGTCAATATTCAGTGCACACAGGGTCAACTGATTATATCGAAAAAGTCAGAATAGATCTTGTAAAAGAGAGCAGTAAAATATATAATTTTATCATAAAATATTGGGGAGTGGCGAGATGGCAAGAAAAAAGAAAATATTAGGGCCAACTTATACTGATTTAATAATTCCAACTTACCAAGCATTGATTGAACTTGGCGGTTCAGGTACAAATAATGAAATATGCGAGAAGGTTATAAAAAATCTCAATCTTTCAGATGAAATAGTCGATGAGACTCATTTGGGAAGTGCGAACCAGACAGAATTGGAATATCAATTAGCATGGGCAAGAACTTATTTGAAGAACTATGGTGTAATAGAAAATAGTGCCAGAAGTGTATGGGCAATTACGTCAAATTTCACGGGTGGAGTTGAACTTAATCCAAAGGAAATAGTTGCATTTACTGTAAATCGAAATGCTAAACGAAGGGAAGATGCTAAGAATACGAGCGATATTGATGAAATTCAAACTCCGCAACCTGATGATGGCATTGCACTAAATGATGAGGTTGAATTTCCGGATGAAATTAAACCATGGAGACAACGTTTAGCTGAAATATTACATAACATGGATCCATTTGGCTTTGAACGATTATCACAAAGAGTATTAAGGGAATGCGGTTTTTCACAAGTAGAAGTTACAAAGAAAACTGGCGATGGTGGGATTGATGGAACAGGAAAACTAAAAATAAACGGCATTTTTAGCTTTAATGTTGCCTTCCAGTGTAAGCGATTTAAAGGGCAGGTATCGGCAAGTGATGTGCGTGATTTTAGAGGATCATTAACCACCGATATTGAGAAAGGCGTACTTATCACTACAGGGACTTTTAGTAAGGCTGCAAAGGAAGAAGCATCTAATCCGGGGAAACAACAAATTGATTTAATTGATGGCGAGGAATTTATAAACAAAATTGCTGAGTATGGTATAGGGGTTAAACCTATAGTAACATATGAGATTGATGAAGATTTTTTCAACAAAATATAGTATGACCAAGTTTTCTGGGGGGTGCATTACAATCATAAAGTAATGTACCCTTCTTTTTTTGAGTACATTTTTTGGTACAGTATAAATGATAGAATGTTTATTATGGAAATTACTAATTACTAATAATTCAGGATCATGATTATTTTGCAAGATGGAAAAAACTCAAAAAATATAGAGGGAGAAATATAATATTTCTCCCTTGATAATATTTCTCTCTCTGAGTATAATGTTTTTGAAGGTTTTTGATGGATGTTGTGGTATATTTCAAAAAAAGAACTCAAAAAGAGGAAAAGGTATGAATGTAAGTTATAACAAGTTATGGAAGCTGATGATTGATAAGGGAATGCCGAATAAAAGCGATCTTAGAGAGTTGACTGGGATAGGCACTAATACATTAGCGAAGTTAAGTAAAAATCAGATTGTTAGTATGGAAGTCCTGTTAAAGATTTGTAATAAGTTGGAATGCGATATTTCGGATATTTGCGAATTTGTAAAGGAAGACTGAATGGAGGAAAAATAGATGAATGTTATAGACCTATTCGCTGGATGCGGAGGCCTATCCAAGGGATTTATGGATGCTGGATTTGATGTTTTGGTTGGAGTAGATAATGATAAGGCAGCCTTAAATACCTTTGTTTTAAATCATAATGGCGCAAAAGCATTAAATGCTGATTTGTCGAAACAAGAGACTTTCGATGAAATAAAAAAATTGGCTAATGGAAAGAGTATAGATGTGGTCATTGCAGGTCCGCCTTGTCAGGGGTTTAGCCTTACAGGACCTAGAAATTTTGATGATGAGAGAAATAAATTATATTTGGCGGTAATAGAAATGGTTAAGCAATATCAGCCCAAAGCTTTTATTGTCGAAAATGTACCCGGCATGGCAACTTTGTATGGAGGACAAATAAAAGACGAGATTTTAAGGCGGTTCGATAAACTGGGCTATAACATTGAATGTAAAATTTTATGTGCAGCAGATTATGGTGTACCACAGATTCGAAAAAGATTAATTTTTATGGGGATTCGAAAAGATATTGGTACGCCAAGATTTCCTATGGCAAAATTTACACCAGATAGTTATCGGACGTGTAGGGATGCAGTAAGTGATTTGCCGTCGTTAGAAAATGAGATGGGTTCAGAAGAATCTGAATACACACAAAAACCACAAACCGAATATCAAAAGCAGATGAGAAAAAATTGTATAGTTTTGCATAATCATTTGGGAACTAACCACACTCAGATGGTTAAAGATACAATTGCACTTGTTCCAGAAGGTGGGAACTATAAAGATCTCCCTCCGGGTTGGGGTGAGAGCCGGAAGTTCCATATGGCTTGGACACGCTTAAATGGGAATGCACCGGCAAGGACGGTTGATACAGGACATAGGAATCTGTTTCATTATCAATATAATAGAATTCCAACTGTTCGTGAAAGCGCAAGAATGCAATCATTTCCAGATGATTTTATCTTTACAGGTACAAAAACACAACAGAGTAGGCAGGTAGGAAATGCAGTGCCGCCACTATTAGGGCAAGCATTAGGAGAAGAGATTTTGAAAATAATTCAGGAGAGTCAGAATGAAGACAGAGACAAAAATTAAATCCATTGATTTGTTTGCAGGATGCGGTGGCTTGATGGAAGGGTTTGAAAAGTCTGGACATTTTGATACCGTTGCCACAGTAGAGTGGGAAAAGGCACCATGTAGAAATTTGGTGAACAGACTTAAAAATAAGTGGGGGTACGAAGATGCTGAGGAGAGAGTATTAAGATTTGATATCCAAAGAACACAAGAACTCTTTGAAGGGTGGAGCGATGATAAAGTATATGGTTGTTCTAGAGGTTTAGATAGTCTAGTTGAGGGCGCAGGTGGAATATCAGTTATAATCGGAGGTCCTCCATGTCAAGCGTATTCAATAGCAGGTAGGGTGCGCGACGAGAATGGAATGAAAGATGACTATCGCAATTATTTATTTGAAAGTTATATTAGTGTTTTGGAACGATATAAACCAAAACTATTTGTATTTGAAAATGTACCGGGTATTTTGAGTGCAAAACCCGGGGATAGACCTATAATAGATATAATCAGAGAAAGTTTTAATGCGGCTGGATATTATGTTTTGCCTGACTTGCAAAAAGCAATTATTGATTTTTCTGAATATGGTGTTCCGCAAAAAAGAAATAGGATTATCATTTTAGGCGTGCGGAAAGAAGTTTATGGAACTCAATGTGAAAAAATGGTGGAAGATTTTTATTGCTTCTTTTTGCCGAAATATAAGGCTAAACGGAAAGTAACTGTACGAGAGGCGATTGGTGATTTACCGCAATTATATCCTTTGAATGAAGATATAAAATATAATGGTGCAAGGACGCATCACAGTTTACCAGAACCTTTTGTTGCCAATCATGTTGCGCGATGGCAAAGTGACAGAGATATTGGTATTTTTAAGTTACTGACGGAGGATATAGAATCAGGTAGAAATGAATATGTATCAATAGAGGCACTTAAAAAGCTATATACTGAAAAAACCGGAAAAGAGTCTAATGTACACAAATATCATGTTATTAGATGGGATGAACCTAGTAATTTAATTCCGGCACATTTATTTAAGGATGGATTGCGACATATTCATCCGGATTCAAAACAATTACGAACTATTACAGTACGTGAGGCAGCCAGATTACAATCGTTTTCAGATGACTATATATTTGAGGGAAGCAATATGGAACTATACAAAATGATTGGAAATGCAGTTCCACCTGTGTTTGCCCGGTGTTGTGCAAATGCAGTGTATGATTTGATGCAACAATACAATAATTGATGGGGGTGACAAGTAATGCCATATACAACATCACAGGCTATAGCAACTTTGGATAGATATCTGGATATTGACAGTGATAAGAAAGAAATAATTCCAGATACAAAAAATAGGGGATTCATTGTTGAACTAGAGGATGGTACAAAATGTGTTATTTTTGTATATCCGTTAGTTCACAAACAGGATAATACGAAGAATTATTTTGATACAAGAGATAGTGGAGCTTATGAGCGTGGAGTAGCATGGAAATATGCGAATGAACATGGATACAAATATTTTTGTTTGGGAGTAAATGATTCCGTTGAAAAGTATGTGGATTACATTTTTAGCTTAGAGTGTGGAGAAAGTATTATAGAAAAAATCTCAGGAACCACGGACGGGATGAGAAATGGTCCTGGAAATCAAATTATCATACCCAATGATTATGTCCCCAAAACTCAATTTGATAGAATAAAAAATAAGCTTGGAATATACATATCAGCTATAAGAAGAGATTATTTGAAAGAGTATTTGAGGACATATGACAATAGACCTTACATGGGGGATGAAATTTCTGACAAAGTTATTGTTGAAGCGGAAAATGAATATCAGCGTGCGGCAAATATAATTAATAAGTATATTGATGAGTTGGGTTGGGAAGCACCAGTTTCACGTGAAGATGTGGAAGAAAATAGGCATCAATTTATAGAAAAATTTTCACCGGAAAAACTGCAGAATCTTGGTGATGATGAGTTATTAGATACTATTTTTTACACGACTGGGGATAACACGGAATCTCTGTGCTGTTGGATTGAAATGAATAAGGAATGCCGTATGGCATTTGGAAGCATTGCAGGTGGTTCTGCATTCAAATTTGGTTTATTCCAAAAGAAGGATACGGGTGTATGGACAACTGGGAGTCCAAACGCACCTCAGGAACTGTCGGATGAAGAGGCACTCGTACTTGGTAAGGAGATTAGAGATGCATTGGTGCGGGGAACAGAAGTAATAAAGAATGCACAACTTGATTCTTTGGCAGATTATGAAAAATTGGATGATGACTTAAAGGAAGCGGTTGGTAGTAAGTTCTATGATTGGGGTTGGTTTCATAAATATTATTCCATTATATATCCTGACCGCTTGAGTAGTTTTCATTCCACAGACTGGCAGAAGCATGCCTTAAGATGCTTTCTGATTCAGCCTAGTGAAAAATATTATGCCCGTAGTGGGCAACTGGCTATGATTCAGAATTATGGTGGATTATATTACTCACAGTTTATATCTGCATTGCGTGAAAAATATAGCGGAATAATTCAGTTTGTGCGTCTGGGTACATCAGATTCTGAAAAAAGTTATGTGGCAGAGTGGAAAAAGAAGTCCGTTGTGGGTATTGGTTGGTCGGCTATCGGTAGCTTGGAAGAATATACAGCGGGTGCAAGCCTAGATCGTAATGAAATTGCAAAAAGATTGGCTGAAGAGTACTATCCAGAGGATGCACGATTGGCTTCTCGTAAGGCAGGGGAATTAGTACGTTTTTATGACACGAATTCCGATACCGTATTTGTACCGATGGAAGGCGAGCGGCTATATGGACTGGTTGATGAAATCGGCGATTATTTCTATGATAGTACATCCAATATGTCCAGTATGAAGACTGGTAAATGGCATTTGGTGTTCGATGAAAATGACCGTATGCCGGAAAAGGGAGAGGGGTTAAGAACATCCTGCATTCAAATTAAGGATGATAAGAACCTATTGTACCTCTATGAAAAATATTACTATGCTTCGGAAGATGGGATTGAGGAGGAAGAAAGCGACATGGCGGAGGAGAGTAAGTTAAAGAATTGTTTGGAAATTGAACGTAATCCAAGGACAATTAAAATTCATCCTATGAATGTTATTGTTTATGGTGCTCCGGGTACAGGAAAGACCTACTCAACAGCGGAGTATGCTCTGGCCATTGTTGAAAATCGTTCTGTTGATAAGAGAAAAAAGAGTCCAGAAGAACGTAAACAGGTAATGAAATCATATAATGAACTCATCAAGAAGGGACAGGTAGTATTTACTACTTTCCACCAGAGTTATGGCTATGAAGAATTTATACAGGGTCTGCGTCCTGATACTAAGTCTGAGAAGATGTCTTTCAAGACGGTAGATGGAGTGTTCAAGCAGATAGCGGATCTGGCTTTGAATGATGAGGATAATAATTATGTGATTATTATTGATGAAATCAACCGTGCTAATATTTCCAAGGTGTTTGGTGAGCTGATTACCCTTATTGAGGATGATAAGCGTTGGGGAGAGGTAAATGAAACCTGTGCAACTTTGCAATCAGGGGATGTATTTGCTGTTCCTAATAATTTGTATATTGTTGGTACGATGAATTCAGCTGACAAGTCGATCTCTTTGATTGATGCGGCTCTTAGAAGACGATTTTCCTTCATAGAGCAGAAGCCGGAAGCATACTTAGTTGAGGATGCTACATTGCGAAGGGTGTTGGAAAAGTTGAATACGATGCTTGCTGATGAATTGGATAGTTCTGATTTGTTGATTGGACATTCTTACTTCTTAAACAAAACGGTGGATGACCTTTATGCTATTTTGAATAACAGTATCATTCCATTGTTATATGAGTATTTCTATGACAATAAAAAGAAGGTTGCCAGTGTATTAAAGGAAGCAATCGAAGGAACGGATATAGAAATTGTGGATGATAAAATTGGCAGATTGAGCGTAAAGAAGATTGAGAGTTAGGTATGATATTACATAGATATGAAGAATCACAGATTCCGAATTCAAGATTACCAGCTTCATGGCAATCGCAGAAGGCTCTGACAGAATTGGAAGAGTTCCTACAACATAACTGGGAACAACGTGCGGTATTTTACGAGGATGGAAAGGTAGAAAGTCGGCAGCAGTTTTTAGGATTTGCTGGACAACAGGGGATTCGGACAAAGAATTATATTGGAACAATTGTGTTCAATGGAGAACAATTGAATATCTATCCTAAAGTGTTCAAAATGGACAAATATGATTCTGATACAGAGGGTTTATCACAAAAACATCTCATGGAAAACCTTGTCCGTTGGTTGGAATATTGTAATCGGATTGCATATCCCTTTATTAATATTTCTACGGAACTGAACGATGCGGAGGATTTGAAAGAACTCTTTATTACGCTATATATAGGTTATGTCCGTAGTGCAGTAGAAAGAGGTTTGTATTTTCAGTATGTTGATGAAACGGAAGATATCAGTAGCATCAAGGGAAAATTTGATATAAAGGATTATCTTATCAGAAAAATTCCTAGCGGACAGTCTGATAAGTTCCGGTGCACCTATTCTAATTTTGAATTTGATAATATGGTTAACAGGGTTATCAAATATACATGTAAGCAGATTTATAATATAACATCCAAGAAGAACCAAAAAGCTATTCGAAATATTCTGATGAGATTAAATGAGGTATCGGATGTCCCCTGCCAACCAAGTGATTGTGACAGAGTACGTTTGAGCAGGATGCACGGTCAGTATCGTATTATCATGAGTATGAGTAAAATGTTTTTGTTAAACAAGACATCTGGTTACACAATGGACAACCATGAATCCTTTTGCTTCTTGTTCCCCACAGAAATATTATTTGAAGGCTTTATCGGAGGCTTCATGCAGGAAATGATAGGAGAATATGGCGGCAAGGTGCGTCTGCAACAAAGCGAAATGCACTTGATAGAGGATATTCAGTATGCGGGGCATTCTCTGGGTGCTGCATTTACCATGCGACATGATATCCTTGTGGAACTTAATGACAAGGTATTTATTTTGGATACCAAGTATAAGCAGGTATCACGTTTCGAAGGTGATACAGAAGAAATCAAACGTGTTGTTGCGGAAGAACCCAA
>Ga0129313_1000611_pt1 | contig 28059 bp, 23 predicted proteins | sample O1105metagenome_FD_94436 | JGI IMG/M metagenome (GOLD analysis project Ga0129313, IMG submission 94436) | Orangutan group fecal microbial communities from fecal samples from Wisconsin, USA - O1105 metagenome | ecosystem: Host-associated > Mammals > Digestive system > Large intestine > Fecal...
ACGGGGAAAGGACTTCCGGATATCGGAATTGTGGAAGAACTGTCAAAAGCCCTGGGCATATCGGTTGGTGAATTATTGACGGGTGAATACAGGGAAAACGAAAATTTGTCAGGAAATATGAAAAAAGTGCAGCTATATGTCTGCCCCGTTTGCGGAAATATCATTACCGCGGTGGGTTCGGGAAGCTATTCCTGCTGTGGGATTACATTGCCGGAACAGGAGGCAGAGGAGTGCGATGATAATCATTTCATCCACGTAGAGACGGTGGATAATGAATATTGCGTTACTTTGAATCACCCGATGGGAAAGAAGCATTATATATCGTTTGCCGCATACATTACATCAGGTAATGTTGAGATTGCAAAGCTGTATCCAGAGCAGAATATATCTGTGAGATTTAAGAAAAAGGGACATGGTTATCTCTATGTATATTGTAACAGGCATGGAATGTTTAGAAAGATTATTTAGCGGACCGGGTGTCCGAAACAGAGGGGAGAATACAAAAGATGGAAAATATGGCCACAGTTTGCAGAGAAGAGGAAGCACTTAAAGAGGCGGTATTTGAACAGGCGGCAGTTGAACAGGCGGCAGTGGAACAGGCAGCAGTGGTGCAGGCAAGAAACAGTAGGGCAGACAGATTGTGTTATTGGTTTTTGATTTTTCTGATTGGCTGTCTGGCAGGCTGGATTTATGAGGAGATTTTCTATTATTTCACCGAAGGAATGCTGCGAAACAGAGGGATTCTTTACGGTCCCTGGCTGCCGATTTATGGAATCGGAGGCATTGCAATTTATGCCATGAAGCCGTTGAAAAAACATCCGGTGCTGTTGTTTTTGCTTTGTGTCGGTGTCACAGGGGTAGTGGAATATATTATTGGTTATATAGGAATCCGCTATTTTGGATTGCGGCTTTGGGATTACAGAGGTTTGTTTTTGAATTTCCAAGGAATCATCTGCTTCCGCAGTGTGATATCATTTGGAATTCTTGGCGTGGTGTTCCATTATCTGGTGGAGCCTGTTTCGGAAAAGCTGTATTTCAAAATTGCCCCCAAGGTGATACGGCTGACCTGTCTTGTGCTGTTGATTTTATTCCTGACGGACTGCATTCTGAGCTATTTTTTCCGGACGCCTATTACCTATTGATTTTATAAAACTTCTTGACAAATGTATTGTTCTATAATAAACTCGATGATAATTATATCGATATAAGAATTACGAATGTAAGAAGAGGTAAACTATGAGCGTATTGATCGGTATCAGCCTGAGACGAAGAGAAAGACGTAAGCTCTTGTAATCATGATGAATTTTCCGCATGATTGCAAGAGTGGTACGTCTTGTTTTCGTGCGGGGCTGAGGAATATGTCATAGATTCGGAACCGCAATAGATTTAGCGCATGCTGATTTATTGCGGTTTCTTTTTGCCGTTTTTTACAGGAAGGAGCGGTTAATGAGCAGGAATCTGCCTGCTCTGTTTCAGGAAAGGAGAAATTTTGTGAAAGACAAAATAAGCAAGTGTGTTGCAGAACTATTCAGTGAACTATCTGAAGAAGAGGTAAAAGCGGTTATTGAGGTTCCTCCCGAGGAACAGATGGGGGATTATGCGATTCCCTGTTTCCCGTTTGCAAAGAAGCTACACAAAAACCCTGCACTGATAGCAGCTGAATTGAAGGATACGCTTCTCCGGAAAAAGGAGATACTTTGTATGGAAAGCGCAGAATGTGCAGGGGGATACTGCAATATTTTCATGAAGCGCAGTAAATATGTGGAAGGTTGTTTAGCAAAACTGAGCAAGGAACATTTGGGAGTGGAGAAAGAAGGGACAGGAAAAACAATTTGTATGGACTATTCTTCACCTAATATTGCAAAGAATTTTCATGTGGGACATCTGCGGACGACTGTTATCGGCAATTCATTATACAAAATCTTTGACAAGCTGGGGTATCGGGTAATCCGAATCAACCATTTGGGTGACTGGGGGACGCAGTTTGGCAAATTAATTGTGGCTTACAGGAATTGGAGCAGCAAAGAGGAGGTGGAGAAAAAGGGGATTGAGGAGTTGTTGCGTATTTATGTGAAGTTCAATTCGGAGTCAAAGAGAAATCCTGAACTGCTGGATGAAGCCAGGTGCTGGTTTGTTAAGATGGAGCAGAATGACCCGGAAGCTATTGAAATCTGGGAGTGGTTCCGGAAAATCAGCATGGTGGAGTTTGAACGTGTGTATAAACTGCTGGGGGTATCTTTTGATTCCTATACCGGAGAAAGTTTTTATCGGGACAAGGTGCCTGCACTGTCGGAGGAACTGGAAAAAAAGAACTTGCTGCAGGAGAGTGAAGGAGCAAAGATTATCAGTCTGGAAGAATATGGAATGCCGCCATGCCTGATTACGAAGAGCGATGGAGGTTCCATTTATCATTCCCGAGACATTGCAGCAATTCTGTACCGGAAGCAGACCTATCATTTTGACAAGTGCCTTTATGTCACCGGTTTGGAACAGTCATTACACTTTAAGCAAATATTCAAGGCTGTTGAGCTTATGGGATATGACTGGGCGAAAGACCTGGTGCACATTCCCTATGGATTGGTCAGCCTGGGCGGAGAAAAGTTGTCCACCCGTACCGGAAACATCATCTATGCAGAGGATATCTTAAAAGAGGCCATCCTGCGGGCAAAGGAGGCGATTCTGGCAAAGAATCCTGAATTGGAGAATAAAGATAACACTGCGAGAATAGTGGGGGTGGGAGCAGTTATTTTTCATGATTTGTTTAACCAGAGAATCAAAAATGTCAATTTTGCATGGGATGAGGTTTTAGGCTTTGAGGGTACCACCGGGCCTTATGTCCAGTATACCTACGCCCGGGCGAAAAGCATTTTGCGGAAAAGTAATTATAATGATTCTGCTGCTGAAATTGACTGTGGCGTCCTGACGGACGATGTGACTTATGCGTTGGTAAAGGTGATTTCGGGGTACGGGGATGCCGTCAGGGAGGCGGCAGAACGCTATGAACCGTCTGTGATTGCCAGGTATCTGATCAGTGTGGCAACGGCGTTTAATAAGTTTTATCACGAGTGCCCGATACTGCATGCAGAGCAAAAGCAGAAAGCAGCGCGACTGGGGTTAGTGGATATGGTGCAGAAGATTATCCGGGATGCATGCGGATTGCTCGGTATGGAGTGCCCGGAGGAAATGTAAAAGGGCCGCAAAAGCGGCCCGAATACACAAAGTATTTAGAGTGATTTCCGGTGGGAAGTGATTAACGTTCCTCCCTGAAATATGCCAACCCGAGACTTGCAGGCGGCTGACTTTCCCGTTTACTGCGTATGCTGGTGATGACCAGAACCGCCAGAGTGACAACATAGGGAATCATCTTATACAATTCCTGATATTCCATGTGGTCCATGCCGGTGGGGATATACAGATACAGGATGTATAGTCCGCCGAACAGGAAGGATGCCAACACGCTGATGTTAGGTCTCCATATGGTGAAAATGACAAGTGCGATTGCAAGCCAGCCTCTGTCTCCAAAGGCATCATTTGACCATACACCGCAGGCGTAATCCATCACATAATACAGACCGCCCAGACCGGCAATCATACACCCGACGCAGGTGGCAATATATTTATACCTTGTCACGTTGATTCCGGCGGCATCGGCAGTGCCGGGACCTTCACCCACTGCTCTTAAATGTAAGCCCGCACGGGTGTGATTCAGAACATAGGATGCCAACAGTGCAATAATGACACCCAGGTATGCCAAAAAGCCATAGGACAGAAACAGCTTCCCGAACCATCCCAGTTTTCCGGCAAAGGGAAGAGCTTTACTGAAATAACTGCTGGTAGAGGTCAATGCGATAGAGGGTACATCACTGGCAACCAGCTTAATCAGAGAACCGCCAAAGAAATTACCGAAGCCGACTCCAAAAGTAGTCATGGCCAGGCCGGTTACGTTCTGATTTGCCCGAAGGGTGACCGTCAGAAAACAATACAGCAGACCCATCAAAAGGGAACCTAACAGACAGCACCCCATGGGTATCAGCACAGCCAGAAAAGGATTCATGGCTGAGGCACCGGATACAGATTTCTCATAAAAGAAGGAACCGATAACACCGCTGATAGCGCCAACGTACATGACGCCGGGAATTCCCAGGTTCAGGTTACCGGATTTTTCCGTGACAATTTCTCCGGTACAGCCGTAGAGAAGAGGAATGCCCTGTACAATAGCTCTCGGGATAAAGGCAAGTAAAAAGTTCCACATGATTACTGTTCCTCCTTTTTATGCTTTTTAAGGAACTGAATTTTATAGGTAATAAAAAACTCACATCCGATAATAAAAAACAGAATGATCCCGGTCAGGATATCCGAGTAGGAATGGTTCAGCCCGAAGTTGGTGGAAATTTCGCTGGCTCCCCGATTCATGAAGACAATCAGAAAGCTGGAAAATATCATGGTCAGCGGATTGAATTTGGACATCCAGGATACCAGTACGGCAGTAAAGCCCTGACCGCCGGCGATGGTGGTGGTGATGGTATGGTTGATGCCTCCCACCAACAGCAGACCTACCAGACCGCATACGGCGCCGGACAGCAGCATGGTTCGGATGATAACCTTTTCTACCTTAATGCCTACATATTTTGCCGTATTCTCACTTTCACCCACAACAGAGATTTCATATCCCTGCTTGCTGTAATTCAAATAGATGTACATGAATACCGTGATGACAACTGCCACCAGAATGCTCAGCAGATATTTAGAACCAAAAATCTGCGGCAGCCATCCGATATTGGAATCCTGATTGATGATACCTATTTTCCCGGAGCCTTTGGGTACCTCCCAGACGATGATAAAAAAGGCAACCAACTGTGTTGCTATGTAATTCAGCATCAGCGTGGAAAGAGTCTCATTGGTGTTCCATTTTGCCTTGAAAAAGGCAGGGATAAAGCCCCAGACAGCGCCGGCAGCAATACTGGCAATCACCATACAGACCATTACCAGCGCATTCGGCAGTTTGTCATCCAGACAAATCATGCAGGCTGCAGCGGCAAGACCGCCTATCAGCACCTGGCCTTCTCCGCCGATGTTCCAGAATCTCATCTTAAAAGCCGGAGTCAGTGCAAGGGAAATCAAAAGCAAGATAGCAATATTCTGGAAGGTTATCCATGCTTTTCTGGAGGTACCGAAAGCACCGATAAATATGGACTTGTATACCTGAATCGGATTGGTACCGGTGGTGATGGTGGTTACAACAGCACAGAGAATCAATGCCAGCACAATTGCCCCGGCGCGGATTCCTATGGATTTGTACCAGGGAAGCGCATCCCTTTTCACTATATGAAAAAACGGTTCTTTCTTTTTTTCATTCATGATTCTCGCTGCCTCCTATACTGGTCATCATCATTCCGACCTGATTTTTGTCCGTTTTTCTTGCATCTACGATACCGCTTACCTGTCCTCCGCAGAGAACCATAATCCGGTCGGATATCTCCAACAGTACATCCAGATCCTCGCCGACAAAAATCACGGCTACTCCCTTTTTCTTTTGCTCGTTAATCAGTTCATATATGGTGTAGGAAGAATTGATATCCAGACCACGCACCGCATATGCAGTCAACAGTACGGTGGGAGCGGAGGCAATTTCACGACCTACCAGTACTTTCTGTACATTTCCTCCGGAAAGTTTTCGGATAGGAGTGGTTATGCCGGGGGTCGCCACATCCAGATTCTTAACTACATCCGTAGCCAGCTGCTTTGGAGGCTTACGGTTGGTAAAGGGTGTATGACCACGTCGGAAGGAGCGGAGCATCATATTGTCCGTGAGATCCATATTACCTACCAGCCCCATTCCGAGTCTGTCTTCCGGAACGAAGGACAGTGAAACCCCCATCTCTGCAATTCGAAGAGGGTCTTTGCCAATCAGCATTTCACGGGTGCCGTCATCCTCCACATAACTGATTGTACCGGATTCTGTAACCTGTAAACCTGCAATTGCCTCCAGCAACTCCTTCTGTCCACAGCCCGATATTCCGGCAATGCCAAGAATTTCACCACTGTTGGCGGTAAAGCTTACATCCTTAAGCTTCAGGATTCCTTCCTCATTACGGACAGTCAGACCCTGCACCTCAATACGGGGTCTGGGATTCACCGGGTCAGGTCTCTCAATGTTCAAGGTTACAGCATGTCCAACCATCATATTGGTCATCTCGGTCACAGTGGTATCCTTGGTTGCCATACTGCCGATATATTTTCCGTCCCGAAGCACGGCGACCCGGTCGGACAAGGATACCACCTCGTGCATCTTATGGGTGATAATAATAATCGCCTTGCCGTCATCCCGCATCTTACGCAGTACGCTGAAAAGCCTCTCTGTCTCCTGGGGAGTCAGTACTGCCGTGGGTTCGTCCAGAATCAGGATATCTGCGCCGCGGTAAAGTACCTTGACGATTTCCACTGTCTGTTTCTGGGATACTGACATATCATAAATCTTTTGTTTGGGATTTACTTCAAATCCGTATTTATTACAGATTTCTTCTATTTTCCCGGAAGCCGCTTTGATATTCAGCTTGCCCTCCAGCCCCAGAATAATGTTTTCCGTTGCGGACAGCACATCAATCAGCTTAAAGTGCTGATGCACCATACCGATACCTAAGCTCAGAGCATCCTTGGGAGATTTGATGACTGCTTCTTTCCCGTTGATAAAGATTTGCCCTTCATCCGGGAAATAAATACCGGAAAGCATATTCATCAGGGTTGTCTTTCCGCTTCCGTTTTCTCCCAGCAGGGCCAGAATCTCCCCTTTATAAATATCCAGATTTACCTTGTCGTTGGCAATCACGGTGCCAAAGGTTTTTGAAACATTTTTCATTGAAACTGCGGCTGTTTTGGTTTCCATCACATAACCCCTTTCCGGTTGTTGGCTAATCCGCCCTTTTTCTATATTGCCGAGTTCTCTCGCCCCCATAGAAAAAGGGCGGCGCGGCGAAAATCGCTGTGCCGCCCTCTGCAATCATTTCATATGCACAATTGCATGGCTAAAAATAATGATTAGAATGCATTATCCAGAAGAGTGATTCCGTCAATCTGTACATCGAAGTAAGGAGCGGAACGGAACTCTTCACCGGACTCATGGAAATAGCCGTCAATTACTACCTCGTGGTCAGGAGTGTAGTTTGCATCGGTATCCACGTCTGCCTGATAGCTGTCCAATGCTGCACCGCCTACGGTGAAGGTTGTGATATCAAATACATGTACTTTTCCGGCAATCAGGTCAGCCTTAGCAGCTTCGATTGCTTCTGCCGTACCATCTGCCACAGCAGTACCAAGGTCGGTCAGTTCAACAGAACCGGTCTCCAGAGAACCGCACCAGTCGGTATCAATGGCAGTGCCGTTTGCAATGCTGGTCAGAGCATACTCAAAGTAAGGTGCCCAGTTGATTTTGGATGAAACAAGGAAGGTGTTAGGACATGCGCTTACTGTACTTCCATTGTAGGAAACATTGGGTACTCCGGCTGTCTCACAAGCGGTGGGAGCTCCCATGGAATCTGCATGCTGGCTAATCAGTACACAGCCTTTCTCAATGAGCTTGTTTGCTGCTTCCTTTTCAGCTGTCTCGTCATACCAGGAACCGGTGAAGGTTACTTCCATGGTTGCGGTAGGGCAGACGGAACGGGCGCCCAGGAAGAAAGAAGTATAACCGGAGATAACCTCTGCGTAAGTGAAAGCGCCAACATAACCGATTTTTGCATTCTCAGCTGTGATTTCACCGCTTTCAATCATTTCATTTAACTTCATACCTGCTGCAATACCTGCAAGATAACGGCCGTCATAAATGGAAGCAAATGCATTGTGGTAGTTATCCAGCTTCTCGGTATGAGCTTTGGTTCCGGTTGCATGGCTGAACTGTATTTCAGGATACTCCTTTGCAGCCTCAATCATGTAATCCTCATGTCCAAAACTGTCTGCAAAAATAAAATCACATCCGGCATCAGCAAGCTCGCAGGCTGCTTCGTAACATTCCTGACCCTCGGGTATGTTGGTCTTGATTACATACTCAACACCCAGATTCTCGCAGGCTTCTTTTGCTGCGTTCAGGAAGTTCAGGTCATAAGTAGAATTCTCATCGTGCAGGAAAATAAATCCTGCCTTTAATCCGGCAGTATCCCCGGCTGCTGTACCGGAAGCGGCATCAGTATCAGAAGAACCGCATCCTGCCAGAGCACTGACTGTTAAAGCCATAACGGCAAGTAAACTTAGAACTTTCTTTTTCATAATTTTTCCTCCTGTTTTTTCCTTTTCCCGGACTCTGTGAGTTTAACGCAAAAAGGGCAGTATGACATCTCCATACAACCCCATTGTCTGCACTCAACAATACTCAGTATAATCATCCGTAACTTCCCTTGTCAAGAGAAGGTTACATATTTTTTGTTTTTTTATCGAAAAACAATCTCTCCGGTTTCTGCATCCATACTTTCCACGATTGCCAGGGATTCCAGCCTGATTCCTTTGGAACGAATCAAATCGCCACCCTTCTGGAAACCTTTTTCCACGGCTATACCGATTCCTTCCACCGTTGCACCGGCCTCGCCGACAATCTCCAGCAGCCCTTCCAGTGCACATCCGTTAGCCAGAAAATCATCGATAATCAGGATATGATCCTCCGGTGTGATGAACTTCTTGGATACGATAACATCATAAACCTTCTTATGAGTAAAAGACTGAATCTTTGTGGAATACACTTCGCCGTCTATGTTAAGTGACTGAGTTTTCTTGGCAAAAACCACCGGAACATGGAAATGCTGGGCGACCACACAGGCGATTCCGATACCGGAGGCCTCCACCGTCAAAATTTTTGTAATGGGACAATCTGCAAACAGATGTGCCCATTCTTTTCCCATTTCATTGAACAAATCAATATCCATCTGATGATTCAGAAAAGAATCCACTTTCAACACGTTTCCTGCTTTAACCGTTCCGTCCTTCCGGATGCGCTCCTCAAGTAATTTCATTGCCGTAATGTCTCCTCTTTCGATCAATTTCCCGTTGCCACGGGATATCCTTATTATAAGTAGATTTGGGTTGCTTTTTCAAGAGCTTTCTGCTTTCTTTGTCCGGTACGGTTCCGCTTGGATTCTCACAGTAACGGGTTGAACGGTTGCTCTACAATACCGACAAAATCAGAATTTCCACACTCATCATATCGTTCATGCGTCCGGTCTTCACGGCTTCCTCCGCTTCCACGCATTTCTGTACTGCGTTGCGGAGAGTGGAGGTCTTGAATTTGGACGCCTGGTTGATATATTTTTGAACCACAAAAGGCGGGACTCCGATTTTTGTCCCGATGGCACGGTTATCATGGCCCCCGGATTTCAATTCCTTTGTCTGCAGCAGCATGTTACACTGTCTGGCGATGAGAAAAAGAATTCGCATGGGTGGCTCTTTTAAAGCCAGTAAATCGTAGTAAAGCTCCAATGCAGCCTTCTGCTTTTTGTCTGCAATGGCGTTTATCATATCGAAGATATGGTTGCTGACGCGGGTGGTACAGATGCTTTCCACGTCTTCTTCGGTGATGACTTCTTTGTCCATACAGTAGCAGACAAGCTTTTCCAGTTCCATCTGAATATTGTCCATATCGGTTCCCGTCTTGGAAATAATCAGCTGCACCGTGTTTTCCGTTATTTTTTTCCCGTCCTTTGCCAGAGTCCCCGCAATCCAGCGTTTCAGGGTGGTTTCATCCTGCACTCCAAACTCTGCGGCGTAGCCTTTGGATTGTACTGTTTTATAGAGTTTACTTCGTTTATCTACCTCACTCTCCGTAAAGACAAAGAAGGTGGATTCATTTGGCTCATCGAGGTACTCTGCCAGCTTTTCGCCGCCGGATTTAAACAAGCCGCTGTCCGTGATAAAGATGACCCGGCGTTCCGCCAGAAAAGGAAGAGTCTCCGCCAGGTCGATGACCTCACCCACAGGGATATCCTTCCCTTCGTAAAAGTGGGTGTTCATGGTATCGCCATCGGTGCAGAGGGCAGCTCGAAGTTTTTCCTTATATTGTCTGCGGAGATAGCGTTCCTCTCCGTAGAGAAGGTACATTTGCTTAAAATGATTTTGTTTGATGTCTTCGGCTATCTGTCTCATTGCGGTGTCCTTTCGGAGAAAATTCTTCTTGAACTGTTAACAGTTCAGCCTTCTGTTACTATGTATTTTGCCTTCCTTTGAAAAGGTTGTCAAGGAAAGAAAATTGTGGGACTTTTCAAGGGAATGTGTAAAACGGGGAGAGACGGACTCGCCTTATCTCTTATTTTGGCGCAGGAACGCGAAATGCGCGATGATTTGGAGTTGCTGTATCAAACTTCTTTCTTTTATAATGGAAAAGTACGAATTTTAGAGTTTCTTGAGTTTGGAGGTAGTTTAATGGAACAATTAAACATTACGGCTGCGAAAGATAACGAGAAAATATACAAAATTTTGGGAGATTTGATGAACGGAGACAAGGAATTTCAGATTATGATTACGGTTCCCTCCGCAAAGACCGACAGCAATCGTGCCACCAAAGAAACAACGAAACAGAAAGAGGTTATCAGAGATCTGGAGCAGGATGTAACCGACATGATACATGAAATTGGCGTACCCGCACATATCAAGGGCTATCAGTATCTGAGGGAGGCCATTATGATGTCGGTGGAAGATCCGGGAATGATAAGCTCAATTACCAAGATACTGTATCCTACCATAGCAAAGCGTTTTCAGACCACACCAAGCAGGGTGGAAAGGGCAATCAGACATGCCATCGAGGTTGCCTGGAGCCGCGGAAGAATGGAAACGTTGGATGCGCTGTTTGGCTACACAATTGACACGGGCAAGGGAAAACCCACCAATTCGGAGTTCATCGCTTTGATTGCGGACAGAATCAGACTTTCCTACAGGGAATAAGGTTATTCTGTTTACAGCCTGTTAACTGTTTTCTTTCATTTATTAAAGAAACACTTTCCACCGAGAAAATAATGCGATATAATGTCCGTATAGAGCAAATAGTTGTTCGGAGTGATGGAGGGCTTGCAATGAAAAAAATTCTTTTTGCGGCATCGGAAGGTGTTCCGTTTATCAAGACAGGCGGTTTGGCAGATGTTGTAGGTTCTCTGCCAAAATGTATTGATAAGCAGTATTTTGACGTCAGGGTCATCATCCCCAAGTACGCCTGTATGAAGCAGGAAATGAAGGACAAAATGCGATATGTAAACCATTTCTACATGGATTTTAACTGGAAAAGGGTTTATGTGGGAATCCTGGAAGCGGAAGTGGAAGGGGTACATTATTACTTTATTGACAATGAATATTATTTCTGCGGTTCTAAAGTTTATAACGATTCTCCTATCTGGGAGATAGAACGGTACTCATATTTTTCAAAGGCGGTTCTTTCTGCCCTGCCGGTGATTGGTTTCCAACCGGATGTGATTCACTGCCATGACTGGCAGACAGGCTTGATTCCCGTTTATATGAAGGAGCGTTTCCGTGAGGGTGAGTTTTACCGCGGAATGAAGTCGGTCATCACTATACATAACTTGAAATTCCAAGGGAAATGGGATACCAAAACTGTCCGCAGTATCACGGGTCTGCCGGAGTATTACTTTACACCGGATAAGCTGGAGGCCTACAAGGATGCCAACCTGTTGAAGGGCGGTATCGTCTATGCGGATGCGGTGACAACCGTGAGCAACACCTATGCGGAGGAAATCAAAACTCCGTTTTACGGCGAAGGGCTGGACGGGTTGTTGCGGGCAAGAAGCGGCGACCTTAGAGGTATTGTCAACGGTATTGATTATAACGAATTTAATCCTGAAACAGATAAACATATTGTAAAGAATTACAATGCCGTGAATTTCCGAAAGGAAAAGGTGAAAAATAAGCGGGCGCTGCAGCAGGAACTGGGACTGTGCCAGGATGACAGGAAAATGATGATAGGTCTTGTCTCCCGATTGACGGATCAGAAGGGACTTGATTTGATTGCATACATTATGGACGAACTCTGTCAGGACGATATTCAGTTTGTGGTGCTGGGCACCGGTGAGGAACGATATGAGAATATGTTCCGTCACTTTGACTGGAAGTACAGCGATAAGGTTTCCGCAAATATTTATTATTCGGATGCCTTATCCCACAAGATTTATGCTTCCTGCGATGCTTTCCTTATGCCGTCCCTGTTTGAGCCCTGCGGTTTAAGCCAGCTGATGGCGTTGCGCTACGGTACTATTCCCATTGTCCGTGAGACCGGTGGTCTGAAAGATACGGTACAGGCATACAATGAATACGAAAGCACCGGAACAGGCTTCAGTTTTGCAAACTACAATGCCCATGAGATGTTGAACACTATCCGCTATGCCGAGCATATTTATTACGATAAGAAGCGTGAGTGGAACAAGCTGATTGACAGAGCTATGGCGGCGGATTTCTCCTGGGAGGTTTCCGCGAAGAAGTATCAGGAAATGTATGACTGGCTGATAGGGTAACCATGAAAGATAACAGTGCAAAGAACAACTTCATCATGCAGGCCGGAATTCTGGCGGCAGCCGGAATTGTCAGCAGGATTATAGGGCTCCTCTACAGGAGCCCTTTACAACGTGTCATCGGTAATGAGGGAATGGGGTATTATCATATAGCCTATGCCTTCTATACTATCATCCTGTTGATATCTTCCTACAGTATTCCTGCGGCAATTTCCAAGGTAATCGCCCAGAAGCTGGCGGTGAAGGAGTACAGGAATGCCCATCGGATTTTTAAGTGTGCGCTGGGATATGTGTTAGTGGTGGGAGGTATCGCCAGTCTGATTTTGTTTTTCGGAGCCGGATTGTTTGTGCCGCCGGAGGCGGTTCCTGTGTTGCGCGTCTTTGCACCCACTATTTTTATCTACGGAATATTGGGAGTCCTCAGGGGCTATTTCCAGGCACATAAAAGCATGGCCCAAACCTCAGTATCCCAGATTTTGGAGCAGATTGCAAATGCGGTTGTCAGCATCGGTGCGGCCTATCTGTTGATTCGGCATACCTTCGGAACGATGGAGTTACCTGCCGATGAGACAGAAAAAATGCTGCGTGCAACCAAGGGCGCCGTGGGCAGCGCCATGGGTACGGGCGCAGGTGTACTGGCAGCCCTTCTGTTCATGCTGGGTATATATGGATTGAACAAGGGCCTGATTGACAGGAGAGTGCAGCGGGATAAATACCATGAGGTGGATTCCTACGGCGATATCCTGAAAATGATAACCAGGGTGGTAACCCCCTTTATTCTCAGCACTGCAATCTACAATTTGAGCAGTACGGTGAATACAAGCATTTACACGAAACTTTGGCCGGAGATGCGGGATTTGGGTACCATGGATATCTCGGCGCGCTGGGGTATATTCTCCGGTCAGGCGCTTACGATATCAAACATTCCCATAGCCTTTGCCTCCGCCATGGCAGCAGCCATGATTCCCACGGTATCCCAGCTTGTGGCAGCGAAAAATATGGATGGAGCGAGAGAAAAGATAGGGCTTGCCATAAAGACCACCATGATGATATCCATTCCCTGTGCTGTCGGACTTTTTGCTCTGGCGAGACCTGTGACAGGGCTGTTGTTCAAAAATACCACACAGGAGGCGGAGGATCTTGCCACAAAGCTTTTGATGACCTTGGCGGTTTCTGTTATTTTCTATGCGCTGTCCACTTTGAGCAGCCAGATTCTGCAAGGCCTGGGTAAGCTGAATGCTCCCATTATCAACGCGGGTGTGGCATTGGTGATTCAGACAGCGGTTGCCATTGCTCTGTTGCTCTTTACGGATTTGGAACTGTACAGCATCGCCGTTGCCAACATTGTCTATTCCGGGGTCATGTGTGTCCTGAATCAGCTGTCGGTGCGCAGGGCGGCAGGATATCGGCAGGAACTTGTGCATACCTTCCTGATACCGCTTCTGGCATCGGCTTTTATGGGTGGCTTCGCCTGGGCAGTGTATGAGGGGCTGCTGCTTCTGACAAAATCTCCTTCTATAGCGGTGATTCCTGCCATCCTTTTGGGGGCCTGCGTCTATTTTATACTGCTGCTTGTCTTCCGTGGGGTGACGGAGCAGGAGCTGAGAGGCTTTCCCAAGGGGCATCTTCTGGTAAAGGTCGCGAAGAAATGCAGATTACTGAAGTAAATGTATAACAGCTTGATTTGAATGCTTGGAAGATTACGAAGGAGTAAGAGTTGACAGATGGAAAAATGGTATGTGGCTGCCAGAAAGGCAGATTTTGATAAGTGGGCCGAAGAGTTTCATATCAGTCCCGTACTGGCAAGAATCCTGAGAAACAGGGAATTGACGGAGGACGATGAAATCAGAAAATTCCTCTATGGTACATTGGAAGACTGCTATTCCCCATGGCTTTTAAGGGACATGGAGAAGGCGGTGGAAATCATCATCAAATCGGTGGAGCAGGGGCAGTATATCCGTGTCATCGGCGATTACGATGTGGACGGTATCTGCTCCTCTTATATTCTGACCAAGGGGTTACAGATATTTGGTGCCCGGGTGGACACAGCAATTCCTCACCGTATTCATGACGGCTACGGTCTCAATGATCACCTGATTGAAGAGGCAAAGCGTGACGGCGTGAAACTGATTGTCACCTGTGACAACGGCATCGCAGCTGCCGCCCAGATTGAACTGGCAGTTTCCTACGGGATTGATGTGATTGTCACGGACCATCATGAGGTACCCTATCGGATGGAAAAGACAGAGGACGGCGGAGAACTGCGCAGGGAAATCCTGCCCCCTGCCGCGGCGGTTATTGATCCCAAGCAGGAACAGTGCAGCTATCCTTTTTCCGGTATCTGCGGAGGTGTGGTAGCTTATAAACTGATTGCAGCTTTAGCGGAGAAGACAAAAAACCCGGGATTGAGTAAAGCCATGGAGGAACTGCTGGAGTTTGCGGCGCTGGCTACCGTGTGCGATGTCATGGAGTTAAAGGACGAAAACCGGATTCTGGTGAAGGAGGGATTAAAGCGTCTTAAGAATACGCAGAATCAGGGGCTGAGGGCTTTGATGGAGGTTAACCGGATTGAACCGGCAAGGTTAAATGCCTATCACCTGGGCTTTATTATCGGTCCCTGCTTAAACGCCACCGGGCGGCTGGACACCGCAAAGCGGGCGCTGGAGCTGCTGCAAAGCCTTACAAAGGTGGATGCCATGAGTGCTGCGAGGGAATTGCAGGAGCTGAATGACAGCAGAAAGAATCTGACCTCCAAGGGCGTGGAACTGGCAGAAGAGTATATTGTCAAACATCATATGGAACAGGACAAGGTGATGGTGATTTTCCTGCCGGAGGTACACGAGAGCCTGGCGGGCATTATCGCCGGACGAATCCGGGAGAGATATAATCACCCTGTCTTTCTCCTGACCCGGGGTGAGGAAGGGGTTAAGGGATCGGGCCGTTCAGTGGAAGGCTACCACATGTACAATGCCATGACAGAGGTGAGCCGGTATTTTACGAAATTCGGAGGTCATGCCATGGCGGCAGGATTGTCCATGGAGGAGGATAATATAGAGGCTCTCAGGCAGGAACTGAACGAGAGATGTACTCTGAAAGAGGAGGACTTTGTGGCGAAGGTACACATTGACGTTCCTTTGCCGCTGGATTATGGGGGAAATGAAGAACTGGCGGACGAACTGGAGCTTTTGGAGCCCTTCGGCGTAGGAAATCCTAAGCCGTTGTTTGCCCAGAAGAATCTGGTTTTCCTTTCCGGCTATAGGATGGGAGCGAACAAGAACTTTGCCCGGTTTACGGTGCAGACCCCACAGGGAGGCAGACGGCAGTTGGTATACTTTGGTAATCCGGAGAAATTCGGATCGTTTTTGAACAGTAAGTACGGACCGGGAAGTGAGGAGGCACTCTACGCGGGAAGAGCCGGGTTTGAGGTGTCGGCAGTTTATCAGTTGGGAAAGAATACCTATAAGGGTAAGACGGAATTGCAGTATATTATGCAGTACTATTGTTAAGTGTTTTAAAACTGGTTTTAAATGACATAAATACATTTCAAACAATGATTAGGCAGGTGACGGATTATTCCGTCACCTGTTTTATCCCGGAGATGTCGCTGTCGATTGCCATGGAAAAGTTGGTATAGTAGACCACAAAACCGGGCTTTGCTCCCGCAGGCTTTTTGACGTGCTTCTTCTGGATATAGTCTATTTCCACCTTCTCCTGATCTCTACCTTTGGAATAGTAGGCAGCCAGACGTGCAGCCTCCTCAAAGGTGCGGTCGGGCAGTTCCTCCGCATTGCCCGGCTTCACAATGACATGGGAGCCGGGCATTTTCTTTGCATGGAACCACCAGTCATTGCCGGTGGCAAACTTGAAGGTCAGTTCATCGTTCTGATAGTTATTTTTTCCTACATACATATGGAAACCGTCGCTGCTGATATAGTGAAAAGGCTTACTGGTTATTTTCTGCTTCTTCGTACCGCCCTTTCTGCGGATATAGCCGCTCTCGGTAAGCTCCTCCTTGATTTCTGCCAGATCTTCCTCATGGAGAGCGATATCCAGAGCTGTTGAGATGGATTCCAGATGGTCAATCTCCGCTTTGACCTCTTCGGTAAGCTGGGAGAGAGCCTCGTAGGTCCGCTTCAACTTGCCGTATTTATCAAAATATTTTTTTGCATTTTCGGTGGCAGAAAGAGTAGGGTCCAAGGGAATGGTAACCGTTTCATTGGTGTAGTAGTTCAAAGCCTCCAGAGATTTTGCACCGGGTTGGGCACTATATCCGTAGGTGTTTAACAATTCGCCGTAAATGCGGTAGGTGTCCCGTTTTTCCGTGTCTTTCATTTGTCTCATCTGCAAATCATATTTTTTGACATTCCGTTCCAGCGCAGTCTGTACAATTCGGCGCAAATCCGAAGATTTTTGGCGAATCCGCGTTATGGTATTCTTTTCCGCATAATAGCTCTCCAACAGGGAAGACATGGAGTCGAAGGTGACAGTATAGTCACCGGTTCCGCTGTAATGCTTATATTCTGCAGCGTTGACTGCGGAGGAACAGGACGGAGTATATCCGTACATAGTCAGGGGCAGGGCAGAGAATTCCGCCGGCTTTCCGCTTGTGTAGGCGATGTTTGGAACAAAGCGTTCCTCCCGAATGGCGGATATCATTTGAGAAAATACCCGGAAAAGAGCCTGATATTCCGATTCACCCAGAGCAGCGGTGGGCTGCTCCCCGTCGATTCCTGACTCGTAGCATAGCTCCTGGGCCAGAATGGGGGAGATGCCGGTAAAACTTCCGTAGAGGGCTTTGAAAACCGGCTGGGGTTTGGAGGAAAGGGTCTCGCGGAATTCGCCGTATCCGGCAGTCAGAGCATCCAGCTTGTTCTGGGTCTGTGCTACAAAGTAGGGCTTTCCCGGCAGAACCTCACGGACAGAGCTAACTGCGGCGGAGACCCGTTTGATGCTGTCAATAATCATATTGTCATCATTACAGAAAATAATGTTGCTGTGCTTGCCCATGATTTCAATGACTAATGTCTTATGGCGCAGGTCGCCCATCTCGTCCAGGTGTTCCACCTGAATATGCACAATCCGCTCCAGACCGGGTTGGGAAATATCCGTGATGCGCCCGTTTTGCAGATGCTTTCTTAAGAGCATACAGAAGTTGGGAGCGGTCATGGGGCTTGGCTTGTTGTTCTCTGTCAGATAAATCAGAGGCAGAGAGGCTCCTGCAGAGATGAAGAGGCGCTTTTGACCGGTGGGCTGTTTGATGGTCAGAAGCAGTTCGTCCTCCTCGGGCTGGGCAATTTTGTACAGCCGTCCGCCGATTAATTCCTTTTTCAATTCACTTACTACATTTGCTATGGTTACACCATCAAAGGCCATGGTATGATTCCTCGATTCCGTTTCTGATTTTAGACCAAAGGGAAAGGGCATCCCGGTACTGTCCAAGTATACCAGACTTATTCATAAAAAGCCACCCCTTCACACTTGACGCTTCCAAAAACTTATTCTATAATAAAATGAAGTATGCGGCAATGGAGAACCGTTGCCCGGATAGGAGCGCTGATGATAAAAAGCATGACCGGTTTCGGCAGATGTGAGGTTGCCGAGAACAACAGGAAATTTACGGTAGAGATGAAGGCTGTAAATCACCGCTATCTGGATGTTAATATTAAGATGCCAAAGTCTCTGAACTTTTTTGAGTCGGCTATCCGAAGTGAGCTCAAAAATTATATCGCCCGAGGCAAGGTGGATGTGTTTATAACCTACGAGGACCTTTCCGAAAACACATCAACCGTCCGCTATAATAAGGAAGTGGCAGAGGAGTATCTGACCTACCTGCGGCAGATGGCGGCAGATTTCGGGCTGGACGATGATATCCGTGTGTCTACCCTGTCCAAATATCCTGAGGTGTTTACCATGGAAGAAGTGGGCGTGGACGAGGAAGAACTCTGGAAAGAACTGAAAAAAGCTGTAGACGGTGCCGCAAAAATGTTTGTGGAGAGCCGTATTACGGAGGGCGAGCATCTGAAGAACGATTTGCTTGAGAAGCTGGACGGCATGCTGAAGCTGGTTGATTTTATTGCGGAGCGGTCTCCGCGGATTGTCACGGAATACCGCCGCAAGCTGGAGGAGAAGGTGAAGGAGCTTTTGGGTGACAGCACCGTGGATGAGAGCAGACTCCTGACAGAAGTCACCATCTTTGCGGATAAAGTGTGTGTGGACGAGGAAATCGTAAGGCTCCGCAGCCATATTGAGACTACAAGGAATGCGCTGTTGGAGGGCGGCTCCATCGGAAGAAAGCTGGATTTTATTGCCCAGGAGATGAACCGTGAAGCCAATACGACTCTTTCCAAGGCAAATGACCTGGAAATTTCCAACTGCGCTATTGAATTGAAAACAGAGATTGAGAAGGTTCGCGAGCAGATACAAAACATTGAATAGCATGGCTTAAAGAAAGGCAGCGTATGACCCAATTAATTCATATCGGCTTCGGTAATATTGTCAATTCCGCAAAGATAATTGCCATAGTCAGCCCGGATTCCGCTCCCATCAAGCGGCTGGTGCAGAATGCCAGGGAGAAAGGTATGGCTATCGATGCCACACAGGGCCGAAAGACAAAATCCGTGCTTGTCATGGAGAACAGCCAGGTAGTGCTCTCAGCGCTTCTGCCGGAGACTATCGCAGGCCGTGTTCAGGCAGGGCAGGACAATACTGAGGAATACACGGCAGATGAAATTGATTGATGGTGAGGATATGAAAATATGAAACAGAAGGGAATTCTGATGGTTTTGTCCGGTTTCTCCGGAGCAGGCAAAGGAACACTTATAAAGGCACTTTTGAAAAAGTATAACGAATATGCGCTTTCCATCTCCATGACTACCAGAGCCCCCAGGGAGGGAGAACGTGACGGCGTGGAATATTTCTTTACCACAAGGGAAAAATTTGAGGAGACCATTGTGGATAACGGGCTGATTGAATATGCCCTGTACTGCGGCAATTATTACGGAACTCCCAGAGCTTATGTAGAGGAACAGATGGCAGCCGGGAAAAATGTGATTCTGGAGATAGAGATTCAGGGTGCACTGAAGATTAAGGAAAAATTCCCCGACAGTTTACTTGTGTTTGTGACGCCTCCCAGTGCGGAAGAACTGAAGCGCAGGCTGGAGGGAAGAGGAACGGAGAGCGCTGATGTGATTGCGCAGCGTCTCGCACGTGCGACAGAAGAATCAGAAGGCATTGAAGCCTATGATTATATAGTAGTAAATGACAATCTGGATGAATGCGTAGAGGAGCTTCACCGTCTGGTGGATGCATCGCGCAGAGCACCTGTCAGATGCCAGGAATTGATAAAAGAAATCAGAGAGGAACTGAAAGGTTTCGCGAAAGGAGCAAAATAATGTTACATCCGTCTTATTCCGATTTAATGAAAGTAGTAAACAGCGAAGTTGAGCCCGGCGAGGCACCTGTGGTAAACAGCCGTTATTCCATCGTCATGGCAACTTCAAAGCGTGCGAGACAGATTATTGCAGGGGAGGAACCTCTGGTGGACGGCAAGGGTGAAAAACCCCTTTCCATCGCTGTGGAGGAACTGAATCAGGGCAAGATTAAGATTCTGGGCGACGAAGAATAGGAAGAGTAGAGTAGCTGGTAAAATGCCAGCTACTTTATGTATGGGGAAAGATTTATATGAATATTTTGTTTGTATCCCTGGGCTGTGACAAGAATCTGGTGGATTCCGAAATGATGCTGGGCATGCTGCGGGAAAAGGGCTATTCCTTTACGGATGATGAGTCGGAAGCAGATATTGTGGTGGTCAACACCTGTTGCTTTATCGGAGATGCCAAGGAGGAGAGCATCAATACCCTTTTGGAGATGGCGGAGCTGAAAAAGACAGGGCAGATTAAGGCGCTGATTGCGGCGGGCTGCCTTGCTCAGCGCTATCGGGAAGAGATTCAGAAGGAAATTCCCCAGGTAGATGCCATCATCGGTACCATGGCTATTGAGGAGATTGCAGCGGCAATAGAGGAAGCTCTTGCGGGAAGCGGGAAAAACCATTATCGTGATTTGAACAGCAGACCGCCTTTTACCCAAGACAGGGTGCTGACTACGGGAGGGCACTTCGCTTATTTAAAGATTGCGGAAGGTTGCAACAAACGCTGTACCTACTGCATCATTCCCAAGGTCCGGGGAGACTATCGCAGCATTCCCATGGAGGAACTGATTATTCAGGCAAAGAAATTGGGTGAAAAGGGAGTTCGAGAGCTGATACTGGTGGCTCAGGAAACCACGCTGTACGGTGTTGATTTATATGGGGAAAAATGTCTTCCGAAGCTGCTTCGGGAGTTGGCGAAAATCAGTGATATCTATTGGATTCGGATTCTTTACTGTTATCCCGAGGAGATTACGGAGGAACTGATTGAAACCATCGCCACAGAGTCCAAGGTATGCCATTATCTGGATATTCCGATTCAACATGCATCGGACAGTGTACTCAAGCGTATGGGGCGGCGTACCAATCAGGAGGAACTGAGACAGTGGATTGGAAAGTTGCGGGAACGGATTCCCGATATCTGCCTGCGTACCACATTAATCAGCGGATTCCCCGGGGAAACTCAGGAGGATTTCGAGGAATTGTATCGGTTTGTCAATGAGATGGAGTTTGACAGGCTGGGCGTATTCCCTTATTCCCGGGAAGAGGATACGAAGGCAGCGGAAATGCCGGACCAGATACCGGAGGAAGTCAAGGCAGCCCGCAGAGATGAACTGATGGAACTGCAGCAGGCCATCGCCTTCGAGAAGGCGGAGGATATGGTGGGCAGAGTGCTGGATGTCATGGTGGAGGGAAAGGTGGCAGACGAGGATGTGTATGTTACCAGAACCTATCGTGATGCACCGAACGTGGACGGGTATCTGTTTCTGGACACCACAGCCACACTGATGACCGGGGATTTTGTGAAAGTACTTGTCACCGATTCCAACGAATATGATTTAAGAGGAGAAATCTATCATGAATAAGATGAATTTACCCAACAAACTGACAATTTTCCGAATGATTCTGATTGTTCCGTTTGTGATTATCCTGTTGGGCGGAGAGGCCGGATGGTTCGGACCAAATCTGCTGATTCCCGATATGATTGCACTGGCAATCTTTATCGTGGCAAGTCTGACAGATTTGATTGACGGGAAAATTGCCCGCAGATACAACCTTGTGACCAACTTCGGCAAGTTTATGGACCCTTTGGCGGATAAGCTGCTGGTCTGCGCCGCGCTGATTGCACTGGTGGAAATGGGACGTATTCCGGCCTGGGTTGTTATTATAATTATCAGCCGTGAATTTATCATCAGCGGCTTCCGCCTGATTGCATCGGACAATGATGTGGTCATTGCCGCAAGCTACTGGGGAAAGTTTAAGACCACTTTCCAGATGGTGATGGTATGTCTGATGATTGTAAATTTGGGAGCCATGTTTCCGTGGGTGCGGATTCTCACCGATATCATCATGTGGATTGCACTGGCACTGACCGTGATTTCCTTAGTGGACTATCTTGTGAAGAACAGGGACGTGATGAAAGAGCAGAAGTGAGCTTTGATTGCGGGGGAGCGGGATGCACAGGGAAACTTTGTGCACAAACAGTGCAAAAATGAGGAGAAATACATATGACAGTGGAATTTATCTGTGTGGGAACCGAAATTTTACTCGGAAATATTGTGAACACCAATGCGGCATATCTTGCGGAGAAATGTGCGGGACTTGGTCTTTCCTGTTATTTTCAGACAGCTGTGGGCGATAATGAGGAGAGGCTGACCATGGTGCTACGGACTGCCATGGAACGCTCGGATATTGTCATCCTGTCAGGGGGACTGGGGCCCACGGAGGATGACCTGACAAAGGAAGTGGCGGCAAAGGTCTGCGGAAAAAAGCTGGTACTGCATGAACCCAGCAAAAGGGCAATTGAAAGGTATTTTGAGGAAAAGGGCATAGAGCCTACGGACAACAACTGGAAACAGGCCATGTTGCCGGAGGACTGTATTGTTTTGGATAATCACAACGGCACGGCTCCCGGAGTCATCATGGAGACAAAAGAGTCAAAAGTGATTCTTCTGCCGGGACCGCCCGGAGAACTATGCCCAATGTTTGAGGAGAGTGTGGAGCCTTATCTGATGGGGATGACCTCTCAGGTCATCTGTTCCCAGACGGTGAAAATCTGCGGTGTGGGTGAGAGCAGGGTAGAGACTATGATGAAGGATTTGATAGATGCTCAGACAAATCCCACTATTGCCACCTACGCCAAAACCGGCGAAGTACACATTCGTGTCACTGCGGCGGCAGAGGACAAAAAGGCGGCAATGAAGCTGATTAAGCCGGTAGTCAAGGAATTGAAAAACCGCTTCGGGAATGATATCTATTCCACGGAGCAGGATGTGACACTGGAGAAGGCAGTGGTGGACTTGCTGCAGGCTAACGATTTGACAGTCACCTGCGTGGAATCCTGCACGGGAGGACTTCTCTCCGCAAGACTCATCAACGTTCCGGGTGTGTCCGAGATATATAAGTCGGGCGTAATAACCTATTCCAACAAAGCCAAGCGCAGGTTTGTCGGAGTGAAAAAAACCACTCTTCAGAAGTACGGAGCAGTCAGCGGGCAGACGGCGGAGGAGATGGCCAAGGGAGCGGCGCTGCTGACCAAGGCGGATGTTTCTGTTGCCGTTACGGGAATTGCCGGCCCTGACGGCGGGACGGAGGAGAAACCGGTGGGGTTGGTTTACATTGCCTGCAATGTGAAGGGCAAGGTTACGGTAAAGAAGTTCCGGTTTTCCGGAAACCGCAGCAAGGTGAGGGAGTCTGCCGTTTCGGCGGCACTGGCACTGATGCGCGGCTGTATTCTGGAGTATTTCAGCAAGGTTACCTTCGGAAAGAAAAATCAGGATAGGTAAAAACTGTTACATAAGCCGCGTTATTGCGGCTTTTTGTGTTGCGAAATCGGCAGTGTTATGTTACACTTTCCTTGTCTGATACTTAATAAGTCTGTGTAACTGTTTTGCGCGCTGCGCTTACGGTTACCTGTCTGTTTATTCCGGCATTTCGCCAAAGGTTTCAGGACATTTTTACGGAAAACGGAGGTGGATGCCTTTGAGGGAGTTTTAAGGGACACAAAAAATGCTAAAATTGTAATTGACAAATGCGAACAAATGTTTTATTCTTAGAACAGGCAGAACATTTGTTCTTGACGAAAAGGAGATTCCAGATGGAAAAAGATGAAAAACTGAAAGCGTTGGATGCGGCTATCAGCCAAATTGAGAAGCAGTACGGTAAAGGGGCGGTTATGAAGCTGGGAGACCCCTCCGCACAGATGAATGTGGAGACGATTCCCACAGGCTCCTTAAGTCTTGATATTGCTTTGGGTCTGGGCGGTATCCCCAAGGGAAGAATTGTGGAGATATACGGACCGGAGTCCAGCGGTAAGACCACGGTTACTTTACATATGATTGCGGAGGTGCAGAAGCGCGGCGGTATCGCCGGATTTATCGATGCGGAGCATGCTCTTGACCCTGTGTATGCGAAGAATATCGGTGTGGATATCGACAATCTGTATATTTCTCAGCCGGACAACGGTGAGCAGGCTCTGGAGATTACGGAAACCATGGTGCGTTCCGGTGCCATTGATATCGTGGTGGTGGACTCCGTTGCGGCGCTGGTTCCCAAGGCTGAAATTGACGGTGATATGGGCGACAGTCATGTGGGCCTGCAGGCAAGACTGATGTCCCAGGCTCTGCGCAAGCTGACAGCTGTTATCAGCAAGTCAAATTGTACGGTGGTATTTATCAACCAGCTTCGTGAAAAAGTGGGTGTGATGTTCGGAAATCCGGAGACTACTACCGGCGGGCGTGCTTTGAAATTCTATTCCTCCGTCCGGATGGATGTGCGCCGTATCGAATCCCTGAAGCAGGGTGGAGAAGTCATCGGTAACCGTACCCGCGTCAAGGTTGTAAAGAATAAGATTGCTCCACCTTTCAAGGAAGCAGAGTTTGATATTATGTTTGGTGAGGGTATTTCCAGGGAAGGAGATATTCTGGACCTGGCGGCAGATTTGGATATCATTGTGAAGTCCGGCGCATGGTACGCTTATGAGGGGAACAAGATTGGACAGGGCCGCGAGAATGCCAAGCAGTATCTGAAGGATAACCCGGAAATCTGCGAAGCAGTAAGCCGGAAGGTCAGAGAGCACTATGGTTTTGACAGCTCAAATGAGGAGAACGCTCAAAAGGAATAGGAAACAATATGATAGTTACAGCTGTTGAGGAATTGTCCAAATCCCGCAGTATGGTTATGATTGATGGTGAGTTCGCCTTTGTCCTGTACAAAGGCGAACTGCGTTTATACCATATTTGCGAGGGAAAGGAAATTGCCCGGAAGGATTATGATGCCATTATGCAGGAGGTTCTGCCAAAGAGGGCAAAGCTTCGCGCCATGAATCTTCTGACAAAAAGAGAATATACCGAAAAGCAGCTTCGGGATAAACTGCGGGAGGGAAAGTATCCGGAGGAGGTAATCGAAGAGGCGCTTTCCTATGTGGCAGGCTTTCATTATACCGATGATTTGCGCTATGCGGTTACCTACATTACGGATCATGAGAGCACCCGGAGCCGCAGGAGAATTGAGCAGGATTTGATTGGTAAGGGTATCTGCAGGGAAACGCTGGAGCGTGCATGGCAGGAGTGGGAAGCCAGGGGAGGACAGCAGGATGAGGAGAGTATGATTCGTGCTCTTCTGGAAAAAAGGAAGTATCATCCGGAAACGGCAGATTGGAAGGAACGTCAGAAAACCTGTGCTTTTCTGTTGAGAAAGGGATTTTCGGGGGAAGCTGTGCGCAGGGCATTGAAAGCTGAAGATTTGTTGTATTTGCACTAATATGCACAAATTTAATAAAAAAACAGAAATAGATTTGGAAGATATTGAGACTTGTGCTTGACATTAATCTGATTTGAGTTTAAAATTTAACTGTTGTAAATTGCTTGTTAGGATGTACAATGAAAATTTAATAAAGGAGGTGCTCCTGTAGATGTCGCCAGTCGTAACGGCCATTATCGTAGTGGCAGCCGTAATTGTGACAGCAGTGATTACCGGTGTGGTTGTATCCACCGTTCAGAAAAAATCTTCTGCTTCCACTATCGGAAATGCACAGGATAAGGCAAGAGAAATCATTGACGAGGCTCTGAAGACTGCGGAATCCAAGAAACGGGAATCGCTTCTTGAAATCAAGGAAGAGTCCATTCGCACCAAGAATGAACTGGACAAGGAAATCAAGGAACGAAGAGCCGAGGCACAGCGCTATGAGCGCAGGGTTCAGCAGAAGGAAGAGAACATCGATAAAAAGGCAGACGCTATTGAAAAGCGTGAGGCGAGCTTGGCAGCGAAGGAAGAGTCTTTGAACAGAATGAAAGAAGAAGTTTCCAAGCTGAATGAGCAACGTGTGCAGGAACTGGAACGAATTTCCGGATTAACCTCTGAACAGGCAAAAGACTACTTATTGAAAATTGTTGAAGATGAAGTAAAGCATGAAACGGCTGTGATGATCAAGGAAATGGAGAGTCGCGCCAAGGAAGAAGCAGACAAAAAGGCGAAGGAATATGTGGTATCCGCAATTCAAAGATGCGCAGCAGATCATGTCTCTGAGACTACAATCTCCGTCGTACAGCTTCCGAACGATGAGATGAAAGGAAGAATTATCGGACGAGAGGGACGTAATATTCGTACTCTGGAGACTATGACCGGTGTGGATTTGATTATCGATGACACGCCGGAAGCAGTAATTCTGTCGGGCTTTGACCCGATTCGTCGTGAGGTCGCAAGGATTGCGCTTGAAAAGCTAATCGTAGATGGACGTATCCATCCCGCCAGAATCGAAGAGATGGTGGAAAAAGCGCAAAAAGAAGTGGAAGTAATGATGAAGGAGGAAGGAGAGGCTGCAACACTGGAAGTCGGTGTTCACGGAATCCATCCCGAACTCATCAGACTGCTGGGTAAGATGAAGTTCAGAACCAGCTATGGTCAGAATGCGTTGAAGCATTCCATCGAGGTTGCCCAGTTATCAGGACTGTTGGCGGCGGAGATGGGACTGGATGTCAGACTTGCAAAGCGTGCCGGTCTGCTCCATGATATCGGTAAATCCGTTGACCATGAAATGGAAGGTTCGCATATCCAGCTCGGTGTAGAACTGTGTAGAAAATACAAGGAGAATTCCGTTGTCATCAACGCAGTAGAGTCTCACCACGGCGATGTTGAGCCTACTTCCCTGATTGCATGTATTGTACAAGCTGCTGATACAATATCCGCTGCAAGACCGGGAGCTAGAAGGGAAACACTGGAAACCTATACTAGCAGATTAAAGCAGTTAGAAGAAATAACAAACAATTTCAAAGGTGTAGATAAATCTTTTGCTATTCAGGCAGGTCGAGAAGTTCGTGTAATGGTTGTGCCGGAACAGATTACAGATGCCGATATGGTTCTGTTGGCGCGTGATATTTCCAAGAAGATTGAAGCTGAAATGGAATATCCCGGTCAGATTAAGGTCAATGTAATTCGTGAAAGCCGCGTAATTGATTACGCAAAATAACCGTTGCAACAGTTTTTGAACTTGAAAATTTCATAAGAGCAAAACCGTCGTACAATAAAAAGGTGCGGCGGTTTTTTATTTTTCCCCTTGTGGAAATTTCCATCTTGTAGTATGATAATTCAAGCACACTGTATGATTGTATACAATAATCCAACAAAGGGGCGTGAAGCGGCTGTTCGGATGCCCGCTCGCCTGTTGATTATGAAGCCGCTTTCGGCGGCAGAAATGAGAGGAAGACATGAAAGCGTATCAGGAATTGAGCAAAGAGGAACTGTTGTCATTAAAGAATCAGCTGGAGAAGGAATTTGAGGATGTAAAGGGAAAAGGATTAAAGCTGGATATGTCCAGAGGTAAACCCGGAATTTCGCAGCTTACACTGTCCATGCCTATGCTGGATGTGATTAGCAGCGCCTCTGATATGAGAACCGTTCTGGGAAATGATACGCGCAATTACGGTGACTTGGACGGTATCGGAGAGTGCAGAAGACTGATGGCGGATATGATGTCTGTCAAAAAGGATAATGTAGTTGTCTGCGGTAATTCCAGTCTGAATATTATGTATGATACGGTGTCCCGTTCTATGATTAAGGGTGTCAACGGAGCTACTCCATGGAGTAAGCTGGACAAGGTGAAATTTTTGTGCCCTGTTCCCGGCTATGACAGACATTTCAGAATAACAGAGTATTTTGGTATTGAGATGGTGAATGTGCCGCTTAAGGATGACGGACCGGATATGGATATGGTAGAGGAGTATGTGAACAATGACCCGGCTGTCAAGGGAATCTGGTGTGTACCCAAGTACTCCAATCCTACCGGCATATCCTATTCTGATGAGGTTATCAGGCGTTTTGCAAATTTGAAGCCGGCAGCGGAAGATTTCCGCATATTCTGGGATAATGCGTACTGTATCCATCATTTATATGAGGACAGACAGGATGAGATTTTAAATATTCTGGAAGAGT
>Ga0129313_1000612_pt1 | contig 27972 bp, 34 predicted proteins | sample O1105metagenome_FD_94436 | JGI IMG/M metagenome (GOLD analysis project Ga0129313, IMG submission 94436) | Orangutan group fecal microbial communities from fecal samples from Wisconsin, USA - O1105 metagenome | ecosystem: Host-associated > Mammals > Digestive system > Large intestine > Fecal...
GTTCAGAACGCTGAATGAAGTGCGGGAAATCACGGAAAGATGGGTGTCAGAATATAACTGTGAACGCCCGCATGAATCACTGAACAATATGACGCCGGAGGAATATCGGCAACACAATCATTTAGCCGGGATCTCAAAAAATGCCTGGAACTAAAACGGGTCTATTTACACCAGCTAAACCAATAATGAAGTGTGTATTCTAGGAACTGTATAACACTTTAATTCACTAGATTTTAGTGTGTTAGTCGTAATTATTGATCGTTAGTAAAAAAATCCTTCTAAATAACACATATGTTTTTTCGAATGTAAATATTGATTTTGGTCCTTATGGGAGTATCCTAGCTTCAATAGGACAGGAGGCCAGATGTCACTAACATCCTTACAACTCTTCAAAAACCTTTCCGATGAAACCCGTCTGGGCATCGTGCTGCTGCTCAGGGAGATGGGAGAGCTGTGCGTGTGCGATCTCTGTACGGCGCTGGAACAGTCGCAGCCAAAGATCTCCCGTCATCTGGCAATGCTCCGGGAAAGTGGTCTATTGCTGGATCGCAAGCAGGGCAAGTGGGTTCACTATCGCTTATCTCCGCATATTCCTTCCTGGGCTGCTCAGGTGATTGAACAGGCTTGGTTAAGCCAACAGGACGACGTACAGGCCATCGCCCGTAAGCTGGCATCGGCAAACTGCTCTGGTAGCGGTAAGGCTGTTTGCATCTAAAAAATTTGCCTGAACATATATGATTTTTCGAATGTGATGTATTTGGAGTGAAAACGTTAACGGTGTTTGACCCGGCAATGTGCTGCAGTACCGGCGTATGTGGTTCAGATATCGATCAGGTTCTGGTTCATTTCTCTGCTGATGTGCAGTGGCTGAAAGGACGTGGCGTACAGGTTGAACGTTACAAACTGGCGCAGCAGCCCATGAGCTTTGTTCAGAATGAGAAAGCGAAAGTATTCGTCGAAGCATCTGGAACAGAAGGGCATCCGCTGACCGTATAGCGCTTGTTCCTGTGCTGGCGTCAGAGCCCGCCGGTATTGAAAAGCTCAGAGAGTTGATGAGTTAATTTTTTGGCATATACAGGGCGACAAAGTCGCCCTGTCAGGAGGTTTTATGTTACTGGCAAGCGCTATTTTTGTCCTGACCATCGTGTTGGTTATCTGGCAACCGAAGGGATTAGGGATCGGCTGGAGTGCGACATTGGGCGCAGTACTGGCGTTGATCTCTGGCGTAGTCCATTTTGGTGATATCTCTGTTGTATGGAATATCGTCTGGAATGCGACGGCGACCTTTATTGCCGTGATTATTATCAGCCTGCTGCTCGATGAATCCGGCTTTTTCGAATGGGCGGCGCTGCACGTTTCACGTTGGGGTAACGGTCGGGGGCGTTTGCTGTTTACCTATATCGTCTTGCTAGGCGCAGCGGTGGCGGCATTGTTTGCCAACGATGGTGCGGCATTGATTCTTACTCCAATTGTCATCGCCATGCTGCTTACATTAGGTTTCAGTAAAGGTACTACGCTGGCATTTGTCATGGCCGCCGGGTTTATTGCCGATACGGCCAGCCTGCCGCTTATCGTGTCCAACCTGGTTAATATCGTTTCTGCAGACTTCTTTGGGCTGGGTTTCACTGAGTATGCGTCGGTAATGGTGCCGGTGGATATCGCCGCCATTATCGCCACGCTGGTGATGCTGCATCTGTTCTTCCGCAAAGATATTCCATCAACTTACGACCTGGATCTCCTTAAAGCACCGGCAAAAGCGATTAAAGATCTGGCAACCTTCAGAACCGGATGGATAGTGTTGATCCTTCTTCTGGTTGGCTTTTTCGTCCTTGAGCCGTTGGGTATCCCGGTCAGCGCGATTGCTGCTGTTGGGGCTGTCATTCTGTTTGCGGTGGCGAAACGAGGCCATGCCATTAACACTGGCAAAGTGCTTCGCGGTGCGCCATGGCAGATCGTCATCTTCTCTCTGGGGATGTATCTGGTGGTCTATGGCCTGCGTAACGCCGGTCTAACAGAATATCTCTCTGGCGTACTGAACGTGCTGGCAGATAAAGGGCTTTGGGCTGCGTCGTTTGGTACCGGCTTCCTGACGGCTCTCCTGTCTTCCATTATGAACAACATGCCTACCGTGCTGGTTGGCGCTCTATCTATTGATGGCAGCACCGCAACAGGTGTTATCAAAGAGGCGATGCTTTATGCCAATGTGATTGGCTGCGATCTGGGACCGAAAATTACACCTATTGGTAGCCTGGCAACGCTGCTCTGGCTGCATGTCCTTTCACAGAAGAACATGACCATCACTTGGGGATACTATTTCCGCACCGGGATCGTCATGACTCTGCCTGTGCTGTTTGTAACGCTGGCCGCGCTGGCGTTACGTCTCTCTTTCACTTTGTAATGAGATACTGATATGAGCAACATCACCATTTATCACAACCCAGCCTGCGGCACGTCGCGTAATACGCTGGAGATGATCCGCAACAGCGGTACTGAACCGACCGTTATTCTTTACCTCGAAAACCCACCTTCACGCGATGAGCTGGTCAAACTCATTGTGGATATGGGCATTTCCGTCCGTGCTTTGCTACGTAAGAACGTCGAGTCGTATGAGGAACTGGGTCTTGCAGAAGATAAATTTACTGACGACCAGCTAATCGACTTTATGCTGCAACATCCGATTCTGATTAATCGCCCGATTGTGGTTACATCTTTGGGAACGCGTCTGTGCCGCCCTTCCGAAGAGGTACTGGATATTCTTCCGGAACGTCAGAAAGGAGCGTTTACCAAAGAGGATGGCGAGAAGGTCATTGGCGAAACGGGGAAGTGGGTTAAGTAATCTGCCAGTTCAAAATATCGGACGCCTGTTAACGCTATGAGGGTGCCCGCCTTTCGCTCATAGCAGGCCTCGCAACACTTCAGGCGGTCCGCTTTGTGCCAAAAGCGGAAGTTCACGTCCGTTCTTGAAATATTGGCCCGATAATTCAGGGTTAAATTTTCCGGTTAATACGCAACGCATCCACAACGAGTGAAAACGCTGGGGAAGGCTGTTTACGGCTGGGATAATAAAGATAGTAGCCGGGAAAAGGACGGCACCATTCTTCAAGCACGCGGATCAGTTTTCCTTCCTGCAGATGTGTGCCGAACTCCTCTTCAGGTAAAAAGGCAATGCCCAGTCCGGCAAGAGCTGCGTCAACGACGTGTTCCGATGTGTTAAACGTCAGTTGCCCTTCAACCCGAACGTGAAATTTACCGTTTTCCTGCTCAAACTCCCAGGCGTAAATTTTCCCCGATTGAACCATGCGCTCATTAATACAGCAGTGTTGCATCAGATCGCGTGGCGTCTGAGGGGCGGCGCACCGGGCGAAATACTCAGGGGAAGCTACAGCCGCCATGCGCAGTTTCGGGCCAATGGGTACGGCTATCATATCTTTGTCGATAGTGTCTCCGAGCCGCACGCCGGCATCAAAACGATCCGCAACGATATCCCGGAAGCCGTGGTTGGCATCAAACTCAATATGAATATCAGGATATTCGCGTAACAGTGGTGTCAGCTTTGGCAGCAGTGTGGTCTTCAGAACATTAGGTCCACATGTAATACGGACGGTCCCGGCAGGTTTATCACGCAGTGCCGTCAGCATGTCCAGCTCGGCTTCAATCTCATCAATACGATGTCCCACAGACTGCAGCAGGCGCTCCCCGGCAGCCGTCACTGACACACTGCGCGTGGTCCTTGTCAGCAGGCGGATTTGCATCCGTTCTTCCAGCCCGGAAATCGCCTGGCTCAGTGCGGGCTGGGTCACGCCGAGCTGGGCGGCAGCGCGCGTAAAGCTGCCCTCACGCGCCACGGTGACGAAAGAGAGTAAGTCGTTAAGATTGCGTCTGGCCATGCTCGTTTCCGGTCCATTTATAAATTTTACTTATAAGGGTATTAAGTATTCATTAGCTAGTTAACCCGCTGCATATTGGTAACAATAATGCGATGAAAAAGTCAACGCTAACCCTTATGCAAAACGCTTACCGCAGAACATCACTGCTGCTCCTTGCCGGCCTGCTTTTCGTCACGCAGTCCGCTATGGCGGGTGACAACGACCGGGGAGTGGCGCAGGAGACGCTTATGAAAATTGAGATCATTGTGGAGGGAGAAACCGCCACCGCCACCCTCTTTGATACGCCGACAGGCCGGGACTTTGCGTCTTTGCTTCCCCTCAGCCTGACGCTGGAAGACTATGACGATATTGAGCGTATTAGCGACCTGCCGCGCAGGCTTTCCACGGTGCAGGCACCGGACGGCATAACGCCGGAAGCCGGAGATATCACTTACTACGCGCCCTGGGGCAACCTGGCGATTTTTGCCCGGGGCAGGGCTTACGCCCGTTCACTGATCCCGTTAGGGAAAGTGGATTCCGGACTGCCGGTCCTGCAGCGCCACGGACCTCTTGCGGTGCAGATCAGGGTCGCCAACTGACCCGCAGCACCTTCCGTACCGCGATTATCCCTCTTATCCCGTCCCCGTATGCCGTTTCAGCTCTTCCTGCAGCGCTGAAGGCTCCGGGGCACAGACTTCATGTTATCTACTGAAAAGAAATCCCTGAATGAGTAATAAGACAGACAAAAACAGAAAAAAAAACACCGGAAGCGGGAAACAGCCTGCGCACTGGAGTGGTGTCTTTGCCATGACGCTGTGCGTCTTCGCCCTGATCGCCTCCGAATTCATGCCGGTCAGCCTGCTGACACCGATGGCGCAGACCCTTCGTGTCACCGAAGGCATGGCCGGACAGGGCATCGCCATTTCCGGGGCATTTGCAGTGGTAACCAGCCTGTTTATTTCCGTGCTGGCAGGCACGCTTAACCGGAAAACGCTGCTTCTCGGCCTGACCTGCATTATGGCAATTTCCGGTGCTTTTATTGCGATGGCACCCAATTACCTGACCTATATGGCGGGCAGGGCCCTGATTGGCATTGTGGTCGGCGGGTTCTGGTCGATGTCGGCCGCGACGGCAATGCGTCTGGTCCCGGTGCATCGCGTTCCGCTGGCGCTGGCTATTTTCAACAGCGGCAATGCCCTGGCTACCGTCGTGGCTGCCCCTCTGGGCAGCTGGCTCGGATCGGTTGTTGGCTGGCGGGGCGCCTTCTTCTGCCTGGTGCCGGTCGCCATCATCGCGTTTGTCTGGCAATTACTCAGTCTGCCTTCCATGTCGGTCACCCGTCAGGCGGCGGCTTCCCGCAACGTTTTCATGCTGTTTCGTCGCCGGGTGGTCACGCTGGGCATGCTGGGTGTGGGGATCTTCTTTATGGGGCAATTCACGCTCTTTACCTACATCAGGCCTTTCCTTGAGACGGTGACGCGGGTGGATGACGCAACAGTGACCCTGGTCCTGCTGGTTATTGGTGTCGCGGGTTTCATCGGCACTACGCTGATTGGCCGGGTGTTAAAACGCGGGTTCTACCCGACCCTGATGGCCATCCCGGTACTGATGGCCATCACCGCGCTGGCACTGATTGCCTTCGGCAGTCAGGTAGCCATCGTGACGGCGCTGCTTGGGCTGTGGGGGCTGATTTCCACAGCCGCACCGGTGGGATGGTGGGCATGGGTTCCGCGTACCTTCCCTCAGAATGCCGAAGCGGGCGGCGGACTGATGGTGGCGATGGTGCAGCTGTCCATTGCTCTCGGTTCGACGGTGGGCGGCCTGCTTTTCGACCATCACGGCTACCAGAGCACCTTCCTGGCCAGCGCCGCGATGCTGATTATCGCAACCGTACTGATCTTCCTGACCTCGCGGGCAGACACTTCTGCCGCAGACCATTCATAAACCCAGGAGTAATGCCATGACAGTTAAAGCTTACGGTGCCCATGCGGGCACACTGCCGCTGGAGCCGATGGATATCACCCGTCGCGCCCCCGGTGCCCATGATGTGCAGATTAATATCGCGTACTGCGGAGTCTGCCATTCGGATATCCACCAGGTACGCGCTGAATGGGCTGGAACGCTCTATCCCTGCGTACCGGGACATGAAATTGTCGGTCGTGTCGTGGCCGTTGGCGATCACGTCTCCGGTTTTTGTGCAGGGGACCTGGTGGGGGTCGGCTGCATTGTCGACAGCTGCCGGCACTGCAGTGACTGTGACGACGGACTGGAGAACTACTGCGACCATATGACAGGGACATACAATTTCCCGACGCCGGATGCGCCGGGCCACACGCTGGGCGGATATTCGCAGCAGATTGTGGTGCATGAGCGCTATGTCCTGCGCGTCACTCACCCAGAAGCGCAACTGGCCGCCGTGGCTCCGCTGCTGTGCGCAGGGATCACAACGTACTCACCGCTGCGTCACTGGCAGGCGGGCCCCGGCAAAAAGGTCGGCGTGGTCGGTATCGGTGGACTGGGGCATATGGGGATCAAGCTTGCGCACGCCATGGGCGCGCATGTCGTGGCCTTTACCACGTCTGAGTCCAAACGTGACGCCGCCAGAGCGCTTGGTGCAGATGAGGTGGTGGTCTCCCGTCATGCCAGCGAAATGGAAGCCCATGCAAAGAGCTTCGATTTTATCCTCAACACCGTTGCTGCGCCGCATAACCTCGACGTGTTCACTGCGCTGCTGAAACGCGATGGCACGATGACCCTGGTGGGTGCGCCAGCCACGCCGCATGGCTCGCCAGAAGTGTTCAGCCTCATCATGAAGCGCAGATCGATTGCCGGGTCGATGATTGGCGGCATTCCTGAAACGCAGGAGATGCTCGATTTCTGCGCCCAACACGGCATTGTCGCCGACATTGAGCTTATCCGCGCCGACCAGATTAACGATGCCTATGAGCGCATGCTCAGGGGCGATGTGCATTACCGGTTTGTCATTGATAACGCCACCCTGGCTTAATGATAAGGAGACCATCATGAAAAAATTTACGTTAGCGCTGGGGCTGTTGATCAGTGCATTTGCTTCCTCTGCGGCGGATATGTCCCGTGGGGCCGATAATTTTTATAAAAGCGATAAGGTGACGCAGCAAAAAGTCACCTTTAAAAACCAGTATCAGATGGCCGTGGTCGGCAACCTGTTTATCCCGAAAACGATGAGCCAGAACACCCGACACCCGGCGATCGTCGTTGGTCACCCGATGGGAGCCGTTAAGGAACAGAGTTCAAATCTCTATGCGCAGAAGCTGGCGGAGCAGGGTTTTGTCACGCTGGCTATCGATCTCTCTTTCTGGGGAGAAAGCGAGGGCAAACCGGGGCACCTGATTTCACCGGAAATCTACACAGATGATTTCAGCGCGGCGGTTGATTATCTGAGCACACAGCCGTTTGTCAATCCAGAAAACATTGGCGTGCTGGGTATCTGCGGCAGCGGAAGTTTTGTTATCAGTGCCGCCAAGATTGACCCGCGTATGAAAGCCATTGCCACGGTCAGCATGTATGACATGGGGAGCGCGTTCCGTAATGGCCTTAATCATTCCCAGACGGGAGAACAACGTAAGGCCTTTATCCAGTCAGCCATTGAGCAACGGTTAGCCGAGTTTAAGGGCGGCGAGACGGCTTATATCCCTGGCACCGTGAACAAACTGGATGACTCCACACCGGATATTCAGCGCGAGTTCTTTGATTTCTACCGCACCGAACGCGGCGGCTATACCCCACAGGGTCAGAAAGAGGAACTGACGACGAAACCGATGCTGAGCAGTATTGGCAAGTTTATGAACTTCTATCCGTTCAACGATATTGAAACCATCTCGCCGCGCCCGATGCTGTTTATTACCGGCGATCAGGCTCACTCAAAAGAGTTCAGCGAGGACGCTTTCAAACGCGCCGGTCAGCCTAAAGAACTGTATGTCGTACCGGGCGCAGGGCATGTCGATCTGTATGACCGTACCGACGTCATCCCTTTTGACAAGCTGAAAGACTTTTTCCGTAAAAATCTGCAATAACACGTTCAGTTAAGGAGCATTTGACATGAACTACAAACATCTGGGGCGTACCGGTCTGCGGGTGAGCCGCATCGGTCTCGGTACCATGAATTTCGGTGAGCTGACGGATGAGTCTGCCAGCTTCAGGATCATGGATGAAGCCGTGGATGCAGGTATCAACTTTTTCGATACCGCTGACGTCTATGGCGGGCCGCAGTCACCGGATATGGCAAAGGGTTACGGAACATCCGAAGAAATCATCGGTAACTGGCTGGCGCGTAGTGGTCAGCGTGACCGGATAGTGCTGGCCACGAAAGTTTACCAGCCGATGGACACGGGGCCGAACGACAAATACCTGTCTGCCTACCATATCCGCCGGGCCTGTGAGGCCAGCCTGAAAAGGCTGAAAACGGACCATATCGATCTCTATCAGATGCACCATATCGACCGGAACACGCCCTGGGAGGAGATCTGGCAGGCCATGGAACAGCTGATCCGTGAGGGTAAAATCAGCTACGTTGGCAGCAGTAACTTTGCTGGCTGGGATATTGCCACTGCACAGTGCAAGGCTGACGCGCGCAACCTGCTGGGGCTGGTATCGGAACAGAGCCTGTACAATCTGACCCAACGCACGATTGAGCTAGAAATCATTCCGGCGCTGCGTCATTACGGCATTGGCCTGATCCCCTGGAGTCCGGTCGGGATGGGGATGCTGGGCGGTGTTCTGAAGAAAATTGCCGGTGGCCGCCGGGCATCACCGCAGTTGCAGGCACAAATCAACCGCCTGCGGCCACAACTGGAGGCCTGGGAAACACTGTGTGATGAGCTGGGGGAAACACCATCAGACGTCGCGCTGGCCTGGCTACTGCAGAACCCGGTGGTTAGCGCCGTGTTCAGTGGTCCGCGTACAGTTGAACAGCTCCGTCAGAATCTCAATGCCCTGACGCTGTCTCTTTCAGATGATACGCTCAAAAGGCTGGATACCATCTGGCCGGGGCCAGGCGGAGAGGCACCTGAAGCTTACGCGTGGTAAAAGGTTATCAGCGTTAACAATTACCGGCCTTCGGGTCGGTAATTACATTATTTCGGCGAAATTTATTTATTACCTGAAGATGTTGTACTTTTCATCAATTCTTGGATGTCCGCTTTTCGCTCTTAGCAGACCGTCACGTTCCCATTTTTTAATAAAACTGATGTTTGTATTGAGCCTTCTTTATTGAAGGCTCAATACTACCGCTTCCTATTGCAGATCTTTTTCCTTCAGGAATTTACTCACCAGGTCAGCAATCTGCACATTATTTAAATCAGAGAACGGGAAGTGGGTATTCCCTTTGATTCCCACTTCAGGCAGATGCGTTAGCGGTGAACCAGGCGTCTGTTGACCATGCTCACCGCCATCAGTCCAATAATGTTTACTGCAAACAGCCAACCGTAATGCTGCGGGTCGACGCCGAAGTACGTGATGTACACAAACGGAGAACCGGTGATAAAGGCGTAGGCTGCAACATAGTAGAAGATCAGGCACAGAGTAAACCGCATGTATCTGGCGTTGGTGAGCAAGGCATAGTAGTTGTGAAATGCTCTGGTTACGGAGGCTTGCAAGCGTTTATCAGCAGGTAATGTCTCCGGTAACCAGAATAAAGACATCAGCATTAATGTCCCGATAATCGCCAGCAGCCGGAAAATGGCATGCCATGAGGTAACTTTAATCATCTGCCCGCCGATCAGGGGCCCGGCAATCGGCGCGATGGCCATGATGATCATCAGAGTCGAAAGCATTTGTGCTGCACGAGTACGGCTAAACAGGTCACGGATCATTGCTCGTGCCAACATCGGCCCGGTACAGGCACCTAACGCCTGAAAAACACGCCAGAAGACTATTTGCACGATATCTGTTGATAACGCGCCGCCCACTGAGCCGATGATGAATAGACCTAAACCAATAAACAGCGACAGTCGACGTCCATAACGATCGCTAATGGGTCCCCAAATCAGTTGTGCAATGCAAAAGCAGATAAGGAACCCCGTGATTGTCAGCTCCGCATCACCCTGTAAATCCTTTGCCATGACGGGCATAGCTGGAAGATAGATGTCGGTTGATAAAGAGGTAACAGCCATCAGAGCGCTGAGAATGAGCAGAAACGAGTGGCCGTTTTTTTAGCTGTAGCCGACTGTGTACGTGCCTGTTGATTAAGCATGGTGATCCGTTGGACATGAAAAGATAAACGCATATTAACAGGTATTTAGAATACTGATAATCCTAGGCAAGAGGATAGAGACTATGAGTGGAATTCATTAATGCTGAGTGTAAGCAGATTCATGCATCTCTGATCCTCAGGGAATACTCTTAGGAGATATTAATTTGTGGATAATCAAAGTGAGCTTACTTTTTGGTAAAGATGATTTTATGTGCAGTTTAGCAGGTGGAATTATTTCCTGGATTCGCAAATACGATAATGCAACCACTCTTCCACATCGCTTTTTAACCATCGGGAAGCTCTGCCCAACTTAATTGGCTTCGGGAATAAGCCATCCTGTATTAGCTTATAGAACCATTTATCGCTAAGGCCAGTAAGTTGAGTGATGAATTTCATGTCAATAAACTGATCGTCCAGTAAAGCAGGTTTAGTTAGCATGTCGATGTTTCCCAGTAATATCTGTTAACCGGAGCGGGTGTTAGTAATTATTACTACTCGCTCCTCCACATCAACTGTTGGCTCTGTAAAAAATAAACCACGCTAAAGACTATCGCTATTTCTGGGTCTGCCTAACCCACTTGGCGGAGGAACCTCATTACTTCCCCAGATATACATCCCATTTTTTTGTTCCTCTTTAGCAAGATAGCTGATGATGTATCTTAATTCATTAATGCTCTTGATATCCGAATGGTTAATTTTTCGGTTAATATCAGCCTGATAATTTTTCTTGTAATTGCTCCAGTTATAATAACCCTCTGCATTTGTTATCTCTCTCCAGAACTCACTAACTCTCTGTACCAGCGGAAATGGTTTTTGTGTATGATGACCATCGAGATAGAATATAACATGTGCATGAAAACCATGATCTGGTGTACGTTCAATGACCCAGAAGTAACCAGTTACGAACGAACAGGATTCTGTTTTTTTCATTAATTTCCGCACGTCTGACTCAATTGTTCTGTAAGTGCTCTGACGAAATCTGGAAGTCGACTTTATATAGAATAAATCAATCCTTACACCCAGTACCCTTGAGTATCGGTGTAGCATATCATTCAGATGACTGTTAATGAGAGAGTATAAAAACCAGTTAATATCATAACGGGTGTTACTGGGATAGGGGAAATGCATGGCTCAATCCTCGCTGTTTATGCTCAGAGGATTTGCGTTGTATGTAAATTATCACCCTTTTACAAGTTTGAATATATGCAGTGGTGAGAGTGAGGCAGAAGATTATGGAACAGAGTAAAGATGTAGTATATTTCAGGTGACGTCATTATTAATTATACTAATTAACCCAAATTAATAGCCAACATTAATCAACACCTGTTTACCTCTCATTTTTATTCACCTGTCTGAGTGAAGTCGCTGTGCGACACGCAGCTGCCCCCGGCAAGTCTCTGCCCGTTTCATCACCTTCCGGATACATCATCACTTGCGATACGACAGTGTCACTTATCAGGGCAAATGAAAGGTTTTTCCTGTAAAAAATCGCCATTTCTGTAATCAGGATAGTTTACTGACATTGTGTAAATTTGTCATACTCTTCAGATAACCTAATTAACCCCATTAAAACGCACTTATGCTGTAAAAAACAGCCTGATTATCATTACTAAATAATTATGCTTTTAAAGCATTTTTATTACTGTTAAATTATGTTTTTCATGGTTGATTGACGGGTGATTTTGATACATCAGGATGCACGATAAACGTGACAGGGGAACGGTATGGCATTGATGGACTACAGGCGTTTGAGGAGATACAACCAGTACCTGGGGTACCTGGCTGTTAGGTATGGGATATGGATTGACACCAATACAACAAAAAGTTACCACTCTGCTGCTCAGTATGCTGATGAAATTAACACAGCTTTAAACTCTCTCTGTAAAAATCTTAAAGAGCGAAAAAAAATAATCAGAGAGATGAAAAAGCATGCTGCTATCAATATTGTTCCTGATAAGTATTTTGACTGGATGAAATCAAGCAGACGTGCTGCATGTTATTCATACTTTTGGCTTGTCAGTAACGATATATTACTTACCTCCAGGTTAAATAATTCAGACATCAATTTCGCAGAGGGTTTATTGATATCAACTCCGATCATCAAAGATGATGTACTTATAACTCAGTCAACGAGTCAATGGGAAATTGATGTTGATTCAAAAAATGATAAGGCAGGCGTGGAAGATGTTAAAGGCGTTAAAAAGTTGATTGCAGACTTAAACAGAGAAAAAGCAATAAATACAATTAACGCTCAGGATTTTACTCTTGATAATGGCCCTTCAGCCATAAAAAATGTAGTTTCTCACGTAGCTAACGGTGTTAATTTCCAATCGCTAAGTCCATTATACGACTCTGAAGAAAGCTATATTTCTTCAAGCATGACTTTCGTTGATAATCTGGCTATGAGCGTTAATGACAAAATAGAAGTCATCGATCGCCTTTATAAATCATGGCGTACTGAGTTTGGCAATTACCCTCAACCTTTTTCATGGATTGATCTTGATGATGAGGATAATCTCCTCTGGCTGTGGGATTATATGCAAAAGAGCTTTATTGGTTGCGATGTATCTCCTGCCACCAGAAAACAAATGAATGATTTTCTTCTGGCGACATTTGATAACTGGGCTGGCTGGAGCAAAGAACAGCACGCTTTCATCAAAAATGAATCATATAGTTTCGAACTGGATGCAGACAAAAATAAGCAACACTTTCTGGCTCGAGCCCGAAACGCCTGGATCCAAAAACGCCACAGGGATAAAAAAGCCAAAGACAGCTCAGGTATTAAACTGACAGCACAGTCTAAAAAGAAATTACTTGCGTTGCAGGATGCGACAGGCATTGAACCAAATGCCTTACTTAAAGCATATATTGATGATGCTTATAAGAAAATGAGATCTGTAAAAAACGATTAATCAAAAAAATATTCAGATATATATCATCCTCGTGAACAGCCCTGATGTGACGGCAGAACTTTCGGGTACTGCCGTTTTCATTTTAATTCTTCAGAGGAATGACGATGCACGAAAAAGAAGGTCTGCAGACCTTTATACAATCACTTTCTGGCCTGCCGCAGTGGACATCAGAGCGGATTCTGCAGCAGATAAACCAGCTTACTCACTATGAGCCAGTGATCGGAATTATGGGCAAAACCGGTGCAGGTAAATCCAGTCTGTGCAATGCCCTGTTTGCCGGTGAGGTATCGCCGGTCAGCGATGTTGCTGCCTGTACCCGTGAGCCACTGCGCTTTCGTCTGCAGGTGGGAGAACGTGTGATGACCCTCGTGGATTTACCCGGTGTCGGGGAAAGTAGTTCACGCGATGCGGAATATGCTGCGCTGTACCGCGAACAACTACACCAGCTCGACCTGGTGCTGTGGCTGATTAAGGCTGATGACCGCGCGCTGGCGGTGGATGAGCATTTTTACCGACAGGTTATTGGTGAAGCATATCGGCATAAAGTGCTGTTTGTTATCAGCCAGTCGGACAAGGTCGAGCCCACCAGCAGTAACAGTCAATTATCCACAGCACAGAAGCTGAATATCAGTCGCAAAATCTGCCTGCTGCATGAACTGTTCCAGCCGGTGCATCCGGTATGTGCCGTATCGGTCCGGGCCAGGTGGGGATTACGGATAATGGCCGAACGGATGATCCGCTGCCTGCCTCGTGAAGCTAGCAGCCCGGTAGTGGCGCAACTGCAGTCTCCCTTTCGCACAGCGACAGTCCAGGAAAAAGCGCGTAACGATTTTGGTGAAACCGTCGGCGCGACGCTGGATGCGGTGAGCGCTCTACCGCTGATACCGGCCCCGGTGCGGGCAGTTATCAGGGCGGTACGCGATACAGTGGTGTCGGTTGCCCGTAGCGTCTGGAATTTCTTCTTCTGAGTATTTAATCCTGCCAGTTGTTTTCCGAGCCCCGTCGCCTGTGCGACGGGGCTTTCTTTTATTAGTTTTCCCCATTATGAGGAATCTGCTTATGACCCGTCTGGCTTCGCGCTTTGGCGCTGCAAATCTTATTCGTCGTGACCGTCCGTTAACCCGTGAAGAACTGTTCCGCGTGGTACCCAGTGTATTCAGCGAAGACAAACACGAATCCCGTAGTGAACGTTACACATATATTCCCACCATCTCTCTGCTGGACAGTCTGCAGCGGGAGGGCTTTCAGCCGTTCTTTGCCTGTCAGACCCGTGTACGTGATCCTGGTCGTCGCGAACACACAAAGCACATGCTGCGTCTGCGCCGGGAGGGGCAGATTACCGGTAAGCAGGTACCGGAAATTATTCTTCTTAATTCACATGACGGCACCAGCTCGTACCAGATGCTGCCGGGGTTATTCAGAGCTGTGTGTCAGAACGGTCTTGTCTGTGGCGAATCCTTTGGCGAGGTACGGGTGCCACACAAGGGGGACGTGGTGAGTCAGGTTATTGACGGGGCCTATGAGGTGTTGGGGATTTTTGACCGTGTGGAAGAAAAGCGGGATGCCATGCAGTCGTTGCTGTTGCCGCCACCTGCGCAGCAGGCACTGGCAAAAGCCGCGCTGACGTATCGTTTTGGTGAGGACCATCAGCCGGTTACTGAATCGCAGATACTCTCCCCGCGCCGCTGGCAGGATGAGAGCAATGACCTGTGGACTACTTATCAACGTGTGCAGGAAAACCTGATTAAGGGCGGACTCAGTGGGCGTAATGCTAAAGGTGGACGGACACATACCCGTGCCGTGCGCGGCATTGACGGGGACGTGAAGCTTAACCGTGCGCTGTGGGTGATGGCAGAAACACTGCTCACACAACTGCAGTAGACGTTTCATGTTGCCACGTTGTTAATATCGGACACCACCTGTCCGCATTGCGACGTGCTGGCGGTCCTCACTCCCCGGAGATTGTCTGTAACCCCCGCCACAACTGACATTTGCAGAAATGAAAAATAGTTACTGTGGTGTCCATACCCTGACCGCGCCCCTCTTTAAAGTAATCACATCATTTTCAGTCAGTTAACTTTCCCGGAGAACCTCTCATGACACAGGCAGAACGCCGCCATGACCGGCTGGCTGTCAGGCTGTCACTGATAATCAGCCGCCTGGTGGCGGGTGAAACGTTGAGTGTGCGCAAACTGGCCGCTGAGTTTGGCGTATCGGTTCGCACGCTGCGGCGGGATTTTCGTGAACGTCTGATGTACCTGGACCTTGAGTATCAGTCCGGCTACTGCCGTCTGCGCACCGCTGGCAGTGAGATGCAGATGGTACCTGATGTGCTTATCTTTGCCCACCGCAGCGGGCTGGCCGGGCTTTTTCCGGGCCTTGACCGCCGACTGGTGAATACGTTGTTGATGTGTGATGAAGCCCCCTGCGTTATACCACCTGCCAGTCCGGCATCCTCACCGTCAGTGCCTCTGTCATTCTGGCGACTGGTTCAGGCAATTACTGACCGCAGAAAAGTCACACTGCTTGCTGACGGGCAGCGCTGCGAGCGACTGGCTCCGTGCCGGTTACTCATCCACCAGCAGACCTGGTATCTGATTGCCGAGCATAACGGACATATTGCCGTTTTCACGCTGGATGAAATTCATCTGGTTCAACCCCTGCAGGAGTCTTTCCGGCGTAACGACAGTTTATGTCGTCTGGCTGAAGACCCGGTGTTCATTCAGGCCTTACCCCATTTTCGATTTATTCAGCAGTCACTGCTTGCGTTTGTTCCGGCTGATAACAGGCCGGAATAGTGCAGTTTTTTATCCACCTGGCAGCAAAGAGGAGCCCGATGCTGTTATCACCAGTATCGTCAAAAATCGGGGTATTCAGCCGACTCCTTGCCCTGACACTACCCACTGATGTACCGGTGGGTATTATCCGGGGCATTTATGTATTCACAAAAACTATTCATCTGATTTCAGTAAGGAAAAAAATGAAACTGATTAAATTATTACCTCTGCTGGCAATGATTGCTGGCTCCAGCTTTGCTGCATCACCAGAGAGTACGGTCAAAGCATCAGGCTGTCTGGCAGTAAACGATATGCTTGAGAACCTCAATTCGCGGGAGTCCTGTGTTTCAGTCGATATCACCAGAACCTTATCTGAAGGCCGTTATCTGGCGGTTGCTAACCTGAGTAATGGCAATATCTACCCGGTCCGCATGACCCTCAGTGACGGTGTCATTACGGCACGTCCGGACACGGATGAGATTGATAAGCTCAATCAGCAGCAGGCGCAAAAGCGCCGGGAAGAGCAGTTACAGAAAAAGCGCGATTATTATAAAGCCCACCCGCAAAAAGAGAGCGAGTTCGATAAAGCGAAAAAGGCACATCTGAACCTTACTCAATATCACTCAGCCGCCTGCGGGGCCATTGGTCAAAAAGTATGGGATTCCATTCAGGAAAATGTTTCATGCCTGATGATTGAGAATGCGCAGCAGGTCGGTGATAACACTCAAACAGGAACGGCTATTCTGCGAGGACCGGGTGCCAGTACATTTAAAATTCCGGTCAGGTTCAGCGTGATTCAGGAGGATTTTATCCGTGTTGACGCCGATATCGCTTCGGCTGCGCTGGCACAGCTAAAGGCACAGATAGACGCGTATAAAGAAAAACTGAATCAGCGCTAATGAACTGAAAAGGATAACAGTATGAAAATTAAACCCTGTCTACCTGTCCTGCTGTCTCTTCTGGCCCCGGCCTTCACTCATGCAACAGTGACCGAACAACAGTGGGGTGAATGGTACGGCAATACGGGCGGTATGGAGTTTGTACTCAGCAGCGACAATCAGGCCGGAGAGAAGCTGACCATCAGTTGCAGCAATAAAAAGATGGTTGTGGCCTGGCAGCTCCCGAAGGAGGATTACCGCGCCACCTCTGATGAAGGAATGAGCGAGGTGTATCTTCTGATAAACAATGAAAAATACTCGCTTGAGAATGAAACACTGCTTCCGGGCGAGGCTGTTCCGGCTAAGGTGGCTTTTGAAGCACTGAAGCACACAGGAGCAAAAGACAAAGTGGCTTTCACCGCCTTTCAGTCAGGGGAATCGAAACCGTTCAGTGCCCGTGGCTTGCACGATGCGCTGAAAGATATCACCTGGCAGGATTGTCTCGATCAACCCTGACGGATTTTCACATAAGTGATTCGACCAGCCCTGTTGCCCATGTGCAACAGGGCTTTTTACTTTTTAAGGCCATCATCATGCCTGAATCCCTGTTACTACCACCTGGCTCTTTTACCCGGCAGCAGGCCGAAGCCATTATCAGTCGTTACCACAACGTCACCATCGAAGATGACCAGACCACGCATTTTCGTCTGGTTGTGCGCGACGATGATGGCAGCATGGTCTGGCGTGCCTGGAATTTTGAGCCCGATGCCGGTGCAGGACTTACCCCATATATCCGGCGCTATGGCATCCGCAGGTCGTTACTCACCGACTGACAACCCCCATTCCCGACAACCATCTCCCGGACCATCCTTTATTACCCCATACGCCAGCCATCGCCGCTGGCGTTTTTTATTGACGGAGACATACCCATGACAACCGCGACACAAAGCAACCTCGCATCTGCTGCTAACGAACCTGATTTTGAACTGACCGTAACGCAGGTACCTGACGAACAGCGTATCTGCTTCTGGCCGCAGCACTTCGGCAGCATACCACAGTGGATTACCCTGGAGCCGCAGATCTTCGCCTGGATGGACCGTCTGTGTGCTGATTACTGCGGGGGTATCTGGAATTTTTATTCACTCAGCAACGGCGGCGCATTTATGGCACCGGAACCGGACACCGATGAGCCGTGGACGCTGTACAACCCGATGAACGGTAACGGCGGTGAACTCAGTGCCGAAGCTGCAGGGATTGCGGTCTGTCTGATGACTTACAGCCACCACGCCATGCGTACCGAATGCGATGCCATGACAGAGCACTATTACCGCCTGCGGGATTACGCGCTCAACCACGCGGAATGTAACACCATCATGCACATCATCGACTGAGGTCAGCAGCTATGGAACAACAGTTACCACTGTTTGCCCGTGAATTAGCCCCTGCCGACCAGCAGACGGTCAGGGAAGCCTTAACCCTGCTGGCGTGCCAGCTACGCGAGCCCGGCGCGTCATTTACCTCCAGCCATGCCGTCCGCGACTGGCTGCGTCTGCAGCTTGCTTCACTGGAGCGTGAAGAATTTACCGCCCTCTTCCTCGATAACCAGCATCGCCTGATAGCCCATGAAACGCTCTTTACCGGCACCATCAACCATACGCAGGTCCATGCCCGCGAAGTGGTGAAATCCGGTCTGAAGCATAACTGCGCCGCTGTCATTGTCGCGCATTGCCACCCGTCAACACATGCCGAACCCAGTGATTCCGACAAACGAATCACAGAACGCCTGAAACAGGCCCTGGACCTGGTAGATATCCGCCTGCTGGACCACCTGGTGGTCGGCGGTATGGAAATCGCCTCGTTTGCAGAACGTGGCTGGCTGTAGCACAACAGGAAAATAACCCTATGAAGATTATTAGCAAACGCCAGGCAATGGCGATATACCGCCAGCATCCGCAGTCCCGCCTGTTTCGCTTCTGTACCGGGCGGTATCAGTGGTCCGGCAGCATCTGCCACTATGCCGGGCGGGAAGTCCAGGATATCAGCGGTGTGCTCGCGGTCTTCGCAGAACGTCGTCAGGACCGCAACGGCCCCTATGTTGTATTACGCAGCGTCACGTTGAATTAATTCACGTTTAAGGAAGGCTAAAATTGTCGAATAAAATACCGGCAGAAAACCACGATATCACTGAACCCTGGTGGGGGCTTAAACGCAGTATCACGCCCTGTTTTGGTGCCCGTCTGGTGCAGGAGGGCAACCGGCTGCACTATCTCGGCGACCGCGCGAGTATCGCCGGCACGTTCAGCGACGCGGATTTACGCCATCTTGACCAGGCGTTTCCGGTACAGCTCAAACAGCTTGAGCTGATGCTGGTTTCCGGTGAACTCAATCCCCGCCATCAGCACTGCGTCACATTATACTCAAAAGGGCTGACCTGCGAGGCCGACAGCCTCGGCTCGCATGGATACGTGTACATCGCGATTTACCCGACACCTGCAGCAACCGCGTAAACCTTCTCACAGCTTTTCCTCATTTTAACCCATCATCAAAGAGATCCAGTTGTGCAAACCCAACCACTATCCTCCACGCATGAGACCTCACCACGTCCGTCCCCCGTGGATATCTGGCAGCACCTCCTGAACCATCTGCTGGATCGTCACTACGGTCTGACGCTAAACGACACGCCATTTGGCAACGATGGCGTGATCCAGGAGCATATCGACGCCGGTATCTCACTGTGCGACGCGGTGAACTTTATCGTGGAAAAGTACGACCTGGTCCGTACTGACAGACGCGGCTTTAGCGCAGACACACAGTCACCGCTTATCGGCAGTATTGATATCCTCCGAGCCCGGAAGGCGACCGGGCTGATGACCCGTCATGGCTACAGACCTGTGACAGATCTCATTACCGGCAAATACAAAAAGGAACAACAATGAAGCTGTCCCTCACAGTGGAAGCCGATGCCATCAACGTTCTGGCCCTCAATATGGGCCGGATCGCCATAGATATTGATGGGATTGAGCTGGCCGACCTGATTAACGTGGTCTGTGACAACGGTTATTCCCTTCGCGTTGCTGACTCCCCCGGAAAGCTGGTCGTTGAAGATCCGCTTCCGCCCATCGCCCGCGTTAACAGCATTCAGTGCAGCACCGCACATATCACCGAGGAAGACAATTCGCTGCTGTATGCCCTGTCGCACCAGCATGAAGACTTTGGCGAGTCGGAATGGATTAGCTATACCGGCTCAGGTTATCTGCTCTACCTGAATGCGTGGTCATTTCCAGTGCTGCGGCTAAAACGCCTTGGTTTGTCGAAAGCCTGTCGCCGCCTGGTGGTGACTATTATGCGTCGTTACTCCGCTGGCATTGTTCATCTTGATGCCTGTGGCGAAGTGCTGCCCGGCTCTGCCACCTTTGACTGGTAGCCCACTTCAATCACCACAAGGTTTTCACATGCCAGAATTAACCACCGAAGCCGCTCTCACCATTCTGATTGACTGGCTTCAGGGCAACATCGATTGCGACACCGACATTATTTTCGACAACGACGAAGACAACACCGATTCAGCAACACTGTTACCCCATATCACCCAGGCATTGCAGGACGTTCGCGATTTCCATCATCTGCAGCTTCTGCAACAGGCCGGAACTGTTTAGCCGCCTGACAAGACCCATCACTCATGTATAAGCGCCAGCCTTACCGGCTGGCGCTTTGCTTTATATAAAGGAAAAATGATGTCAGAACTTACTCTCACCGAACCCGAAGTGTTAACCGACCACACCGGCATGATTTGCTCCACCAGCATTGAGCGTATTGTCAGCGGACGGAATGCCGCGCTGGCGCAGATTGAAGTGCTCATGCAACAACTTGACGATGTTTCGACGCTGACCCGCAGCATCGGCGGAAAAACCGCCGTGGACTGGGCTATGAAGCAGAATTTTCGCTGCGGCTGCTGGTTGATGGAAAAAAGAGAAACGGCAATAAAAGCCATTACCCGTAATCTCGATCGCGATATATGGCGGGATTTGATGCAACGCTCCGGAATGCTCAGCCTGATGGACGCAAAGGCCCGCGACGAGTGGTACCACAGCCTGGAGAAAGACGATATTCCCGCTGTCTGTGAAGAAAACATCCTTAGCACATTTAAACAATTGCACCAGAGCAAAGGCGAGGTGTTTGAGCGTGGTGTGATTAACGTGTTTAAGGGCCTGAGCTGGAATTACAAGAGTAATTGCCCGTATAAGTTTGGAAAGAAGATCATCGTGAACGGGCTGGTTAAATATGATCGGTGGGGGTATGGGCTTAACTGGGGCTGGCAGCGCGATCGGTTAGCTGACCTTGAGCGGATGCTGATGATACTTGACGGAAAACCTGTTCCTGACAACCGCGCTGATGTCACCCGTCGTCTCAGCGACCATATTCATGAAAACAGGCACAGCACCAGTTATGAGGATGAGATGTTTACTGTTAAGTACTTTCAGAAGGGAACAGCGCATATCACATTTAAGCGACCAGAATTGGTTGATAAGCTGAATGACATTATCGCCCGTCATTACCCTGGCACGCTGGCATCCAGACAGTAGTCAGGATGATTTACCTGTCTGGACGTAAGTGGAATTGCTTTATCAGCACAGGGTCTAAACAAACTCCTTGCCAGGCTTTTCTACTTAAGGCCAAAATAATACTGACGTACCTGGTGCTTTTCTTCTGGTGGTTTGTTACTGGATCCTTGTGACGCACCAGGTGCGTCGCCAGACAAAACACCACCATGAAGTGTCAACACACTATCCTCAGATGACCATTCCATTGTCGTCCCCGATTTGGGTTTTAAATTCGTATCTGGCGGGAGCGAGGGTATAAATGAGGGTACAAAAATAACCACATTAAAAATAAATCAAATATATCAGCAAGTTAAAAAGAAACATCGATTCCGAGTCCGGCACCACTATTTAGAAGAACCCGCCTATGGCGGGTTTTTTGCTTTTGGCGAAACGGGCTCTCTATCGAACTCCGACAACTGCTCACCTCCAATTCGTCTACTTTTATACACAAATTAGATTGGCAGAAGTCACGCGTAAGCTGCTAGCATCTACCTTTCTCGGCAACACACAACTGAAAGAGCGACCATAGGCGAATCCAGAACGTTGAGACACACAGCCCCCCACCTGCATACCCGAAATCTTAAAATCTGATCCGAAGGAGACGCTTCTTGTCTTACTCTGATGTTGTATATTGCAGAATTTTCATTATGTATTTCCGGCTTAAATTCATTCAGGAGAACAAACCTGCATCAATGCTAAGGCAATAATATAGTTTTGCTCCCGAATATTGCATCCCCCCCCCAAAAATTCTTCGTACTGTTACCACCCTCCCAATAATACTGCCAGCCAGCCCCACATGGATAAACTGTACTCTGCAATAGGATAGTATATATTTAAATAACGCATACAAAACCCTTAATCATTATTTAATTGAATGTTTTAATAAAAAGCAATTCTCTTTTTAGGTCTTTATTTCATGTGTATAATTCAGTTTGAGTTTTCAGATAAATAATTGCAGGAAACACCTAACGCCATTGAGGATGCAAATATGAATTCCAGGTCAGCAGTATTTTTATGTACAGCAGTATTTCTGCTGGCTGGCTGCGCGCCACACTCTCCTATTGATGTAAAGAAAGCAGGGGCACGGACAGAGAACGGCGTAAGTAAGACTGCTTCAGCACAGCAACTGACGGACAAGGATATTTTTGGCAATGAAACTACGCTGGCGGTGTCCGAAGAGGAGATCCAGGCCGCGCTGGAAGGGAATGTGTTTCACGTACCTCTGAATTCTCCTGTTATTTTGGTACAGTCCGGTAGTCGAGCACCGGAAGCCATCATGCAGCAGGAAATGAGTCGATATTATACCGTCGCAACCTTCTCCGGTATCCCGGACAGGCAAAAGACCGTGACTTGTAATAAAGATAAAAATAAAGACGAGAGCCAGGATATTGCTGTTGTAGAAAACATGAACTGGATGCAGGCATTGCGTTATATCGCTGCAAAAGGGCATCAGAAAGCAATCATCGTTTATCAGGATACATTGCAGTCAGGCAAATATGACGCTGCGACAAAAAGCATAGTCTGGTCAGATTATAAAAATGAAAAACTAATCGACAATACATCACTACGTTATCTGGTGCGTTTCACTCTGGTAGACGTGGCTACAGGTGAATGGGCCACTTGGTCACCGGTCAATTTTGAAGATAAAGTACTACTACCGCTGTCAGGGAAAAAAAATGCCGCAGACATAGCGACTGAACAACAGATTTCGCAGCTTAAGCAAAAAGCCTATGCGTCAATGGTTAAAGACCTGGTGAACCGCTATCAGTGATCCGTCCTGCTGCCGTTATTGACTTGAAGCGGCGCGTCAGCAAATCCGGCGTACCTGCTGCCCCTGCCCTGGCGGGCTGGAGCAGCAGGGCAATATCCCCCCCCCTCCAGCCCTATCGGAACAGGAAACTGCCTGATTGGTGGATCACACTATCGGTTTCGTTCGTACACTCCTGAAACCACCGTGTCATAGAGTCATAAGCAGCTATTACACATTGATAAATCCATCCAGGAACCGGGAAGAGATAATTTCTTACCCGGATTTTATTTTCAGTATATAGATAATTGAGGGTGAACAGCGAGGAAAGGGACTGCTCCAGGTGAAAGGATGTCACGACCAGCGCATCCGGTGGCAGGCCGTCCACCTCCAGTGTGAAACGTAATCCTGTTGACATGAATAACCTACTGAATTAACAGGGAAATGAAACCACCAGCCGGACTGCGGAGAATGACTGTACAGTGTTACGCTTGTATTATTCAGGCACGCTACCGCCGAAGTTTCCGGGGTTCCTTAAAGGAAAACGATGAAAAAATAAAATTATAAAAATAGATTTTTCAGCGAATTACCGATAAATCTCTATCCAATATTTACCGTTCCACTACCAATAATAATAGCGTAACGAACTGGAATCATTATTATTCCTCATCCATCGGACAATGAGCCACAAACATGGTTCCTTCTCCTGCTGCAGCCTTCAAAATTGCCGGACGCATGGGCAGAATGACTTCTCCTGGGCTACCACCGCCATTGAGGTTTATCTTCGGCCCCATGACATCCACGCCACCTGCATGTATCACAATAAAAGAACCGCCTACGCGCAGGCTGATTTTGCTGTCACTCTGTAGAACAATATCCCCCTGAACACTGATACCCAGCGTACCCGCCACTTTTTGGGCCAAATCGCCTTTCACTTCTAAGCCATAATTACCTTCCACCAGACTCACATGGTCTTTAGCTGTTTTGTGATCCTGTTTACCCTCCACCGTCACTTTTCTATCATTTGCCACAGCGAGGGATTCATCATGACCAATGCTCACCGTGCGATCATAATTAACCCGCACATCCTGACTGTTGAGCACCTTTACTTGCATGTCCTTCTGCGCGTGCATCGACAACAGCTCCTGCCCGGTCCTGTCCTCAAACATCAGCTCGTTATACCCGCTCCCCTTGTACGTCTTCGACCGTATCGTCATCTGCGTCTTCGTTCCAGGCAGCCCACCCGGCGGCGGGTTATCCGCATGGTACGTTCGCCCCATGATGATGGGCTGGTCCGGGTCGCCGTTCAGGAAGTCCACTATCACCTCCTGGCCCACACGCGGTATCGCCAGGTTGCCGAACCCCGGTCCCGCCCACGCCTGCACCACCCGTATCCAGCATGAGCTGTCCTGGTTCGCCGGGTTATACCGGTCCCAGTTAAACTTCACCCGCACACGACCATGTTCGTCACAGAAGATTTCCTCCCCCTCCGGGCCTGTGACAATGGCTGACTGCGGGCCGTCCACTGACGGTTTTTCCATCGGCCGGGGCCGCCACGTCCTGTCCGCCGGTATCACCGTAAAATCATTCTCAAGGGTGGTCCTTGAACCGGAACGCCCCGCCACCGCCTGCGGCTGTTTCCCCTGCAAATCGCTGCTCACCACCTGCCATTCCCGGTTCAGGCCCACCTGCGGATGTTCCGTCAGCTGAATACGCCGTCCCGGCCATATTGCCGGAGAACGACTTTTCCCCTGCGCCTCTTCGGCATTATTGCGCCAGCCCTCCACCTGCCAGCGGGCGAAGTTCTGCCCGTGGCCATCCTTGAAGCGCCCCGGATAATCAAACACTTCATACTGTGTACGCTGGTAATCCTGATTCTGCCCCTGCTGCTCAAAGCGACCCGCCCAGCCAGGACGTTTGAAGGTGTAGTCCTTGCCGATGACAGAAGAGGGGCGTATCTGTGCGCTGTGGCGGAACTGACTGATACACGGCGTGCTCACTTCGGTCCGGGTATTCGGGTTCCACGGGATTTCAAACGCCTCCGGCAGAAAGCGCACCGTGTCGCACAGCACCAGACTCTGGTCGTCGCTGTCAGGCGAGTGCTCTTCGTAGAAGAACAGCCCTTCCTCCGCGCCATCCGCGCCAGAAAGTCATAATCCGTTTCACCGTACTGCACGCAGAATTCCCGCGCCGGATGCGCCTCGCTAAACAGGGACTCCAGTCCGTCACATCGTTTTCCTGCAATATCGTCCCCAGAATGCTCTTAATGTCCTCATTCTGAAAAATACGGGAGTTCTGGCGCAGGGCGGCGCGCCACACTGGCGGGCGAACTTTCATGCTGTACAGCATCTGATGCCCGTCGTTTTCCCCTGCTCAAACCAGGTCACAATACCGCTCACCCGGCGCTGTATTTCATCACCCTGCCAGATTTTCAGGTGTGCTGTTTTTTCCAGTACCTGAGAGAAATCAATACTGAGAAGTTGCTGGATGACCAGCGAGATATCGAGGGTGAACAGCGAGGAAAGAGACTGTTCCAGGTGAAAGGACGCCACGACCAGCGCATCCGGCGACAGGCCGTCCACCTCCAGTGTGAAACGTAATCCTGTTGACATGAATAACCTCTTGTTAAGGAGAATAATGAATACATGCGCACCGTAAGGTGTTGCGTCAGAATATTTTTCATTGAAATTAATTTAATTATTATTTTACAGTTATGAAAACAACACCCAATATTATCCGTATGAAACAGACTGACGCTGTATTAACCATGACAGCAAACATTCAAAGGCAATATTTAACGAAAATGATTTTGAGCACCAGAAATGACGGCACACACAGTAAGAAATAAAATATCGGATAATTTGTATTTAACTTTCTCTTGCTGCCGTACATCAGGAATAATATAAAGATAATCAGGCAAACCTTGAATGCTCATCTGATGTCCTTTTTATTTTTATTAGCAATGCTAAAGGCTACTACCCTCACCCCTGACTGCAATTTGCTTTCTGTTCCCCGAAATACTGATGCCGCTATTACGATCCCCGTTGATCACGATGAGCATCAGCCAGAAAATCCCTGCCCGATAAAATCCGCGAAAAAAGTGAGATCGATACGCAGCCCTAATACCGTGCCAGATTTCAGCCACTGCGAATTTTACTCGCGCGTTAAAGGGCGTGTGGTTCACTTATACGGCGAGTGGATACCACAGGCCGGATTTGTTAACGGAATGCCCGTTAAAATTAGGGTCATGAAAGACTACATCGTTATTACGCCACAAAATACCCGCGAACTGTGGGGCTGTATTGAAGGCATGAATGTCGCCTACACATATTTTTTTAAATCCTTCCATTCAAACGTAAAATCAATTAACTCATCCGGAACATCACTGACAATATGAAGCCGGGTTTCTTCTCTTCCATGACCCTTTTCAGTTGTAGCATAGCTGTCATACTTCGGATTATTTAGTTCCTTCAGCGGAGATTTTCCTTCAAATGTTTTTTTAATCGCCCCTAGTTGCCTTTTACCGAAAATAAATAATCACCACCCTGGCTACGGATCTTCTATGCAATGTCTTTCTGGCATCCTATTGCATCCGTAGTTCTGATTTTACCCTTGATATCCAGCATGTTAAGTAGCTCGGGAATAGCTGTAATCTCATTGGATTTTTCATCTTTTTTTATCTGTCCTAACACCATACTGTTCATTGTTGAGAATGCACTTATCATATGAATCGCACCACGGCGACGACTCTTGTCATAAGAGCGACGAAGTGTTTTTCTATCAATAGCAATAATATCTCCATCTTCAGATGAATGACAGTCTCGCATCCAGTTAATGAAGCATTCATGGAATTTTTTAGGGTTAATGCAGGCGACCACTCTGGCAAGAGTATCATGGACAGGAATAAATAATGTGATGAAAGAGAATTAAAATAATAAAATTCGAGGGAAGTTAATACTCTAACCCAACTTTCATTATGATTGAGTTGTAACGCTATGAACCATATATATTTACAATGGCAAATCCGATCAAGAAAAATATAATCAAGGAAGTAATGATGCCATAAAAAATACTGTAAAAAAACCACCATTATTTATATGGATAAAATAGGCATTAAATACCCCGCCACCAATAACATTTGATGTAAAAAATAATCTAATATAGCCAAAATGCACCGCCTTACCCCATAAGATAATAGATATAGCATAAATAACCACAGCCACAACGCTGATTGTTATGCTTGTCAATAAAACCATAAAAAAATTCTTCATAATTAATATGAATATCCATACATACCAGGTTTCGGTGGGAATGGAGATGCTCCCCATTTATTATTAGTACAAATGGCCATTGCTTTAAATAATAGTTTGCTTGTTTCCTGCTTACAATTCCTCGTAATGAATAAATTAATATGTTCATTTTCTTTTTTGTTTAATTCGGTATACGCTTGCTCTACACAATGACTTGGTGCCAAAGTTGGTTGAGCCAAGCTATTATCCAATGCCTCTCTGGCTGTTTTTAGATCGATAGGTTGATCTAAATTCCATCCTTTCAAATTTGCATCATTCCCCCAACTGTATGTATGCAATATAATTTGATAGCAAAGCCAAGCCACCAACACTTGGAGCATCCACCTCACTAAAATATTCTGTGCCAGATCTTATCAGTGTTGTATTCGGTTCCCCTTGAATAACATTAGGAAAAGCATCATTAATTGAACGGTCAACAAACTGATTACATACCTGAGCCGTATACGCACGACGCGAAGGATGTGTGTTTAGTTGTATTCTGGCATTCGCTGCATCTAATATTTTTTGGGCTTCATCCTTTGTAGCTCGATGCCGGTGATGCTGCCAACTTACTGATTTAGTGTATGATGGTGTTTTTGAGGTGCTCCAGTGGCTTCTGTTTCTATCAGCTGTCCCTCCTGTTCAGCTACTGACGGGGTGGTGCGTAACGGCA
>Ga0129313_1000613_pt1 | contig 27941 bp, 26 predicted proteins | sample O1105metagenome_FD_94436 | JGI IMG/M metagenome (GOLD analysis project Ga0129313, IMG submission 94436) | Orangutan group fecal microbial communities from fecal samples from Wisconsin, USA - O1105 metagenome | ecosystem: Host-associated > Mammals > Digestive system > Large intestine > Fecal...
GCCAGAACCACAGCCAGCACAATCTGCACCGCAAGAAGCACAAGCACCATGCCTTGAAGGAGGAAGGCAGCAATGTCCCTGTCTCCGCTATCTTCTTTCACAATATCCGCATGCCATCCCTCAGCACGCCTCTTTATACACAGCCCAAGGGCAAGCAGAAGCATCGCTGCAGCAAATACTCCGTACAGTACGATGACATTGAAAAAACTGTTTTCTCTCGGCAACAGAATCATGGGCACACAGATAGCCTGAAAACCTGCCCAGAGGCAGAGTTGTCCGCTTACCCAGCGGAAAGACAGACTGTCTCTCCCGTCCACGCCTGCAAAAATACTGCCTACCAGTACCGGGAGAACAATCAAAACAAGAAATAGAATCAAAATCTGCAACAGCATGGAATCCATCTCCTTTCTGCCGTATCTACTCAGCCTGCTTTTTTGTCATAAAGCACAACACATCCCCGTGGACTCCCGGTCCTCTCCAACCCCATGTCTCGGGAACAAATCCGTAGGATTCCTCCATGATTTCCAACGTGTGTTGTACATCCACCTCATCCGCCTTTATCAGCAGGGCGACCTTTTCCAGCGTCTGTATGCTCTCCCTGTCCGTGCGGTTTTCAAGCTCTTCGGTTGTCAACAAAAGCGACTTATCATAATAAGTAAATTCTTTCAGATTCTCATAATAGCCCACTCCCTCATAGACACAGATACAGGGATAACCGGCATTTTCCCTTGCCACCGCCTCCTGAAGGGCATAGCCCTGATAGAGATAGCTGCCGTCATACCTTGTCAGGCCCGCAGCCTGCATCACGCCCGCAGCCAGACAGACTGCCGCCGCCAGCCTTTTTCCGAAAACTTTCCCGCATTTTTTCTCAAAGGCATGTGGCAATGTAGAAAGAAACAGTGCTCCTGCCAATGCCACAAAGGGAAACACCGGCATCATATATCTGTCTACCAGATAGGGAGACATTCTTGCCGCCAGAAGGAAATATCCCACTGTAGGGAACACCAGCATACAGATATAGGCACCGCACCCTGTCGCTTTTGCTCCGGATACCGTTTTGGGCTCCTCTCCATCCGTCTGTATATCGGCTTCTCTTTTCTCCTTCCCGAAGATATGCAATACTGCCACAGCCAAAGCCGAGGCGGCAAGTAAAACCCAAAGCAGCGGGAAAAATGTGCGTCCGCCCACAATGCCAAGGAAGGACAAAAGCCTTGCGCCGTAGCCGGTGAAACCTGCCGCCAGATTGTCCAGTGCTTCCACACCTCTCCCACTGGAAAAAACATCCGATACGGCGAAAGGGAACATCGTCAACCCTACCACCGCCGCAATGACCATGGTTCGGATAAAGCAGCCAAGTTCCTTTTTCCGCCTCTGCCAAATCAAGAGCACGCACAGGGTTCCAGCCAGAATAATACAGTAAAACAGAAAGAAATATTGAGTCCAGAAACCCAACATTGTCACCAGAATCAGACCGGCATTGTGTCGTTCAAAGTTCCTGTCCCTCCATTTTATTATAATCAGATAAAAATACGCAACGCACCAGAGGGTTACCATGCCGTACATGCGAATCAACAGGGTAGTGGCTACCGCCCCGGCGGACAGCCCATAGAGAATTGCCGCCATCACTCCGGTCAGCCCGGAATAGTTCTGTAACCCTACAGCCTCCGCCAGAAGTCTTCCCGCCTTTATCAAAAGAACCAGGACCGCCGCCACAGCCCCCAGATTAATCAGGCATCCCATCCATGCCTCCGTCCTGCCCTGAAACAGGGAACATACCGTATGCAGTAACATGAAATGAAGAGGAGGATGATTATCATCCTTCACGTTAAAATAGACCGACAGATAGTGAAAGGCATCTCTGTTGTCCACCTCGATATAATCACGAAACTGCTCCGCCGAAATCCAAACCGGTTCCTCGTAAACATCCGCTTCGTAGGTCAACAGCTTGCTGTTTCCGCGGTTTTTGAGAACATCCTTTATCTCCGCAGCGAGATTTTCCATTGTCTCTCCGAAGGTTTCTCCGTCAATTTCATTGTGCACAAATTTGGCGAGGCGCCCCTCCGGCTGTGTCGTCACAATCCAAGGATTAAACTCCGCGTTGGACAGTTCAAAACTGAGCAGCTCATCCATGTGAAAGCCCTGCTTCATGGACACAAAAAATCCAAGCACCAGCAGACAGATTACCGTTACCACTATTTCAAATCCGTTTTTTTTCAGCTTCTTCACTGTCCTTGCCCTCCACGCTACCCAAAGCAACCTTCCTTCTCATAAGCAGCAGTGCTGCTGCCGGCCATAAAAGATTGACAGCCACAGTACACTTGTAATCCATCACGCCCGCGCCGCGCAGGGTGTAAACGGCAACCACCGTTCCCGCAGTTATCAGACACAGCAATACCGCCCCGATACCGCTTTGTCCCGGCTTTACGGGATGCTCCGCCTGCTCCGCCGCTGCAAGAAATGCCGCAATTACCAACATTACTCCAAACCACCAGCAGCTGTAATTCACATACCACTTTGTCACCATAGGCGACCGGGTAAACATCAGTTCATAATTTCTTCCCGAGTAAGAAGCATATGTCTCTCCTCTAAGCTGCATAGGCAGCATCAAAGGAGTCACGCTGTAGCCCAGCACATCCCCTCCTATCTGTCTGACAATGGGAACCGTATGCTTTTTCAGAGAAATCTCTGCCATCTGTAAATAGTATTCCGAAGCCTGCCCTTCGCTGAACCTTTCCTGCATCAGCGGTCTGAAAATTCTCTGCATGTTGTCCGCATATAGGGAAACTTCCCACAGTGAATCAGCCGTTGCCACCTTTACCTCCTGCGGCCACTCGGAATTGTCATGCCAGATGGTGGGCCAGACGGTTCTGCCAAACAGAGAAAAGGATATGATTTCTTTGTTTGGCAAATAGTCCGTTTCCCCCGTCAGTGCATGTATTCCCACAATCATTCCGCCGAAAGCAAGGAAGAGAAGAATGGTATGCATCAACTTTCGCAGTTGTTTCAAGAGCCGTGGAAGCCGAAACAGCAGGGCAAGCAGCAGCGGAACTGCCCCCAGAAGAAAATACTCCGGCAGCAGCAATGCCAGAATCAACCAGCAGAACCCTGCCAATGCATATTCCCGCACTATATCTTCGCTCTTTTCCCGCACAACGGCAACTGTTGCGGACAGTTCCAATAAAAGCAGCGAGCCTGTCAGGGAATAAGGCGAAACTGCCAAATGGCACTGTATCGCCATAGGAAAGGTAAGCAACACAAGATTCCCCCAGACTCTCGAAAAAGAATCTGTGGGATATATTTTTCTCAAGAATCTGTCAGCCGCAAAATAAGCTGTCACCAGCTGTAAGCTATAAAGCAATCCGTAATTCTCACCCGCCAGACCTCTCAGTCCCCGATAAAGAATCCCCCCGGTCTGCCCAAATTCCTGTAAATGGGTAAAATTGAAACACATCCAGATAATCCCCAAGATTATCCGGATGCTGAAGCCTATACATAATATTCCCTTTAAAATGACCGAAATGTGTCCGGCTGCTTTCTTCATAAACCTGTTTCCTTAAAATTTCTTAATGGTGTCACAGATATAGTCCACCTGATCCAACGTCAGACCGTAGTACATGGGCAGACGCATCAGCCTCTCGCTCTCTGCGGTGGTATACTTATCTTCCCCGTGGAAGCGCCCGAACTTCTGTCCGGCAGGCGCTGTATGAAGAGGAATATAGTGGAATACGGACATGATTCCGTTCTCCTTCAGATTGTCAATTCTTGCGGTTCTCTCCTCGATATCCTTCGCCTTGATGTAAAACATGTGGGCATTGTGCACACAGCCCTCCGGCACGACGGGCAGTTCGATTTTGCCTGCCTCCGCAAGGGGAAGCAGATTCTCATAATAACGGTTCCAGAGGGCAAGCCTCGCATCGTTAATTTCGTCCGCCATCTCCAGCTGGGCATAGAGATATGCCGCATTCATATCGCTGGGCAGATAGGATGAACCGAAATTCACCCAGGTATACTTGTCAATCTGTCCCCGGTAGAACTTGCTTCTGTTGGTTCCCTTCTCCCGGATAATCTCTGCCTCCTCGATATCCTTCTCGTCCCGAATTAACAGTGCACCGCCCTCACCCATGCTGTAATTCTTCGTCTCATGAAAGCTGAAGGCACCAAAATTACCGATGGTACCCAGAGCCTTCCCCTTATAGGAAGACATGATGCCCTGAGCCGCGTCCTCAATCACAATCAGGTTGTGCCTGTTCGCAATATCCATAATCGTATCCATCTCGCAGGCAACACCCGCATAATGGACAGGAACAATGGCTCTGGTTTTCTCCGTAATCGCCGCCTCTATCAGTTTTTCATCGATATTCATGGTATCCGGTCTGATATCCACAAACACGGGAACGGCGCCCCTGAGTACAAAGGCATCCGCCGTGGACACAAAGGTATAAGCCGGCATAATGACCTCATCTCCGGGCCTGATATCTGCCAACAGGGCAGCCAGTTCCGTAGCGTGTGTACAGGAAGTTGTCAACAGACATTTTGTTGTACCTGTTCTCTCTTCTATCCAAGTATTGCACTTTTTAGTGTACACACCGTCACCGCAGATTTTCTGGTTTTCCACGCACTCCCGTATGTAATCCATTGCTTTCTCCGCACATGGCGGTACATTAAAATTAATCATTACTTTTTCCTCCAACTTCCGATTATTTCACCCTGTATGTTATCCGTCACTCTGCTGATAATGTATTTGGGTCTTCCCTTTACTTCCTCATAAATTCTTGCAATATAATGTCCGATGATTCCTAAACTCAGCATCAGAAAACCGCCGATAATCAGTATGAGCAGAATTACCGTGGTAAAGCCCTCCACTGAGTTTCCCATAAGAAATCTCACCATCGTCTGAATTGCCAGTACTATGCTGAGCAAAATCGATACCACTCCCATCACTGTCACCAGTTGTAAGGGGAGGGTACTGAAGGAGGTGGCATTGGAAACGGCGTATTTCATCAGACTCCAAAAGGACCATTTACTCTCACCGAACTGCCGCTCCTGTACCTCATACTGTACTGACTCTGTCCGAAAACCTGCCCAGAAGCTTAAAGCCCGGAAAAAGGTGTTCCGCTCCGGCAGCGCCAGAAGCACATCCACTACCTTACGGTCCAGCAATTTGAAATCGGAGGATGCACTCATATCCATCTTTATCAGCTTGCTCATAATCTTATAGAAAAGCCCTGCGGACAGCTTATACCCCAGACTCTCTCTGCCCCGGCTTGACTTGATGCCTTCCACCACCTCGGCACCGTTCTGCCAAAGTTTCCACATCTCGGGAATAGCTGACGGCGGATGCTGCAAATCACAATCCATGACAATGACCGCATCACCTGTTGCCAACTCCAATCCGGCAAAAATCCCCGCCTCTTTTCCGAAATTCCGGGAAAACTCGGCCCCTTTAATTCTGGGATTTTCCTCCGAAGCCTTCACAATCTCTTCATAGGTGCCGTCCCGGGAACCGTCACTGATAAATATCAGTTCATAGTCAATTTCATTCTCCGAGAGCAGCTTCGACAGAACATCGGCTGTGTTCGCTATATTCTGTTTCTCATTGTAAGCCGGCAAAACAATCGATAACAGTGCCATCTCCCGTCTCCTTTTAATGATTTATATTCTCTGTCTTGATATACATGATTCCGTCTATCATGCGGATGGAATCCTCGCCGGGAAAGCAGTCCATGGCAATGTACTCTTCCTCATAGTACATCTCCTCCATTGCCTCAGGCGGCAGAATATTCAGGGTGGCCCCTAAATAATTCTGAATGAATATCCTGTAATTTTCTCCTGTATACAACAACACATCTCCGCTTAATCCGGTCATTCCGGAGGTGACGGCAAGCGTGATGTCCGTTAAGGGAAACTCCCTGTCGCCTACCACTCCCACCATAGCGATGGGGATTCCCTGATAGTAACCTTCCGTCTGTTCGATTCTGTCCAGCAACCGCACACAGTAAGCATATGTCTTCTCATAGCGTTTTTGCAGATTACCGTAACCGATGTTGTCGGTTATCCCGTAAAAAAACACCATTACAAACGCTGCTCCCAGGGCTGTCCATTCCAAGGCAATACCCTTTCCCAGAAGTTCCTCTGTATGCCTGCTCACAAAGGTCACCATTCCAATCAGGTACAGCACCCACTGATAGCGCATCAGCAGATGGTAGGTGACGTTTGGCGAAATCAGCAAAATCACGTTGGTCGCCAAAGGAAGCACAGCTCCGGCCACCACTATTATAACGAAGAACCAAAGATTCTTCCACCACTTTCTTTTCACTGCCAGTAAAATTGCCGTAATCACCGCCGCAGCTGCCAACACAATGCACACCGCCAGAGAAATCCAATTGTTAAAGAGTACATTTCCCTTTAAGCTGAAGCGGAAGAAATCCATGTACATTTCCTTCACAGTGCCGAGGATGCCGCTGAAGCCCGTACCGGAAGCCATCCCATTGATATTCTGATACTCTGCCAGCACCTTTCCCTGCAATTTCAACAGAATCTGAAGAATCATGTAGTAAAGTGCCACTCCCAAAATTCCCATGTACAGATAGCACAGCGCTTTCCGCATCTTTGCCTTGATTTCTCCCTGCTCCATGACCAGCATCAATATTGCAAAGACCGATAAAATCATGGCAAAGGAGAGATAAGCCTGATAAGTTCCCAGACTGAAAGCAAGGCATACCGCACCCGGGAGGAAACCAAGCCTTCTCTTTTTTGTAAAAAGTACTGCCAGTACAGCCAGGAGCAGTGCAAGCATGTAACCGTCCATGGTGAATACATAGGCAAAGGTGGATGCCAGCGCAGGAAAGGTCGCCAGCAGACCGCTTACTGCCACAACAGCCCAGCTTTTATTCAGTTCCAGCAACTCCGTCAACGCAGCCGCCGCCATTCCCAGGAAGAGAAGCCCCAGCAGACAGATGACCCATGGGATGCTGTAGAAGGAGGAAAATCCACAGGCAATCATCAAAAACCATCTGCCGGAGGTAATCATATTCTGGTCAAAATACAGACTGCCCAGACCGTCATGGTTGGGTATATCGGAAAGCATTATCGGCATATGTACCGCCAATCCGATTATGACAACCGCCAGAAAGGCAATCTTCCATTCCCGTTTTATTTTTTTTCCTACTTTATCAAACAACTCTGCAGGGGACATTAATTTTCCGCTCCTTCCAGATACTCTGCTATCTTTTCCGCTATCAGCCTTCTTCCGGCATCATTCGGATGAACTCCGTCAAAGGTATACAGTTCCCAGTCCTCCCATTCGTCGTGAGGATAAAAATCGTGATACAAATCGATCACTTCTATTCCAAATTCCTCAGCCACAGCTATTTCCTTTTGCACATACTGCTCCAATATCCCGCCTCCCCCGTCAAATTCCTCACAGGTCAGATGTGCATTCAGCAGCCAGCAATATGTGGGTGTAACCATAATAATTCGGATATCGGGATTGGCTTTTTTCATCAAAGCTACTGACTTTCTCAATGCTCCCGCAAAAGAGTTCTCATCAACAGCATCCTCCTCGTTGTCAATTGGTGCACCGACACAGTAATCATTCACACCGTGCCCGATGATTGCTATCTCTGCCTTTGAAAAGTCGACATTCTCCAATCCGTCGATTGCCTCTGTAAAATAGGACGTAATATCACCGGTTGGCTGAATTGTTTGCTGCACGCCGAAGTCATCGGCATATATAGCCTTCGCCAAAGCCACAAGGGAAAGAGAATCGCCCGAGTAATCCAGCCTGTATTCCTTATCCTGCCTGCCGGCACATGTCCCGCCGAATGCCGCGTTATATACTGTTTTTCCGGACAGCTTTTCAAGACGGTCGGTTATCGATGACTCATCCCGGATATTGCCATAACAGCTGTCACCAAAGACCACTATCTGCACAGTCTGTTTTTCCTCAGAGACTCCCATGAAAGAAGCGAGAAAAAGCAACCCCAAAAACGCCACCGCCGCAACCGCTCCATATACTAATTTGTATCTTCGCATCATATCGTTCACGCCCTATTTTTTATTCACCGCACAAAAAGGTTCAAGCGATAATACACAAAAAACAGCACATCAGATTTTGCTTGCATTTTAATCAGCTCCTGCATTTCTCCTCCGCAATATAATGAACGGTCAATGTATCATGCTGAAAATAGAAATACACCGGTTCGTCGACATTTTCAAAATGTGTAAAGTTCAAGTACCCCTGTCTGCTCCGGTCTCTCCCGCTCTTTTCAACAGTTTTTCATAAAAATCGGGGTTATCCAGTCATCACTGTCGATAAAGCCGATCCATTCTCCCGAAGCCGCCTTCAGCCCTTCGTTCTTTGCTCCTCCCTGACGTCTGTTCACAGGGTAAGTGATTACCTTCATTTTTTGCGGATAGCGCACCTCATAGCTTCTCAAAATATTCAGGGAGTCGTCTGTAGATGCATCATCCACCGCAATGATTTCATAGTCCGAAATCGTCTGATTTATCAGGGAATCCAGACAGAATTCAAGTTTTCCGCCAGTTGCCATATTATAAACCGGAACAATAATACTTAATTTCATAGGCGTCCTTTCTCAATGACAGCCTTACCGTCTTCAACCCTGTAAACAATGTCGCATTTTTCTATGGTCTGAAGTCTGTGTGCAATGATAATCAGTGTCTTTTTGCCGTGAAGCATGTTAATGGAATTCATAATCGCCTTTTCCGTATCATTATCCAGCGCAGAGGTTGCTTCGTCCAGCACCAGCACCTCCGGATCATGATAAAGAGCCCTGGCAATTCCGATTCTCTGGCGCTGACCACCGGAAAGACGAATTCCCCTCTCTCCGATTCCGGTATCCAGTCCTTCAGGAAGCGTTCTGACAAATTCATCCAACTGCGCTTCCTTGAGTACCTCCCACACTCTGTTTTCATCAATTTTGTCTGTCGGAACCCCAAAGGCCACATTACTTCGGATGGTATCATCCAGCATAAATATCATCTGGGGAATGTAACCGATGTTCTTCAGCCATTTTCTGTAGTTTTCCTTTACGTCTCTGCCATCAGCACAAACTGTCCCCGTTTGAACTTCCAGAAGGCCAAGCAGGATATCCACAATTGTACTTTTTCCGGCTCCGGAGGTTCCCACAATGCCCACGGACTTTCCGATCGGTATCATCATATCGGCATGATTGAATATCAGCTTTTCCGTGCCGGGATACGCATAGGTTATATCCCTTAATTCGATACAATCAGATACGGGAAGTTTCTCTTCTTCGTCCGTGGCAAAGGAAATATCCACCTTATCCCCGGTAATTTCATCCTGCAAGTTGTCACTTACCCCCATGAAAAAGGGTTCAAAATATGCAATGGAATTAATTTGATTATTAATGCGGTTTACACAAGGCAAAAGCACTATGGCAGCTGCACCCAAAGTTGTAAGAAGTCCCATCATATCGTTCGTGGGCACTCCTCTTAACACCTGAAAAATCATGTATCCCACCATGGTACAAACACAGGCTGTCTCCAACAGAAGCTTGGGAACATTGTTATAAAGGCTGTATTTCTGTACGGCATCTACATATCCTCTACCACACTTTACATATTCATTCACAAAATACTGTTCCTTGCCGCCCACTTTAACTTCCTTGATTCCCTGTACCGTCTGGGAAATCCATTTAAACAGGCTGCTGTAATAATCCTGATTGTCCTTTCCCGCTTTATGCATGATGGGCTTCAGCACATTTTTTAGCACCAGCATCAGCACTATCAATACCACAGCCAAAAGCAGCGTCATAGTTCCGTTTGTCAGGAAACAATAGCTGACAACAAACAGGGAAACCACACAGTCTGACATCAGCTGTAAAAGAGCCAGTATCAAAGCATACATGTTATTGACATCAGAGGTTATATTTCTCTGTACAATCGCCGTGTCCGCATTCAGATAAAATTCATATCCACGCCGCAAATAATTGCGCATCATCCGTTCCGAAGTACGAAACTGATTTGTATATACAAAAGAGAATGTCAATTTTTGTTGAATAAACAGAAACAAATTTTTACATATATATGTGATTATCAGCATAATCATCACAACGAGAGAAAAGGTGCGATAGCCCGGCGAACCCATAAGACGGTAAAGTTCGGCAGCAAGCCAGTTAGTCTCCACTACATTCGGATCGACTGCCACATTTACGACCTCGACCAGCAATCCCACACCCAGCGTCTGCAAAAAAGCACCGATAATCATCAGGACTATCAGTCCTGCCATGGCATACTTCTGCTTTTTATCCAACAATACCCGAAGCTTTTTTAATAGTTTTATCATGCCTTCCATCCCTTAATCTGTTCATTTTCCCTGTGTATTGCAGGGTCTTCATAAGCATCCAGGAAATCCTCTCCAAGATACACATTTTCGTCCGCAAACTGTATTCCCTTCAGTTCGGTCAGCACCCCAACCACTTTCTTAAAGCGAAGTCCCGGGAGGAAATTAAGAATCTCCATAGGAAGAGTACGGTCAAATTGCGGATACTCACTGAATAGATGTTGATAGTCCAGTTCATCCCTCGGATGGGGTTTCAGAAAAACAGTACCTTCCTTCTCAAACATCCCGATGATGTCACGAAAAATCTGCTCCCTGACATCCAGTGTGCACAAAGGCTCTGTAAGAATCAGTATTTTGTCTCCAAGTTCCCCGGCTTCTTCTATCTGCCTATCCAGCTTTACTTTATCCTTGATAAATGCATCCAGTATTTTCTCTTTATCCTCCTCTGTCAGCCTGTCCACAAGGTCTTGTCTCGGTTTCTCAATATACTTGGGACACGGATAACGTATTGCCGATATGTCATTGACTTCCATGTCAAGACAGTATTTACCATATCCGTTCTGAATAAAAATAAGATTCAGATACTGAGAGAGAAATCTTTTCAGTTCAAAAAATCCCCTGTTATCATATCTTGCCGCATCTAAATTTTTGATGCAATTCAATCCGTCTTCCACGGCATGATAATAAATCTTATTTTGATTCAGATAATACCCGATAGGGTCCGAATCACAATATACGTAAATATCTTTATATTTTCGGAAATCAACAGGAATATATGGTTCCTCCAAACGTGCATACTCTCTCGTAAAACGAATGCGGTACAACAAGTTTCCCACGAAACTTCCCGTCCCCCTTCTCCACTTAGCAAGTTGTGGAAAAAAGTCATCCCTTTTTTCATCAAACTCAATTACACTGTGGAACAATCCCACATTCTCCACCCGGCTTTTCAGGTCTTCAAAATTATTTGACATCTTAGAAAGTACCAAAACCGCCTGTCCCTGTTCCTCCGGCGGTAAACTGAGTTCTTTCAGGAACGTGACATATACATGGTAAAAGGTATGGCATACATAAATTCGCGGATATTCCGCTCCCACATTACGTTTTCTCATCTTCCTGCCTTTCGCAATGCTAATACAGCTTACAAATCCTTTCTATTTTACCACATAAAAGAAAATACGTAAAACACTTTTCTTTTTTCAGAATCTGGCAAAAGTACTCATTGTATGCTATTATACTTTTCAGGAGGGTACGGAAATATGAAGACACTTGCTATTATTACCGCCAGAGGCGGTTCCAAAAGAATCCCCCGGAAAAATATAAAAGATTTTTGTGGGAAGCCTATTATTGCTTATCCGATTTCCGCCGCAATTGCATCCGGTCTGTTTGATGAAGTAATGGTATCCACGGATGACAGTGAAATAGCGACTGTGGCTAAAAAATCCGGCGCAAGCGTACCTTTTTTGAGAAGTGAACAAAACAGCGGAGACTTTGCCACCACAAACGATGTCCTGGAAGAAGTTCTGTCCCGCTATGCGGACAGAGGAATTATTTACGACGCAATGTGTTGTCTGTATCCCACCGCTCCTTTCGTCACTCCCGAGCTTTTGACGCAGGCATATCAGCTTTTGGAGCAGGGTGCCCAAAGCGTAATGCCGGTAGTGCAGTATGGCTTTCCGCCGCAACGCGCTATGATTCTGCGAAACGGGAAACTGGAATATCAGTACCCCGAGCTGTCCCAATGCCGGAGTCAGGATTTGCAACCCATCTATCATGATTGCGGCCAATTCTATTTTTACAGGCTGGACGCCGGTCTGCATTTTGTCGATGGCAATTACACCCCCATCGAGGTTCCCGATACAGCGGTACAGGACATCGATACCTTAGACGACTGGGCTCTGGCAGAGTTAAAATATCAGTACTTAATTGAGAAGGAGAGATAAGATGTTTCATCTGTTTGAAAAGTTGCAGAAAGGCGGCGTATACACTATCGCCGAAATGAGTGCCAATCATGCCGGCAAACTTGAAAATGCATTGAAAATCGTACAGAAAGCAAAGGAGGCGGGCGCGGACTGCCTGAAAATCCAAACCTATACAGCCGATACAATTACCATTGACTGCCGAAATGAATTTTTTACGATTCACGGCGGTCTCTGGGACGGATATAATCTCTATGATTTGTACCGGGATGCTTTCACTCCCTGGGAATGGCAACCCATCATCAAAGCCGAGTGCGACAGACTGGATATTGATTTTCTCTCTACTCCCTTTGACAAAACCGCGGTTGACTTTTTGGAAGACATGAATTGCGAAGCATACAAAATATCCTCCTTTGAAATTGTGGACATACCCTTAATCGAATATACAGCCTCAAAGCAAAAGCCCATGATTATATCCTGCGGCATGGCCACAAAAGCTGAAATCGAAGATGCGCTTGCTGCCTGCAGGCGGCAGGGGAACGAACAGGTTGTCCTGCTGAAATGTTGCAGCGAATATCCGACCAGGGACGAAAACCTGCAGCTTGCCACCATCGAAGATATGATTAATCAATTTCAGGTTCCGATAGGGTTGTCCGACCACAGCATGGGTTATCTGGCCGATGTTGTGGCCGTAGCCAAAGGAGCCGGAGTCATAGAGAAACATTTTTGTCTCTCCAGAGAACTCAAAAATCCCGACTCCGAGTTTTCCATGGAGCCTGCCGAATTTTCCGATATGGTAAAGGCAGTCAATCGTGCCGCCGTCATGCACGGACATGCAGCTTACGGCCCTACCGAGGCAGAAGCAGAAGAATTCAAGACGCGCAGAAGTCTTTTTGCGGTAAAAGATATTCATGCCGGCGATGTCATAACAGAGGAAAATGTTCGCAGCATTCGTCCGAACAACGGGCTGCCGCCTAAATACTTACCCGATATTCTGGGGCAAAGGGCAAGCTGCGATATTCCCTTTGGCACCCCACTCGCCCTGGAATATATTGACTTGAAAAAATAAAACGGGAGAATCCGGATATGTTTATTTTTCGTGCAGACGGAAATTCAACAATTGGAATGGGGCATATCATGAGATGCTTCAGCATTGCCGATTGCCTCCGGGAAAAGGGCAAAAAATCCTGTTTCCTGGTTTCAAAGGACAGCGATTTTTCACGCGTACAAGCTCTCGGCTTTCCTGTGCTCCGGCTTCAGCGGGAGGACTCCCACGGCTGGTCCTCCGAGGAAGCGGCATATATATTGAGTGCATATGATGTTGATGCGGTTATTCTGGATTCCTACCGGGTTGTACCGGAGGATTTCAGCCGCTTAAAGGCTGTCGCGCCGCTTTACTATATAGATGACTTATGGGCATTTGATTACGATGCGGACGCAATTATCAATTACAATATTGAGGCAGACGAGGATTTTTATTTTCCTACCGAGCATCCCGGGCGGAAGCTGTATCTGGGGCCCTCCTACTTTCCCATGCGGAAAGAAATGCTTCCTTCTCATCCCGGAAGGCTGCGTTCCGGGGTAAAATCCGTATTGATTACCACCGGTTCCACAGACCCTTGTCAAATCTCCCGGAATATATTGCAGTGGATTGACCCGGCTGAATATCCCGACATCTCCTTCGGCGTTTTATTGGGAGCCTTTTACGAAACAGAGTATATCTCTGAATTTGAAACACTTTTTTCCCCACAGAACAATGTATCCTTTTTGACCTGGGGACAAAATATGAAGCATTTGTACGAATCCACAGATCTTATGATTGCTCCCGGTTCCACCATGGTATACGAAGCTCTGACATTCGGCATCTCCTGCATCAGCTATTGTTTTGCCGAAAATCAGTTGTCCCAATGTCTGGCAATGGACGCAAAAGGTACGGTTCCGTTTATCGGAGACTTCCGGCAGGATAAGCACTCACTTATGGCACAAAAATTGAGACGGCTGTTCCGGGAGAGCCTGTCATTACCGCAGCGCGGAGTACACCGCACAGTAAATCCGTTCTGTCCGGACGGAAAAGGTGCTGTACGAATTGCCGAAATCCTGCTATAATTTCTTCACTTGAGAAAGGATTATATTCATACATGAGCAGATTGCAAACACCCTATTTTTTAATCGACCGACAGATTCTCACCCAATATTACAATATGTTGACCGACGCTCTGACACATAGCTGGGGGAACTATATCATCGGCTATTCCTTCAAGACTAACTCTCTCCCCTGGCTGATTCATTTTGTCAAGCTGAAGGGCGCACTGGCTGAAGTTGTATCTGATGATGAATATCGTCTTGCAAAATATCTCGGATATCAGGATAACGAAATTATTTATAACGGTCCCTATAAATCCAAGGATTCCTTTCAGTCTGTACTGATGGCCGGCGGCATTGTAAATCTGGACTGTCTTCGTGAAGTAGAGTGGGTACGGGAACTCTCGCAACAGAATCCCGACTTCTGCTTTTCTGTGGGAATACGTGCAAACTTTAACTTGGAAAGCATGTGCCCGGGTGAAACCACTATGGGTGAAGAAAGCGGTCGTTTCGGTTTCTGTTATGAGACCGGCAAACTCGCGGAAGCCATAGCACTTCTCAAAGCAATACCCAATGCAAAAATTGCAGGGCTCCATTTACATTCCAGCAGTAAGTCAAGAAGCGTTAATATTTTCCGTTCTATCGCCCGGATGGCCTGCCGTCTGAAACAGGAGTTTCATCTGGACTTATCCTACGTGGACCTGGGCGGCGGATATTGTGGCGGAATGGCCGGACGCCCCGAATACTGTGACTATTTCCCTGCAATTGCAGAGGAATTATCCGTATGTTTTCAGCCCTCGGAAACAAAAATTATCGTAGAACCCGGTATCTCTCTGATTTCCAAATGTACGACCTTTGTGACAGAAGTTTTTGACACAAGAGATATCAAAGGGACAAGATATGTCATGACTGACGGTAGCCGATTCAATATTGATGCTACAATGATTAAGTCTTCCTATTTGTTTCATATTGAGCAAAACCCTGCTTATTTCGGTTCCAGACGGCTTCTGACTGATCAGGTTATCAGCGGCTTTACATGTATGGAATGTGACCGACTTTTTCATTACGAAAACTGTGAAGAACTGGTTCCCGGCGACAGGATTGTCTATGAAAACGTGGGAGGATACACCATGAGCCTCAATCCATTGTTTATTCAATACTTTCCCTCTGTTTATGTCAGGGATGACACAAAAATAAGCATGGTGCGAAAAAAATGGACTCCCGAAGAATATGTACAGGGAAGTATAACAGATGTATAAGTGAGGATGATGATATGAATATTTTGATTCTCAGCTGCGGAACCAGAAATCTTTTGGTGCGCTATTTTAAGGACAAGAAAAACGGATTCAACCGGGTTATCGGAACAGATTGCAGCCAATATGCACCAGCTCTGTATGAGACGGACTCTCATTACATCGTACCAACCATGAACACTCCCGGCTATCTTGACATCATTCTGGGCATCTGCAAAAAAGAATGTATTAACGTGGTTCTCCCTCTGCAGGAGGATGAACTTTTCCTGATTGCATCCAATAAAAAGCAATTTGTGAATCAGGGCGTTATTCCGGTAGTATCCGAGCCCTCTGCCATAGAGCTGTGCCGTGACAAGTATGCTATGTTTCAACATTTAAAGAAGCATGGTTTGCCGGTTATGGAAACCTGTCGAAGTTTTCAGGAATTTCAGTCAGCAGCTGCTGCCGGATATATGCGTTTTCCCGTTTTTCTCAAGCCTAATCGCGGATGTGGGAGCACCGGCATCCAAAAAATCGAGGCTCCTGACCTTTTGGAACTTGTCTGCAAATATAATGAAGACTCCATTATCCAGAATTTCGCCGATGGTGAAGAATACGGTGCCGACATTTTTGTGGATTCCATCACCGGAAAGGTTGTTTCTGTCTTTGTGAAGCAAAAGCTTCGTATGCGTGCCGGGGAAACGGAGAAATCGCTATCCTTCAAGGACGAAGAACTGTTTCACCTGATAAAAAAAGCTGTTGCCACCCTGTCTCTTTCCGGTCCCATTGATATGGATATTTTCAGAGTCAATGGCCGGTATTACATCTCCGAAATCAACCCGCGTTTCGGTGGTGGTTATCCTCATGCCTATGAATGCGGCATTTCTTTCCCGCAAATGATATGCAATAATGCACTGGGCAACGAAAATACAGACACCACAGGACATTACGAAGCCGGTATATGCATGTTGAAATATACCGATTTAATGACTATCAAACCGGAGTAACACCGGTTTGATAAAGCCACAGGAAAATATATAGTCACAGCCCAGTTCCTTTAATGTATTCATGTCCAGTTCCAAATTGCGATACACAATTTGACTGTTCTTGCCAAGCATCCACGCATTTCCTGTCTCGGCGTTGAACAGATAGCAGCGGCTTCCCCATGTATCGAAATAGCCGGCTGTCCCCGGGGACTTTTCCAATTCCCTTTCGATTACACGGCGGAATCTGTGCTTATATTCCAAAGGATAATTGTTGGAATAATCTTCCCACCAAAGGGAAAAACAAAGGCCAAACTCCAGATACCAAACTGCCGGATACAGCCAATAGCTGAAAATAACGCAGGAAACCGCTACAGCTGTTCTTAAAATCCACCACAAGCCGACAATTACATACCCCATATAAAACTGCAATTCCCGCCAAAATTATCATGCCCCAAACTACCGCTATATATCGATGTTTTCTCTTTTCATCCATCCTCTTATAGAAAACAGCACCCACAATCAACGCAAATAGATTTTACCGTGTCCCAAAAGGGCAAAGCCCCATTCACCAGCTCTTCTCTATGGCTCACATAATTTCCGCCGCCAAAGAACAGTTCATAAAACAGATTTCTGTTTACAATCACATAAATACCCGTCAGCAAGGCAAATCCCAGGTAAATCCATTTGTTATACCGCTTTTTTATCACGGAATACAACTCTTTTTCTGTTCCACAAATTTAAGAAACACCACGCTAAAAGAGGAACCCCCATGACCGAGAGACCATAAACCGGCTGTACCGGCAACATGCAGAAGCAGCCTGCCATTGCCACAGCTAAAATGCTGCTGCCTGTCAGCTCCTTCACAGCAAGATACATTCCGAAAAAACCACATAAGAAAACTACCGCATGCTGAATCAGGAACGCATACAGGGCAGGGAAAATCCTGTACAGCAAAACGAACAGCGCCGCCGAGGGCTGCATGCCGCTGACGTTAATTCCCCCTAGCAGTTCCGGAAACACCTCTGTCCCTGTTCCCAGATATTTTGCATTCAGCACATAGCACATGATAGTTTCGTCCAGCTGGTCATGGATGGGAAATACACATTTCTCTCCCAGGATAAACAAGGGTATAAAGACAATGCAGAAGAGCAGCAGCCCAATTATCCGGAGTTGCATGGAATCCACCACCGCTATTGCCTTGTTCAATCTTTTCCAAATGCGTTTTACCTTCACTTTTCCACTTCTCCACTCTTCGATTACACCTTGGCAGCTTTTTGTTTCTCTGCTATAATGTACAGGAACTTTTTTATTTTACTGCTTATTTGCTCATCTGTCACCCCGTTTTTGTTCCACAGGATATGGAGTAACGAATAGATTGGAGAAAAATGACTAAAAAAAAGACCCTGCTTCTGATTATTTTATCTGTACCTATACTCCTGACATTTGCCGTATTCCGGCTTGTGTACCGTACGTCTGTTAAACCACGCTGTAATTTCTGTCAAAGCCTGATACAGTGCAGAGACTTTCAGCGTATATCATATGAAGCATATGACACAGTCTTTTTATCCATGTTTCCCATTGACAACTACAAGGAAGCTGACTTTTCCTATTACCGCGGTTTGACTGTCCTGAAAACAGATAATATCCTGCAGGATTCCTCGGATTTTGAGCGATACTTTGAACACATTGCCGAAACCGACAATCCCGTTTCCACGGCATATTTGGGTATATGTCCGAAAAAAGTTACGGTAACTGAAATATCAGAGCTGGCACGGAATTACCCCTCAATCAGTTTTGAAATTCTCTTGTTTGCACCTTCAGCAGCATACTGGCAAAAACTTACCGAGGAAGAGTATTCCAAAAACATGAATGCCTATCAGGAATTTCTGGCAGACGCCGGACAATGTTCCGATGCAAAATTCTTCTTTTTGTCTGCCGAAAGCTGGCTGGTTAATAACCCTGCCAACTATATAGACGATATTTCCCTAACTGAAAATACCGCCCACAAAATACTGGCATACACATTTCGTGACAGCTTCTATCAGACCACTGCCGAAAATACAGATGAGTTGGTTCAAAAAATGCGTAGGGAAGTCACAGCCGCCCGGGAATATGCTACAACATATCCCTGCCTATCCCAATATGAAATTGTGTTCTGGGGAGACAGTGTCATCGGCAACTATACAGACAGCACTTCCATTCCCGGAGTTGTAAACGCTCTCACCGGTGCCAGCGTCTACAATTGCGGCTATAGCGGAAACAGTGCTGCCATGGCACCGGACTTAATCATTTCTCTCCCCGGCATTGTTGATGCATTTTTTTCCCACAATCTTTCTGTCATTCCGGAGGGAGAACAAGTATATGATGGAACCAAAGCATATTTCAACTATGTTCACGACACACAAAGGCAGTGTTATGTCATCAACTACGGCTTAAACGATTATTTTCAGGCTTTTCCTATTTCTTCTGACGACTCCTTTGACATCACTACTTATGCAGGTGCGCTTCGCACTGCTGTAAAAACCATTCGGGAAAACTCCCCGGAATCGCAAATTATTTTGTGTACGCCTACCTACACCGCATACGCACAAGACGAATCCGATGACTCGGCAGATGTCCGCCTTGAGGACTATGTAGATGCCGTCATTGCACTGGGAGATGAATTGAGTGTAGATGTGTTGGATAATTATTATAGCTTAGGTATCAATTTCTCCAATCACGAAGAGTATCTTCTGGACAAGGTACATCCTAATGAAAAAGGCCGTTTTATCATTGCACAGAGAATCATTGAGGCTATCCGTTAAAATATTGCATGACTCCCTCTCCTTACTCTTCCTCCTCCAAATTGATTGTCTCTCGGATGACATACTGCGGCGAATTGTTCAGGCTGATATAGATGCGCCCAATATACTCTCCGATTAATCCCAGCATCAGCATAATCATTCCGCCGAAAAACACAATTGCCGCCATAGTGGAGCTGAATCCCATGGGCACAGCCGGATTCACCAACCGTTTGGCAATGGTGTAAATACCGTAAAAGAAACCAACCATTGCGCTGAAGGCTCCGATGCCTGTAGCAATTCGCAATGGCTTTACGGAAAAGGCGGTAAAACCGTTAAACCAGAGTCCAAGTAACTTTTTTATGGTGTAGCCGGAGGACCCCTCCTCACGTTCCCTGTGGTTCACGGTCACATTTGTAATATTCTTGGTTGCCCGAAGTACTAATCCGATGACATAGGGATAGGAATTCTCATACTTTACCATATCATTAACCACGAACTTTTTTACCGCAAAATAACTGGAAACATACAAATCAGCCGGCTTTCCCAGCATTACTCTTGTCATCAACTCATTGACTCTGCTTCCCATGTTGCGGAAAGCAGAATGCTGCTTATGCTCATATTTCGCATATACCGCGTCATATCCTTCCTCCAGCTTTTCCAGTAGCCTATCCACCTCATTCGCCGGAGTCTGACCGTCATCATCCAGACAGACTACATAATCTCCGTCGGAATGGCGAAGTCCGGCCATAAGAGCCGCGTGCTGCCCAAAATTTTTTGAGAAACTAATCCCCTTTATGTTTTCATGCTCCCGGCACAGCCTGCGTATAGTTCCGAAGGTGTCATCGGGGGAACAGTCATTTACCAGAAAAATATCGTACTCATACTGTTCCATGGTTTTCATTTTTTCCTCAATCTCCGCAACTACATGGGGCAGTGTATGCTCCGAACGATAGCAGGGAATTACAAAACTTACTTTTTTCATATGCTTGTCCTTTTTCTCCAAAATTGTGCAAAACTAAACATGTCAGTTGTAGAGCTCTGCCGGATTGATTGCCGCCATCCAAACGATATCACGATACCGTCCCTCTATGCAGACATCTTCCCGCAACAGTCCTTCCCTCACAAAGCCGGCCTTTTCATAGCTTTTGATTGCCTGCATATTCTCCGCAAAAGCCCGAAGATAGACTCTGTGCAACTTTTCTTCTTCAAAACAATAACGCAGCATAAGCTTTGCAGCTGCCGTTCCCACGCCCCGTCCTCTGGCATCCGACTCTCCGATAAAGATACCGTACTCCGCCTTGTTGTGATGCCTGTCGATATCACGAATATAGACGGAGCCCAGAGGTTTGTCCGAAGCCAAATCACAGATTATCATCTGCACCACCTTCCCGGTCTCCACCATGGTGTGAATCCAGTTTTCATGACTCTCTCTGGTGAAAAGCGCCTGATAAATAAAATTTTTTCTCACCGAGTCGCTGTTGCGCCATGCCACAATGAAATCCGTATCAGCATAAGTCATGAGCCTCAGGTAAATACCTGCCGATGCATCCGAATATTCTTTCACGCTTCCGCACTCTCCTTTTTCTGCCGCTTTTCCCCGTTGATTTTTGCCAGCCGGTATTCAAAATCCCGCCTGTCCTTTGCGGCCAGTACTTCAAGTATCATCCCCGCAAAAAAAGACTGTATTCCGGCAAGTACCATAAAGCCGCACACAATCAAAGTCGGAAACTTAGGAACCAGGCCGGTCTGAAAATACTCTGCAAAAACAGGAATCATAAAAATTGCGGCAATCAGTACCAACAGTAGACAAATATTCCCGAAAAATTTCAGCGGCTTGTAGTTTCTGTACAGCTGCACCATTTTCTGTATCACCTTCACACCGTCGCTGAAGGTGTTCAACTTGGACACACTGCCCTCCGGCCTGTCCCGATATTCCACCACCACATTTTCAACCTGCATATTATAATTCACGGCATGAATGGTCATCTCGGTCTCAATCTCAAAGCCCTTGGAAAACACGGGAAAAGTCTTGACAAATTCATAGCTGAAGGCCCTGTAGCCCGTCATGATGTCTTTGATGTCCGAATGAAACAGATGATTGATTCCCGCTCTCATAAAGCTGTTTCCGAAATTGTGAAAGGGACGCTTGTTTTCCGTAAAGTAGGTGGAGGATAATCTATCCCCTACCACCATATCTGCGTTCCGGTTCAACACCCTGTCCACAAGTTCTCCCGCACAGTCCAAAGGATAAGTATCATCACCGTCTATCATCAGGTAACACTCCGCATCAATCTCCCGAAACATGCGGCGAATAACATTTCCTTTCCCCTGCTTGTGCTCTCTTCTCACAACAGCTCCTGATGCCACTGCCAGCTCTGCCGTCCTATCCGTAGAATTATTATCATAGACATACACCTTTGCCTCCGGCAAGGCATTTCTCACATCGCGAACCACCTTCGCGATAGTCTGTTCTTCATTATAGCAGGGAATCAGCACGGCGATTTTGTCCATAACATCTTATTCCTTCTTTCTGCCACCGGTCCCATTCCAGATAGCGTCATAATCATAATTTGCAGCAAACTCATACATGTCTGCAATCATCTGTTCCACATTTTCTTTTGTAACCTTCTTTTTCCCATCTCTTACTGCTTCAAAGATATATCTGTTATATTCAGGTCGATGGTGACCGGCATCACGATAATTGTCCAAATTTGTGATAATGTCCTTTTCATTTTGGAAATAATAAACCGATACATTATCGTATTGCAAAAACTGCTCCATTGCATATTTGTAAATTTCAAGTTTATCATAGAGGTCATTTTTCAAAACTTCTTGCTCCCAGTACAGTATACTGTAAGGGGGAAAGAAAATAATAAACTCTGTTTCGGGGTTTTGTTCTATAAACGGAAGAATATTATCCAAATTCTCCTGGCAGATAACAAGCTTCTCTTCCAGCTTTTGAGAATTCTCAACGGAAGGGCTTTGAAGCAGCTGTTCCCTGAGTTCTCTTGCAGTGCTCAATGTTATTTCCTTGCCAAAGAGTTTACTATCTTCCCAAGTATATGCCGTATCAATATTGTCCTGTACTCCCTGAATGGCATCCAGTACGCGCTCCCATCCCTTTGATATTACACCATGATTAAAAATATATTTATAATCATTCAGCACGCAATTGTCATATAGATAATCCGGTCGTACAACATAGGCTGTCCAACTGATTTCAGTCAGTTGGTAATCATTAATATCCATAAAAATGTGTTCAACAGGCTCCTGTCTTGAAAAAATTGCCGTAAGAACCGCCTTCAGGTCATCACTTCTTGCCCCGGAATAAGACAGCTTGATTGTATGCCATCCCAATTCCTCATCAAACCAATTTGTATGGAAATTCTCTGTCATTGATGTTCCCATAATAACATCAGTATATTCCAAATTTTTCGCTGCTCCCGGAGTCTGATATACCGCATCCTCCAATATAACCGGCATTCCAAACCATGGAGCATGATACTGATAAAACGGATCCGTTATTACTACAAACAAACTACAAATTGCCATCCCACAAAAAATGATTATCAAAAATCTTCGAAAATGTCTTTTATTGCTCTCCATCCCTTGTTTTCTTCCCGACTTAAAAATTAAAGTAGATAAACTTTGATACCTGTGACAGTTGGGTAAACGACCATGCAAACAACACACTTAGATATATGAACCATCCCGTTCCACGGTTTTTCCTGTTTACAAGTTCATGGCTTGAGGGCAACTTCACGCAGATCAATACTCCAAACGCAAAACCGAGAATCGTAACCACTTGACAGATATTCTGCAAAGTTGATAAACCAACCAGTCTTCCCAACGTCAATTTCCAAACTGTATTATCACACAAGGCAGATACCATATCAGGATGAATGCCTCCTGGTCCTCCGCCAAAAACTCTGCCAAGTAAGCGCCAGGGCTGTCTGAAATATTCCGCCCTGAAAAACACCCATGCAACATTCACGAATAAAAAGGTACACAGCCACGAAAGCACTCTTGGCAAATAGTCAAAAACCTTCCTCCCAACTCGATATACGACCATGGCGGCTCCATGCATCATTCCCCAGAGTACAAAGCTCCAAGCCGCTCCATGCCAAAGGCCGCTCAGAGAGAAAACAAGCATAACATTAATGCAGGTTCTCATTAATCCCTTGCGACTGCCTCCCAATGGAATATACAAATAAGTAGTCAGGAAGCGTGTCAAAGTCATATGCCACCTTTTCCAGAAATCCGAAATATTCAAGGCTTTATACGGTGAATTAAAATTTATGGGAATTATGATATTAAAAAATCTTCCAAGTCCCAATGCCATATCGCAATAGCCACTGAAATCAAAATATATTTCCAAAGTAAACGCAAGAACAGTTAATACCGCACTAATCGAATTCAATTTAAACAGGTTTTCATATCCTGCATCACAAATTTTTGCAAAGGTGTCTGCAACCAATATTTTTTTTGCAAAACCCATGATAAAGTATTCTGCTCCGGAAAGCATATTGTCATAGTTTATCTTCCGATTCTCCGGATTTTGAAACTGCGGAATCATTTCCTTATGAAGCACAATCGGGCCTGCAACAAGCTGTGGGAAAAACGAAACAAAAAGACTGTAGTCCAGTAAACTGCATTTCCCCATTTTCCTACTATAACTGTCAACGACAAAGGATATCTGTTGAAATGTATAAAAGCTGACTCCCAGCGGCAAAGCAATGTTTCTTAACACAAAATTAGTGCCAAAAAAGCGATTGAGATTTTCCAACGTAAAATCAAAGTATTTAAAATAATAGAGAAGCCCCAGATTTATCCCGATTCCCAAAACCAGCAAAAGCCTTCTGAGAACCTCTCGACAATTGTTGCTCATCAATCCTAAATGCAACAGATAATTTACCGCAATACTAAAAGCCAGCAATAAGCATAACCGATAATCCTCATAACCATAAAAAACAAACGAGGCAATAATCAGGGTACTCTGTGCCAACCTGTACCATCTAAAATGATTCAACAAAAAATAAACCATCCATGTAATCGGTAAAAATGCCAGAAAGACATAAGAATTAAAAAGCATTGCTTTTGCCCCCTAAATTACTTCCGATAATACTCCACAACCTTTTTCACCGCATGAATCACATCCTCCACATCAGCATCCGTCAGAGAATAATAAAGAGGAATACTCATGACTTCCTCATAATACTTCTCTGCATTTGGACAAATGCCCTTTTGATAACCCAGCTTTTCATAATAGGAGTGCCAATATACCGGCAGATAATGCACCTGCGGACAGGTATTCTCCGCATACAGGGCATCGAAAAACTGCCTTCTGTCACAGTTTAACTTGTCTAAATTCAATCTCAAAATATACAGATGTCTGGTGGTGTCTGACTCCGGGATTTCTCTCTGAACAAAGATTTCCGGCATTTCGGAAAATGCTTTATTATATTTCTCTACCACTTCTTTTCTGCGCGCCGCAAATTTGGGCAGCTTTTTCAGCTGACTGAGCAGCAATGCCGCCTGGAAATCCGTCATACGGTAATTATATCCCAACTCCACCTGTTCATTGTACCACCTGGCATCCGTGGGATGAACCATTTCTCCGGGATTGCGGGTAATTCCATGGGTGCGCACGCGCATCAGACGACGATACAGCTGCTCGTCATTTGTGGTAATGGCTCCGCCTTCCCCTCCCGTAACCGTCTTAACCGGGTGAAAGCTGAAGCAGGTCATATCCGCAATGCTGCCCACCGGCTGTCCTTTATACCTTGTACCGATGGCATGAGCCGCATCTTCAATCAGAATGAGATTATGTTTTTTGCAGATAGCACGAATGGCATCATGCTCCACTGCCTGACCGGTAAAATCAACCGCCACGATTCCCTTTGTCCGGGGAGTAATCAGCTTCTCGATAGATTCAGGGTCAATATTGTAGGTATCCGGCCTGATATCCGCAAACACCGGCTTAGCCCCACAGTACAATACACAATTGGAGGATGCCGCAAAAGTAATGGAGCTGACAATCACCTCATCCCCTTCACCGAATCCCGCCGCCAATGCCGCAAGGTGCAGTGCTGCCGTGCCGTTTGCCACCACGACCGCATACTTTGCGCCCGTAACCTCGCAAAGCTTTGCTTCCAGAGCCTCCACTTTGGGTCCGCAGGTAATCAAGTCACCCTTCAGGGTTTCCGTCACAGCATCTATATCATCCTGTTCAATACATTGTCTTCCATAAAAAATAGGAGTTTCCCTGACGGGTGATCCTCCGAATATCGCCAATCTTTCCATAAAAGATACCTCCTGCATTTCGCTCTGTACTATAGTTTAACAGGATTTACAAAATGTTACAAGGAAAACATAGTTTTCCCCGGGAAAAAGCGTAGCATTCCTCTGAATTATGTTGACTTGTCAGATTTTTAAGAATATAATGAGAAATATATAAGGAGGTTACTCAAATGGCACAGTTAAATCAAAGAGAATTAGATGTTCTCAATATTTTATGGAAGTCCGAAGAACCTATGACTTCTACCGATATCGTAAATGAGATGAGAGGTCTGACCCAGAGCACCGTTATCGCGGTTCTGAGAAAGCTCCTGAAGGATAATCTTGTAGAGGTGTGCGGTGTTACCCACAGCGGAAAGGTATTGAGCAGAACCTACCGTCCCACCGAAGCTTCCAGAGAGGTCATTCTGAACAACTTTGCAACCGACTATGCAAACTTTAGAAACGTTGTCTCCAAGTCCGATATTTGCGCAGCAATTCTTCACGTTGACCAGAGTCCTGAGAAGATGAAGGCAGAGCTTGAAAAGCTGAAGGATATTATTGCAGATTACGAAAGCAAAATTTAAACCCGGACTAAAGAGGTAATTATGTTAAACTACTCGTTTTCTACTGTTCTTATGACTGTTTTAACGAGCACGGTGTTAATCGGCATAATCGCCGCATGCTTTCACAACAAAAAGGTACTTATCTCAATCGGGTATAAATTGATAGGTGTGTTCCTGATTCTTGCGCTGATACGATTTATTATCCCGCTTGAGATGCCTTTTACAAGAACTATTCTTCTTCCGAAATGGTTGTCAGCGGCTATATTGTTTATTCGCCACCCGTTCTTCACTTTAGGTTCTCTAAAGATTTCTGTCTGGTTTGTATTTGAGTGTATCTGGTTATGCGGTTCCGTATTCACGGCAATCAAAATTATCCGCCGCCGTATAACATTTCATCGCGGCATAATCAGATACGGCAAGAATGTTACGGATAAGGAACCATATGTTTCGGTTTTAAGGAAAGTATGCGACAGTCATAAAAATGATTTACGCATTATACGTGTTTTCGGGCTGGATACTCCCCAGCAGTACGGTGTATTCCATCCCTCCATCCTGATTCCTGCGGAATTGGAATTGACAGACTCCGAACTCTACTACACGATATGCCATGAGTTTTCTCACTATAAACGCCGCGATTTCCTGATTAAATTCGGGATGAATATTCTGGTGGCAATTTACTGGTGGAATCCTCTTTGCCATGTCCTGAGCCAACAGGTCGATGTCATGTTGGAAATGCACGTTGACGAAAAGCTGACCCTCTCCGACCCGAATATCAAAAAGGAATATGTCGAAACGTTAATGCACATAGGTTACAATATTGCTGCCATTCAGGAACAATCATTGAAGCCTTCGTATTTAGTCTCGCCCAAGGCCGTTGCCGATTTTGACGAACTGATTAAGCGTGTGCATATCCTATACAGAGACGAAAAAGACATCAAACGCTCCAGGCTGATTTCTGCGCCGTTGTTCGGGATTGTCGCAGCACTGTTTCTGTTTTCATACTGCTTTATATTTGAGGCACATTATCTGCCCAGCAGTCATGCACTGGAAACTCCTGAAATACAGACAGTCGATATGTATGCTGTACTGCTGGAAGACGGCACCTACAATATTTACTGGAACGACCAATTAGTCGAGCATGTAGGTTCCTTGGAATATTATTCCGAAGTACCCATAATAGATTTACATTCAAAGGAGGATTCACCATGATTCAAAAGAAAAGATTCTCAAAATGGCTTATGTGGGCCGGTGTCATGAGTATCGCGCTTTCCGTATTCTTCTGCCCGGTTGCCAGTCTGTCCGCACAGGCTGCCGCTCCCGGTGAAACAACCGTACAGCCCCGGAAGGATGACATTCAGTATCGTTTCACCATCATCGACAACAAAATCTATAAACGCCTTTATAATTACTCCACAGGCGAGTGGATTGGCGACTGGATTTATGTCTGCGATGTGCAAGGCTAAAATTAGTACAACTGAATAGAGCATAATGCAAAAGCGTCTGTCCATTCCGACAGACGCCTTTGCATTCCCGTAATCAAAACCATGCAACATTATTTCCCTGATACATATAAATAAAAAATATTATACCGCACACAAGATGATAGATAAACAGTCCCGCTTCCGGCACAGACATCATTCTTTTTAGCAACGGTTTCTTCCCCATCATATTCTTCACCATCTGTAGAATCGAAACCATAAACACAAAAAATAATCCATGCATATATCCCCAGGAAAAATTCATGTGACTGAAACGGAAACCTTTCTCATAGCA
>Ga0129313_1000620_pt1 | contig 27823 bp, 20 predicted proteins | sample O1105metagenome_FD_94436 | JGI IMG/M metagenome (GOLD analysis project Ga0129313, IMG submission 94436) | Orangutan group fecal microbial communities from fecal samples from Wisconsin, USA - O1105 metagenome | ecosystem: Host-associated > Mammals > Digestive system > Large intestine > Fecal...
CTTGCCCGGCCCGCTATCCGTTACCGGCTGTTCCGGCGTTTTTGTGGTTTTATCATCTGCCATAAGCATTTACCTCCTGTTTTTTGGCATGAAAAAAGAGGCTCAACTTTTCAGTCAAGCCCCCGTGGGAAGTTCCTCCTTTCTCCGCCATGATACAAAAATACCGCCCGTAGTCTCGTTTGGGCGGTACTTTGTGTAAGATTGGCAGTCCATTATTAAGTTTTTTATTATGTTCCCTTTGTACACCGTTGCAAATAATGGTGTAGAATGTTCTCATCTTATTATGAACAAAGAGATGGCTGAGAAGGCAGTAGATATAGCGTTGCAGTCACCAGAACAGTCTTTATGTTTTGAGTTTCAGGGTGGAGAACCCTTAGTTAATTTTGAGATTATAAAACATATAGTACAATATGCCGAAATACATAAAGAGAAGCATGAGATAGCGTATACGATAGTAACTAACTTAACATTATTAAATGATGAAATGTTAGATTTTTTTGTACAGTACAGTTTTGGAATATCAACGTCTGTAGATGGAAGTGAATTAGTACACAATAATAATCGTCCGTATGCTGATGGATCTGGTACATTCAAAAAAGTAATAAATTCTGTTGAGAGAGTAAGAAAAGTTGGCTTGCAGGTGGGTGCTATAGAAACAACTACAAGATTTTCTCTTAACTTTCCAAAAGAAATTGTTCATACCTATGTAGATATGGGCTTTGAAAGCATTTTTATAAGACCATTAACACCATTAGGAAAAGCTGCAAAGAGTTGGGAAAAAATAGGCTATAGTTCGGAGGAGTTTATTAAATTTTATCAGCAAGCATTAGATGAATTGATTGAAATAAATAAAGCAGGAAGATTCATCAAAGAAGATCATGCTGCAATTTTATTGAGAAGAATAAGGGGCGATTTCATGAACTATATGGAATTGCGTTCACCATGTGGCGCAGGTGTTGGGCAGTTGGCGTATTATGCGGATGGTAATATTTTTACATGCGATGAGGGACGAATGCTTCATGAGATGGGACAAAGTACATTTCAATTAGGAAATGTATATAACAACACTTATACAGATCTGATAAATAATAGTGTATGTAAGACAGTATGTGCATCCAGTGTTTTGGAAACAATTCCGACTTGTTGTGATTGTGTATACCAGCCATATTGTGGAACTTGTCCGGTTGTAAATTACGCTTTGGATGGAGATGTGATAGAAAAACAACCGAGAGGATATAAATGTAGAGTATACTCTGGAATATTAGATTATTTATTCTCGAAGTTTTATGAAAATGATGAGGAAACAATGCGGATATTAAATTCATGGAGTGATTGAGATGGCGGATTTAGAAAAAGAGAAATTGTCCGAAGAGGATGTGAATAAAACGGAAAATAGTAATTCAGTAGAAAAGGTGGTAACACCCGAAGAAGAGTATGAAAAGGCACTTAAACGAAGAAAAAAATTATCATCATGGGGACTTGTTTTTTTGACTGTAGCCGAGATAATCGTTGCGGGAGGCCTTGGGCAGAAAATACAAGCTGATGATTTGCAACGAAGGGTTTTAAGAGAACATGAAATGCGTTCGTCGGGACAGATTCAGTTCACCAAGGGTTTTTATGCTGGCGAAACAGATTTTGGATATCTTTCTGGTGATGGTCAATTTTTATTTGAGTCTGGAGCGGCATATACAGGAGAGTGGAAACAGAATCAGTTAAAGGGCAGCGGTACTTTGCGTGTTCCCAATGAGGGCACATATCAGGGAGAGTTTTCCTCCTCAAAGAAAAGTGGGAATGGAATATTTACATGGGATGATGGAGTTGTATACGAAGGCGAGTGGAAAAATGATCAGATGTGCGGGCAAGGTACATATACAACCCCGGATGGAGTGATTTTTTCAGGAACATTTAAAGATAATGCTTTTCAAGACGGAACATGTACATTTAAGAATAGTACCGGAAGTTATAATTTAACTTACAAATCAGGGAATATTGATAAGGCATCTATAGAATATGCAGATGGTTCAACATATATAGGATCGTGTGATACAAAAGGATTGACTGGAACAGGAAAGATGACTTTTGTAAGTGGAGACATTTACGATGGAGCTTTTCTGGATGGATATAGAAGTGGTCAGGGCGTATATACATGGATATCTGGTGATAAGTACGATGGAGAGTGGGCCTCTGATCAGATGAATGGATCTGGGACCTATACATATTCAGATGGAAGTTATGCAAGTGGTACTTTTGATAAAAACACATTTGTAAATGGGAGCTATCATATAGAAAATGATTTTGGCAATTACACATTTACAATTACAGATGGACAGCCAACAGCTGTTGAAATGTCATTAGTTAGCGGAACTACTTATAATGGGGCAATGAGCGATGGAAAATTATCAGGACAAGCACAGATAAAATATAGTAATGGCGATCAGTATAATGGAAATGTTTTGGATGGACAAAAGTCAGGTCAGGGAACATATACATGGACAAGTGGTGCGTCATATGAGGGTAAGTGGTCTGAGGATCAAATGAATGGAAATGGAACTTATTTTTATCCTTCCGATGAGGATGGATATAAACTGGCGGGTTCTTTTGAAAATGGTAAACCGAACGGAAAATGCCAATATTATACAAATTCGTCAACTCATTATCAGACAGATTGGTCGAATGGAAAGTGTGTGAAAATATATGAATAATATGGATGAATTATTTCCAAAGTTTCAAAAAAGTATAGAAAATCTAATTGAAGATGAAGAGGGAAATATCCCAGGGAAAAAATTACTTGTGCTTGGTACGATGATTGTCGTACTCGGAAGCCTGATGCAGATGGATGTTTTTGCTGGTCATAGATCTCATAGTTCGCATAGGTCACATAGCTCCCACAGATCGGGATCAAGTGGTCATGGAAATCACGGAAGTCATGAGAGCCATGCAAGCCATACATCCCATTCAGACCATGGTTCGCATTCAAATACACATTCTAGTCATGCAAGCCATACATCACATTCAAATACATCATCGCATTCAAACTCGGCTTATAGTTCAGAAGGAGATGTTACATATAAGGCACCGGCAGCAGCAAATGTACCTACGATAAAAACGCCTGTCGTCACAACAACGGAAGATATATTTAAGCTGCCAGATGTAAATCAGAATATAGAACTTCCGAATGGAACGCCGGCCTCAAGTATAATGCCGTCATTGGCGGTGCCGGCCTCAAGTGAAGTAACCAAAATTGGTGCTGGAGAAATTCACCAGCCATCTGCAACAGATAAAGTTGAATAATTAGGGTAGGAGAACTTTTGATGGAAATATTAAATAATTTTTTTTCTGGAGGAAAGCCGAAGGAAGAAGTTGATAATGTTAAAGATGAATATTTGCAAGAGGCAAAAGAAGCGGTAGACATTGTTAATAATGGTGTCGAAAAGGGTTCCTTTTCGGAAATGACAGAACGGCTTGATAAATTACCAAGTGTAAATAGTAGCCGAGATAAATATGTATTTGAATACAACTGTCCAGCAGTGCGTACATGGGGTGTTATAGTGTGTATTTTATTTATTGCGTTGTGTTTGTACTATGCACCTATTTATATAGGAACCTTAGTATATTCGGATATATTTAGAATGTCTGCGCTTATGGGGATTCTTGTATTGGTGGTTGTTATTGCTATAAATTCTATTGTTATTGCAAAGAGAATTTGTGAAATGCACTTTAACAAAAGATATAATACATATGTAAGGGATCTTAGGTTTAAGAATATCGAACTTATTGATGATTTGGCAGTTTATTCAAAAGAGGAACCAGAAAAAGTAATTAAAGATTTGAAGAAGGCTGTAAAGATGAAGTTAATACCACAGGGGCATTTTGGCAAAGATGATTTGATATTTATTGTCTCTGATGAAGTATATGAAAAGTATAAGGATAAGCAGGCCGTATATGATCGATATTATAGAAAGCAAGTTGAGGAACGTCTTAGAATGAAAGAGCGAACAAAAGAGATGCAGGCAATTATGGATCAGGGACAGGGATACATTGATAAAATTCATGAAAGCAATGACATCATCAAAGATAAGATGATTTCGCAGAAGCTGGACCGTATGGAAAATGTAGTATCAATGATATTCCATGAAGTAGATGTCAATACACAAAATGCGGATAAGCTAGGAATGTTTATGAATTATTATTTACCAACAACAGAAAAACTGCTTGAAGCATATATAGAGATTGATGAAAAACAGATAAAAGGAAAGAGCCTGGAAAAAACCAAAAAAGATATTGAAGGGGCTATTGATAAAATCATAGATTCATTTGAAGGATTATTAGATAAGTTTTATCATGAGAAAGAGATGGATATAGCGACAGATATTTCTGCTATGGAGATCTTAATGAAGCAGGATGGACTTTCAGAGTAATCAATAATTGATAGGGTGATATGTTTGGAGAAAGAGAACAAAGAAATATTGGGCCAAGATGAGCTGATAGTGGGAAATGCTGACAGCATACTGTTGTTTGGATGTGAAGCTCAACAGCAGCTAAGAGAATTTTCAAAGATAATTTCCAACCAGTTGCTTAATAGCAATGGCGAGTTGGAGTATTTAATTCATGATATACTTAATGAAATAGATGATTTTCAGGTCTCGATAGAAAAAAAGGTAGGAATATTTCCAAGCAGTAATGAAAAAAAGAGGGAACGCCTAATAAAGAAATACAATGAAGTTCTTGTATATATGGATAAAATGGAATTGGCATTGAAACTACAAGAGGCACAGTTGATTAAAGATTCAAAATTATTTGAAGAGTTGGGCAGATGCATAGATGAAACGTTATCAAGTTTGCAGACAACTATATCATATGGCAATGATGTGGTGAATAAAAAACCAAAAGGTCAGATTCCTGATGATATTAAGGCATGGTATGAAAGGCTCTCAAAGAGAATTGAAGATTTGGGCATATCACATACAGTTACATTGCAAACAAGAACTCAGATGAATTTGATGCTGGAAAATAATGCACGACTAATTGATAAAATTATGGGAGCTGTATCTGGAACTATCCCAATATGGAGAAATCAGATTACCATTCTTTTAGGGATTGAAAAGATGAATCGGAATTTGGAAATTCAAAACAGAGTTGCAGAAATAACTCAAAAATATATGACAAAGGAAAAATATGTAGGCAGAAAAAAGCGTGGAGAATCCACAGAACTTTTTGTAGAAAAGTTAATAAATACAAATGAAACTCTTAAAAAGGCGTTAGACGACCTTGACAGTATGGAGAAGAAAGACGGAGGCATAAGATTAGAGCTTAGCGACTCATTGAGATAATAAAATTACGGAGGACTTCATTATGGAAGAAAAGATACAGTTGACATTGAATCCAGAGCAAAAGACGGCCGAGAAATTATTAGATAGTGTACCTACTATGCAAAGCGTGGTAAATAAATCGGAATCAAACTATTCTGCCGGAACTATAGATGAAAGTATGCTATCTGAAGAAGAGAAGGCTATGGTAGAACAGTTTGCAAATGAGATTGACATTGAAAATGTGGATCAGATTGTAAATTATGGAATTAAGGCGCAAACCAATATATCAGAATTTTCAACTACAATACTTAAAAAGGTAAAAACATATGATTTGGGAGAAGTTGGGGATTCATTAAAAGACCTTACAGTGGCTTTGGATGCAACAACAGAGCCAGAGAAGAAAGGAATCTTAGGCATCTTTCAAAAAGCTAAAAGAGGTGTAGGTTCAATACGAGCTAATTATGCCAAGGCTGAAAGTAATGTGGATAGAATAGAAAAGGATTTGATTAAGCATAGAGATGTGCTTGGACAAGATATATCTATGTACCAGCAAATGTACGAGTTGAATGTGCAATATTATAAAGAGCTGACCATGTATATTATTGCCGGAAAGAAAGCACTAGATCATGCAAAAGAAACAAAACTCACACAGTTAAAGAGCATCGCAGAAAACAGCGATAAGCAGGAAGATGTGCAGGCATATCGTGATTATGAAGATTTGTGTCACAGATTTGAGAAAAAATTGTCTGATTTGGAGATTACAAGAGTTATTTCAATTCAGTCGGCACCTCAGGTTCGGATGCTTCAAAATAACGATAGGGAAATGATGGATAAATTACAGTCATCATTGGCAAATACAATACCTCTTTGGAGAAATCAGCTTGTACTTTCTTTGGGAATTGAGCATACAAGCAGAGCGCTTGCGGCTCAGGGAGCATTGGCGGATAAAACCAACGAATTGTTGAAAAAGAATTCTGAAACATTGAAGATGGCAACTGTTGAGACTGCTAAGCAATCAGAAAGACCGATTGTAGATATTGATACATTGAAGCAGTGTAATAGAGATTTGATTGCATCTATAAACGAAGTAGTTAAAATTCATGAACAGGGAGCAGTTCAGAGAGTTAAGGCACAAGAGGAATTAGTTAAAATAGAAGAAGATTTAAAGCAGGCTATGCTTGAAACAGGAAAGAAGCGAAGATAGAATTGGTGAGACAATGGGAAGAAATGAAACTCTTCCCATTTTTGGAAGGTGGGAATCGTTTGCATAAGAGACTGAAAATTACATTTAATGCACCTGTAACATTGGGATTTGTTATTATGTGCTTTATTGCAACATTATTAGGTGTTATCTCTAACGGAAGAATTACGCAAAGTGTATTTATGACATATCATACATCCTTAACTAGTCCAATGACATATGTAAGATTTGTTACCCATATATTTGGTCATTCTGGGTGGAGCCATTTTATTGGAAATGCATCATATTTGTTACTATTGGGTCCGATGCTTGAGGAGAAACATGGATCAAAGGAACTAATAGAAGTAATTGGTATAACAGCAGTCATTACAGGCATAGTAAATTATATTTTCTTTTGGAACGTGGGATTGTGTGGAGCAAGCGGAGTGGTATTCTCATTTATAATACTGGCATCATTTACAGGATTTAGGGAAGGGGAAATCCCATTAACATTTGTATTGGTGGCTGTTATTTTTATAGGACAGCAGGTATATGAGGGAATCGCTGTGCAGAATGATATTTCTAATATGGCTCATATTGTTGGGGGAATTGTGGGAGCTGTAAGTGGTTATTTGTTAAATAGGAAACCCCAATATGGGTATTAGTGTGAGGAGTTTATGAAAATTGTATTCCCCAATTTTAAATCTGTTCATACATCAAATATACCATTTAGGGTTATATAATGTGTGATGATACAATTAGATATTGCTCAGAAATTATTATTTGTTACAGGTTGACAGTTGCTGTCAACCTTTTATATTCTCAATGTGTGATGGACATCATAAAATCATGTTGGAGGAATTTGTAATGAATGGATTAAAATTTATAAGAAAACAATGCAATTTTTCACTTAGTAGTCTTGCAGAATATTTAGGTGTTAGTAGACAGATTATCAGTGCGTGGGAAAATGGGAAAAAGGAAATTCCTTATAAGCGAAAACAACAACTATCACAATTCTTTGGGATAGAGGAAGCGTTTTTTGGAGAAATCACAGAAGAAGAAAAACAAGTTTTATTAGATAAAGCTATGTTCACTTATAAAAGAGGAACAGAGAATACATATAGATATATACCAGAAGATGAAAATGAGAGACAGATGGTTCATTTTATTAAGGAAAGACAGTTTACTATCGATGAAGAATTAGCAATAAGTGAGCAGGATAATAAAGAGCTTATTGAACGAATTAGAAAGAATATGTCATGCGCAGTTAATGGTTCAATTATGGATGGACTTACAGCAAGCTATAGAACACGCTATGTATTCTCAAATTTTATTGATGCATATGAACATTGTTTTTCAAAAAATCCGATTGAAAAAATGCCTTGTTGGCAGATTATGGCATTAATTTCAGAAGCAGTCAGAGAGGCATTTACAGGACAAAAAAGAGAAGAAAAATTTGATGGCGATTGTCGAAAAGAGAAAGATACTAAGTTTGTTGAGGAAATAAGGGATATTATCAAGAAAAAGATTGAGAATGAGTTAACAAATATATGGCAGGTGCAACAGGGGCAAACAAACAAAAAAGTATCGGCTGACATTAAGACGAGTAAAGAAGAAAAGACATTTAATGATAAAGTTGCGGATGCAGAGAAGCAGTATCAAGAATTCAAAAAGTTGAATATAGACTGTAAAGAATTTGGTGTCATGATTTAGTGAAAAATATGATTTATATAAGGAACAGTGTCATTATAGGTTCTATACTTTGACCACCTCCGAAAGAAGCATCCGGCTATCAATATAATAATCACAGGAAATTTCTATGCAGAAGTAAGACCGGTCTGACTGTAGGAGCCCCGCCTGACCAAGCGGCAATCTTGACAAATAAAAGCTGCAATACTATTATATAAATACGTATGCAGTAGCATAAAATGCCCTTTACTGACAGACGCAGTAGAGGGCTTTTTATATGACAGGAAATTTGTACAGCAAAAGGAGACAGATCATGAGTAAAGAGTTAGCGAAAACCTATGATCCCCACGGAATGGAAGACCGGATCTACCAGAAGTGGCTGGATAAAAAATATTTTCATGCGGAGGTAGACCACAGTAAAACACCTTTTACCATTGTCATTCCGCCGCCAAATATCACAGGACAGCTCCACATGGGACATGCGCTCGACAATACCATGCAGGATATTCTGATCCGTTTTAAGAGAATGCAGGGATATAATGCATTATGGCAGCCCGGTACAGATCATGCCTCCATTGCAACAGAGGTTAAGATCATTGAAAAGCTGAAAGAAGAAGGCATTGATAAAGAAGACCTCGGACGTGAAGGCTTCCTGGCACGTGCCTGGGACTGGAAAAAGGAATATGGCGGACGTATCATTGAACAGCTGAAGAAGATGGGTTCTTCCTGTGACTGGGACAGAGAAAGATTTACCATGGATGAAGGCTGTAATAAAGCGGTTACGGAAGTTTTCTGTAAGATGCATGAAAAAGGCTGGATCTACAAGGGCTCCCGTATCGTAAACTGGTGTCCGGTCTGCAATACTTCCATTTCCGATGCGGAAGTACAGTATGAAGAGCAGCAGGGACATTTCTGGCATATTAAATATCCGCTCGTAGATGAAAACGGACAGCCGAGCAAGACAGAATTCCTTGAGTTCGCAACGACAAGACCGGAGACAATGCTGGGCGATACAGCAGTTGCTGTCAATCCTGCTGATGAAAGATATACGTATCTGCATGGCAGACAGGTTTGGCTTCCGATCGTGAACAAGCCGATCCCGGTTGTAGAAGACAGCTATGTTGATATGGAATTCGGAACAGGTGTTGTAAAGATCACACCTGCACATGACCCGAACGACTTTGAAGTGGGCAAGCGTCATAACCTGCCTGAGATCAATATCTTAAACGATGATGCCACGATCAATAAAAACGGTGGTATTTACGAAGGTATGGATCGCTATGAAGCAAGAGAAGCGATCGTGAAAGAACTGGATAAAGAAGGCTTACTTGTCCGTATTGAAGATTACAGCCACAATGTTGGTACACACGACCGTTGTAAGACAACGGTAGAGCCAATGATCAAAAAGCAGTGGTTCGTTAAGATGGACGAGCTGATCAAACCGGCAGTAAAAGCTGTCAAAGAGGGCGAGATCAAGCTGGTTCCGGAGCGTATGGAAAAGACATACTTTAACTGGACAGACAATATCAGAGACTGGTGTATTTCCAGACAGCTCTGGTGGGGACACAGAATCCCGGCTTATTATTGTGATGACTGTGGTGAAACAGTTGTTGCAAAAGAAATGCCGAAGATCTGCCCGAAATGCGGTGGCAGTCATTTCACACAGGATCCGGACACACTCGATACATGGTTCTCATCCGCACTCTGGCCGTTCTCTACACTGGGCTGGCCACAGCAGACAGAAGATCTGAAATATTTCTATCCGACAGACGTACTTGTAACCGGATATGATATCATTTTCTTCTGGGTTATCCGTATGATCTTCTCAGGTTATGAGCAGATGGGCGAGAAACCGTTCAAGACAGTATTGTTCCATGGTCTGGTACGTGATTCACAGGGCAGAAAGATGAGTAAATCTCTGGGTAACGGTATCGATCCGCTGGAGATCATCGATAAATACGGTGCAGATGCACTTCGTCTGACACTCATCACCGGTAATGCGCCGGGTAATGATATGCGTTTCTACATTGAACGTGTAGAGGCGAGCAGAAACTTTGCCAATAAGGTATGGAATGCTTCCCGTTTCATTATGATGAATATGGAAGGCAAGGAGATCACAGAGCAGCCAGCCCTTGAGCCGGTTGATAAATGGATCTTATCAAAGCTCAACAGCCTGATCAAAGAAGTGACAGACAATATGGAAAACTTCGAGCTTGGTATCGCTGTTCAGAAGGTATATGATTTCATCTGGGATGAATTCTGTGACTGGTATATTGAAATGGTAAAACCGCGTCTGTACAATTCAGACAATGCAGACAGTCAGAATGCAGCACTCTGGACACTCAAGCATGTCCTGATCGATGCATTGAAGCTGCTGCATCCATACATGCCATTTATCACAGAAGAGATCTTCTGTACGCTGCAGAGCGAGGAAGAATCCATTATGATCTCTGCATGGCCTGTATATAAAGAAGAATATGCATTTGCAAAGGAAGAAAAAGAGATCGAGACAATGAAGGAAGCCATCCGTGGCATCCGTAATGTCAGAACATCCATGAATGTAGCACCTTCCCGCAAGGCATCCGTATATGTTGTATCAGAAAATGCAGATATCAGAGCAATCTTCGAGAACGGTAAGCTGTTCTTTGCACCGCTTGCTTATGCATCAGAGGTTCTGATCCAGGCAGATAAGACAGGCATCGCGGATGATGCAGTCAGCGTTGTGATCGATGGAGCAACACTGTATATTCCTTTTGCAGAGCTTGTTGATATCAAGCAGGAGATCGAGCGACTGGAAAAGGAAGAAAAGAGACTCGGCGGCGAGATCGCCAGAGCAAACGGTATGCTGAACAATGAGAAGTTCACGAGCAAAGCACCTGCACAGAAGGTGGCGGAAGAACGTGAAAAACTGACGAAATATACACAGATGCTGGAAAAGGTACAGGAGCGTCTGGCACAGTTAAAATAACAGAACACAGCAATAAATTACACAGCCATCAGTTGTACTAAAGTATGACTGATGGCTCTTGTCGTGCATCGAAGATGCACGACAATACATGCATCGAAGGAAATACAAAATGACCCCATCATACACCGAAGCAGAACAATATATCAATCATATCCAGAAATTTGCAAAAAAGAATACTTTATCCCATACCCGCATGTATCTGCAGGCACTGGGCATAGAAGAAGAAACCTTCGCCGGACGCATCATCCATGTGGCAGGAACGAACGGAAAGGGTTCTGTCTGCAATTATCTGACAAACCTCCTTCTGGCAGAAGGGTTTCATGTGGGTACCTTTATCTCACCACACCTTGTCCATATGCGGGAGCGGATCCGCCTGGATAACCGGATGATCCCGGAAGCAGAGTTTGTCACAGCTTACGAAGCTGTCAGACAGGTGATCGATGCACATGCCGGGCAGGAGGCGTGGTATCATCCGACCTTCTTTGAATTTCTGTTTCTGATGGCAATGTATGTTTATAAAGAAAAAATGCCGGACTATCTGGTGCTGGAAACGGGACTGGGAGGCAGACTGGATGCGACCAATGTTTTTAGTAAGCCTGTGCTAACTATAATTACGGAAATAGGTCTCGATCATTGCCAGTATCTGGGCGATACGAAAGAAAAAATCGCGGCAGAAAAAGCAGGTATTATACAAGAAGGCGTTCCGCTGATCTATGTCAGACGGGATCCGGAGACTGAAAATGTACTGCTGGATACGGCAAAAGAGAAAAAAGCAGAGGCATTTGCGGTCGATAAAAGTCTTTTTATGGAAACAAATATAACCGATAAAGGCATTGATTTTTCGTATAAATCTAGGTATTATAATACTATTAGTTTCCATTTATCCACATATGCTGCCTATCAGATGGAAAATGCATCAGCTTCGCTTCTGGCACTGGAGCATTTATTACCGAAAGAAAAGGTGCAGCCTTCTGTCATGCAGCAGGCAGTCGAAGAGAGCATCTGGGAAGGACGAATGGAAGAGATCGCCGACCGGGTGTATTTGGACGGTGCACACAATGCGGACGGCATAGAGGCGTTTCTTGACAGTGTGCGGCATCTGCCGGTAAAGGGAGAGAGGATCCTTGTTTTTTCCGTTGTCAACGATAAGGCTTATACGGAGATGATCCATGAGCTGGTCAGTGCACGATTATTTACGACATATATGATCGCCGGTATCCACGATGCAAGAGGTGTGGACGATCGGCAGCTTCGGGATATATTTACAAAGTACAGCGCAGAGCAGGTATATGACTTTGCGGATGCATCGGCGGCTTTTTCGGCGGCGCTTTTACGCAGAAAGCCGGAGGATGCGGTGTTTATTGTAGGCTCCTTGTATCTGGCAGGGGAGATCAAAGCCTGTCTGGAGGAAGCCGAAGGAGGAAAAAATGATCAACTTTGAAGAAGAATTAAAGAAGTTTCATCCGAGTCTGGAAATTGAGGATGCAGCAGATGCGATATATAATCAGGATCTGACAGACATGGCAGACGTTCTCGTAGGTATGCTGAAGGAAGCAAAGGAAGAAGAATAGGATAAGGGTGAAACCATGAAATGTTTTAATTGTGGCTGTGAATTGTCTGAGAAAGATTTTTGCACGGGCTGTGGTGCTGATGTCGGACTGTATAAAAAGATCATGCACATTTCCAACCGGTATTATAATGACGGACTGGAAAAGGCAAATGTCAGAGATCTTTCCGGTGCGATCGTCAGTCTGAGACAGAGTTTGAAATTTAACAAAAATCATATAGAAGCCAGAAACCTGCTGGGACTTGTATATTTTGAAATGGGTGAGGTTGTTGCCGCACTCAGCGAATGGGTCATCAGTAAAAATCTGCGTGCCAAGAAAAATCTGGCGGATGATTACATCGATGCGATCCAGAGCAATCCGACGCGTCTTGATACGATCAACCAGACTGTCAAGAAATACAATCTGGCACTCCGCTACTGTCAGCAGGACAGTAAGGATCTGGCGATCATCCAGCTAAAGAAGGTGCTTTCCTTAAATCCGCGTCTGGTGCAGGGACATCAGCTTCTGGCACTCCTTTATATGGATGCGGAGGAATGGGAAAAGGCAAGAAAAGAGCTTGTAAAATGCAGTAAGATCGATGCCAATAACACAACGACGCTGACCTATTTAAAGGAAGTCAACAGAATGCTTGGTATCGGAGAAGAAGCCGCAGGAAGTTCTGCGAAAAAGAAAAAGGCAGTGGCGGAAGAGACAATTACCTACCAGAGTGGCAATGAGACGATTATCCAGCCGTTAAATGTCAAAGAACCGAGAGGAACAGCCTCTATTTTAAATATCGTGATCGGTGTACTGATCGGTGTTGCAGCATCTTATTTCCTGATCCTGCCTGCGCGCATGCAGGTTGTGCGAAATCAGATGAAGGATGAGCTGAAGGTAGTCAGTGAAAATGCGGATGTCAAATCCGCACGGATCTCAGAGCTGGAGCAGACAGTATCTGATCTGCAGCAGGAGAAAAAGGAACTGCAGGATGCAGTAGACGGTTATACCGGAGTAAACGGAGAAAGCCACAAGGTGGAAAGCCTTCTGCAGACTGCGACCGATTATCTGAGTGATCCGCAGGATTACGAGGCGATAGCAGATACCCTATATAATGTAGATACAGATTATGTGCAGAATTCAGCAACAGATGCTTATAAGCAGCTCTATAATAAGCTGATGGAGCTTGTGGGCAGTCAGGTTGCGGAACAGATGTACAGGGATGGAAGTGCGGCGATCAACCAGAGCGATTATACGACGGCAATCTCTACATTGCAGAAGGCGTGGTACTTTACCCGGAATATGGAAACGCCGGATCCGGAAGTGCTATATGAGCTGGCGCAGGCATATCAGATGGCGGGCGAGACCGATAAGGCGAAGGAAGCATACAATCAGATCATGCAGGAATATGCCCAGTCCCAGACAGCGGGAAAAGCGTCAGAGCGTCTGACAGAGCTTGGAGACAGCGGCGATAGTCAGAATGTGGCGGATACAAATACAACAACCGATCAGCAGGCAGCAGATACACAGACCGCAGATACACAGACCGCAGAGCAGCAGCCGGCTGATGGACAGACAGAGCAGCAGACACAGTAGCAGCAGCGAAAACTGAATCAGATATTTTACGAAAGAGAACTTGGAAAATCCCATGTTCTCTTTTTTGTTATGGCGACGAGGAAAATGCACGCATTTATGCGGTGCATTTGACGACCGCTAATCAGAGCGAGATTCGCAGAGCGTATCTCGTCTCTGTTGCATAAAAAGTAGAAAGGATGGGAAAAATGGAAGAAACGGGAATTTTTGAGATCAGGGAGGATTGTCTTCTGGTGCATATGCCCGAGGAGGTGGATCATCATACGACAAAGTCGATCCGACGGCTGGCGGATCATTATCTGCTTGATAACAGAGTGCAGCAGATCGTATTTGATTTTGCGGATACGATGTTCATGGACAGCTCCGGAATTGGGCTGTTATCGGGCAGAAACGCCAGAATTGCCTGCTTTGGCGGAAGGACGATCGTGATCAACGCGAACCCAAGGATCCGGAAACTGTTGCAGATCGCCGGCCTGCAGGATCAGGTCTGTATCATGGATGAAATATAAAGGAGTGAAAATGATGAAAAATGAAATGAAACTGAGTATGGATGCCATATCGGAAAATGAAGCACTCGGCAGAATCTGTATTGCCACGTTCCTGACAAGACTCCATCCGACACTGGAGGAGCTGGAGGATGTGAAAACAGCCGTGTCGGAAGCGATTACAAATGCGATCATACATGGAGTGCCTGCAGACGGAAAAGTATACATAACATGCAGATGCGAAAAAGATATCTTTCATGTGGAGATTGAAGATCACGGCGTCGGTATCGCTGATATTCCAAAGGCGATGGAACCATTATATACAACAAAGCCGGAGCAGGAGCGATCCGGTATGGGATTTGCCTTTATGGAAGCGTTTATGGATGAACTGAAGGTCTGGTCGCAGCCCGGGAAGGGGACGACGGTTATTATGGAAAAGGCGATCGGCTTTTCCTACCTGGAGGATTAGCTTATGGACTGGCTGACGCTCATACAGCAGGCAAGGCAGGGAGACAAGCAGAGCAGAGACACGATCATAGAGGAAAATATGGGACTTGTGCACCATATTGTGAAAAGATTTTTAAACAGAGGGTATGATGCGGAGGAGTTGTTCCAGATCGGCTGTATCGGGCTGATGAAGGCGGTAGACCATTTTGATACCGGTTATGATGTGAAATTTTCCACATATGCGGTGCCCATGATCATGGGTGAGATCAAACGTTTCCTGCGGGATAACGGTATGATCAAGGTTTCCAGAAGCCTAAAAGAAAACGCCTGGCGGATCAGGCAGACAAGGACGATGTTAGAGGCAAAGCTTGGTAGAGAGCCGGCGGTGGATGAGATCGCCGCGCAGATGGAATTGTCGGTGGAAGAGATCATACAGGCAATGGAGGCAGATGTCGAGGTGGAATCGTTGTCGAGAACCGTTTACCAGGGAGATGGCAATGAAATCTGCCTGTATGAAAAGCTGGCGGATGAGAGAGATGATATGCAGCAGCTTGTCAATCATGTTTTTTTGCAGGATTTGTTGCAAAAACTGCCTGAGGAGGAGCAGGAACTGATCCGGTACCGATATTATGATAATCTGACGCAGGTAGAAACGGCAAAAAGAATGGGGATCAGTCAGGTGCAGGTAAGCAGGCTGGAGAAAAAAACACTGGGAAAGCTGCGGAGCAGGGCAGGTGTGTAGATTCTATGATGGAAATAAGATAGTGGAATTCAGACTAAAAAGCAAAACGGGGCAGTTTGCGCATAAAAATATACAAAAAAACGGGGCAAAAATAAAGAAATAAAGCAAAAAAAACGGGGCAAAATATGTAATGAGTGGCTCACTATTAGGCGTGGAACTGAAAGGAATTGCAGCGGCTCCTGTGGGATATCTGACCATTTTAAGGATGTATCCCATGGATTTTGAAGAATTCATGATAGCAAATCAGGTTTCGGTAGCGACATTGGATATGCTGGAAGAAAAGTGGAAAGCATCTGCGCCGGTAATTCCTCTCTTAGCCAGTAAGAGCAGTAATGTATTCAGGTTGTTTTCGAGTGATATCGGGTTACTGACAAGTGCTTATCCGGCAGAAACGAAAATGGAACTGATCAATAAAAATGGAGAGGTAAACAATGGTGCGCATTTCGAAAATGTGATCGCACAGCAATTTTATGAATTAAAAGAAATGCTCGGTGATGACTGTATCGAGGTAAAGAAGGGGTGTATTGTGTCGGTATCCGCAATCTTTTCATATTCCGGTTTTGCATTCCGTTTTTTTTGTAGGTTTTGCATTCCGTTTTTTTGAAATTGCAAATGCAATACATTCATGTTATAGTAGCTTCAAAGCATATTTTCTTTAATCATGTCTATCAGGTGGAAACAATCCGGATTCGGCTTTCAAATAGTTGCGAATCTGATTTTGCCAAAGCCTGCGATCTGAAACATATCTTAATTCAGGAAATTCATGCTTTATTTCACACAAATCATTTATAAAGCAGGGGTTTCGGAAGATAGGATAGCTGTATAGATCACTCCTGCGGTAAACGAAGGAGGTCATACAGATGATGGAAAAGAGAAAATTTTATGGAATGCGAAACGATTATATGTCTTGTCATGAGGAGGGACCCAGCGAAGCTGGGAGGAGCTCTGATGACCAATGCGGTTTTGCAGAAGAATGAAGAAGTATTAAGAAATCTTCTGGCAACACTCTTGGAGATGGATGAGGCGGATATTGTAGATTGCCATTTAGAAAATCCAATCGAGCTTGGCAAGGAAATTGAGGGCAAAGAGTGCATTCTGGATGTTAAGCTCACATTGAACAATGCAAAGATCATCAATATTGAACTACAGGTGTATAAGCAGACCTACTGGGTGGAACGGTCGCTTTTATACTGGGCAAGAGCATTTGACAGTTTGAAAAGCGGAGAAGATTATAGTAAGCTGCTTCCGATGTATCATATTGGCATTTTAGATTTTACTTTATTTGGAGAGCATCCGAAATTTATGGGGAAATATCAACTCATGGATGTGGAAGATCAGTTCCTTTATTCAGATAAGTTGTGTATCAAGGTACTTGATCTGACGCAATTGGATGCAGCGAAAAAACAGGCAAATATAAATAAAAAGCTTGTGAAGTGGGCAAGCATATTTAAGGCTGAGACGCTGGAAGAATTGGAACAGCTTGCAAACGGAGAGGAGGTATTTGAAAAGATGGTAGTAACAATGAAGAAACTGAGTGAAGATGAAAAGATCCGTATGCAGTGTGAAGCAAGAGAGGATTATGAAAGGTGTCTGCTATCCGAATTCAATGCCGGAAAACGTGAGGGCGAAGAGATTGGCGAGAAGCGTGGTGAGAAGCGTGGCAGAATTGCTGGTAAAGCGGAAGCTTTAACGGAACTTATCAATAATTTGATGGAAACCCAGCATATCTCGGAAGAGGAAGCAAAGAAGATGCTGAAGCTGTAAGAAAACCAAGGCAAGAGTGACAAAGACAGGGGCATTCTGTGAAGTGAAGAACTTCCGGGATGCCTTTTTGTCATGGTGACGAGGAGAATGGATGCCATGCTTGCATGGGCAGAAAAAACAAAGGACGGATGCCTATGGCAGAAAAAGTGGATCGAAGTTGAGAGATTTTTATGAGTTCATAATCATTGACTGTATGCCGTCTCCTGGAATGATGACAATTAACGCATGCAGCGTTTCTCATCCTTTGGGATGATTTACATTTCGAAACAAACTCGTATAATTAATTTAAAACAGATTGCGAAAGGCTTATGGCAGTCTCGCGCTGTATCAATGGGAGGGAAGAAATGACCAAAAATATCATCATAAAGACCTCCGTTCAGAAACGGTTTGACAGCTTCATGGTGCATGGCAGAGTCCTTTTTTTCAGCGCGCCGTGCGGCTTTGGAAAGACTGTACTGGCGGACGCACTGCTGCGCGGTCGGAACGTGCTGCGGCAAAGTGCGGCAGACCTGGACTGCGCGATTCCGCCGTCAGAGCAGGATTGGGACATTCTGCTGATTGACGATCTTCAGCTCATGCAGGAGGAAGCCGGGCAGCAGGCTCTTTGCGAACTGATTCGATCAAGTCCGGAGCGCCGTTTTGTGCTGCTCTCGCGCGGTGTGCCGCCCGGATGCCTGACAGCGTTTCAGTACACGGGGCTGATGACGGTGCTGGAGGCCGACGACCTGCTTTTTGACGCGGACGATGTGCGGCGACTGTTTCAGCTTTCGGGAGTAAACGTAACAGATAGCGAGATCGACGGAATTTTGAAAGAATCCGTGGGCTATCCGCTGGGGGTGGCCATCACGGCGCGGTGCATGTCCCCGAACAAACCGTGGACGCCGGAGCTGGTGGCGCGGGTGTTCCACGAGGTGTTCCTCTACTTTGAGACCGCCATCTATAGGCGCTTTGACCTGCCGGTGCGGCGCTTTTTGTTGGAGCTGGCCCCCTTTGAAAGTTTTGACCTGGAAATGGCGCGGATGGTCAGCGGTGATCCCCGTGCCGGCGAACGGTTGGACTGGATTTTTCGATACACTACTATGCTGCGCTACGACGACTGCCAGCGCTTCCACTTCTGGTCGGGTTTCCGGGCTTTTCTCCTTTGGGAGATGGAACGGGAGTATACCGAGGAAAAGCGCAAAGCGCTCATCAGCCGGGGCGGGCTGTACTATGAGCTGAAGGAAGACTACGCCCACGCCCTGGAATGCTACACCAGCGGCGGTGACCATTCCAAGGTTTCCGAGCTGCTGGTGCGTAATGCAGAACTTCACCCCGGCATGGGGCACTATGCCGAGATGGAAAAATACTACCGCAGCCTGCCGGAGGCGGAAATTCTAGCATCCCCCTCTCTGATGCAGGGCATGAGCATGCTCTGTGCGCTGGTCATGGATTACGAAGGATCGGAGCGCTGGTATGGCGAACTGCAAAAGTTTGCCGAACACTGCGACAGGCAGGACGCCGCCGGAAAGCAGGCGCGCGGCCGCCTTGCATGGCTGGATATCTCTCTGCCCCAGCGGGGCGTGAAGGGCTTGACGGAGACCATCCCCGCCGTGTTCCGGCTGCTGACGAACAAAGAGGTGGCGTTGCCGTCCTTTTCCGTCACGAGTGCGCTGCCGAGCATCATGAACGGCGGCAAGGACTTTTCCGAATGGAGCAAAAAGGACGACCTGCTCTACAAAACCCTCCGTCTCCCCGTGGAGGCAGTACTGGGGCGGGACGGCGTGTGTCTTGCCGACTGCGCCATTGCCGAGAGCAAATTTGAAAAGGGCGCGGACGTCACCGGGCGGATGCTGTCCCTTCTCCCACAGCTGAACGAAGTCCGCAACCAGGGCACGCCGGACATGGAGTTCGCCATCAGCGGATTGCTGGCCCGCAGCCAGCTGGCAAACGGACAGGCGATGGACGCGCGGCGCACCATCGAGGTGCTCCATGAATGCTTTGTCGAGAGCGGTTTGACTCGCTTTCTGCCCAATATGGACGCCATGCTCTGCCGTATTGACATGCACACCGGCGACCTTGACGCGGCGGACGCGTGGTATCGGGAAAAAGCCCCGTGCGAACCCACGCACCTGAACGTCATGCGGCGCTACCGGTATCTCACGCAGGCAATGGTGGAAATTATGCAGAACCGTCCGGACGCCGCTTTGCTGACGCTCTCACCCATGGAGCCGTACATTCAAAACTGCGCCCGTATCATCGACGGCATTCACCTGAATGTCCTGACTGCCATCGCCCTGTACCGCAAGAAGGACGAGCAGTGGCGCAAGCGATTGACGGCGGCGTTGGATGCGGCGGCGGAGTACCGCTTCATCCGCACCGTCAGCGTATACGGCACGGCGGTGCTGCCGCTGTTGGAAGCACTTGACTGGGACGGCGACAAAGCATGGCGCAAGCGGCTGATGGCAGCGGTGCGGACGCAGGCGGCGTTCTACACGCATTTCCTCGAACCCAGCCTTGCTCCCGGCGAGGAGCTGACGCCAACGGAACTGCAAATTCTCCATCTGCTCTGTGCGGACAAATCCAACGCCGAGATTGCGCAGATCATGGACGTGAAGCTGCCCACGGTGAAGACCCACGTCAGCCACATTCTCGACAAGCTGGACGTGAAGCGCCGGGCGGAAGCCAAGACCGCCGCGAAGAAGCTGCATTTAGTGCAGGACGACCTGTAAAAAAGCATCCGGCAGATGTCGGATTTCCATATAAAAGCAAGACGATTTTTTAAGGAGGAAGAATATGAAAAAACGAGTATTAAGTATGTTCATGGCGCTGGTGCTGTGTCTGACGCTCCTGCCCGCGCCAGTGCGAGCGGCGGAGGATACGCCGGAGAGCGGCGCCATCGTGCAGCAGGAGCAGCAGGAGGAAATTTCGCCCGCCGTATCCGAACAGGCTGGAACGAATGAGGAAAAGAACGGTTCAGAGGGTGACCCGCAAAATACCGGTACCCCTGACGCCGGTGGCGCTGAGGACAGTAAAGCAGATGCGCCCGAGAGCGGCGAGGATGAAAACGCCGGGAACAATGCGGACGCGGCGGTATCCGCTGTGCAGACGATGATCGATGCGCTGACCATCGTGAGTGAGTTGGACGGCATGACCGCCGACGAGCTGGACGCAGCTTATGACGACATTCAGGCGGCGTATGATGCTTATGAAGCACTGAACGCAGAGCAGCAGGCGCAGATCACCGGCGCAGACTTCGAGGCGCTGTTCGGCTGGTTCAACAGCCAGACCGCGCTGTTGGCGGACGCACAGTCCGGCGAGCATACCCACTGTGTCTGCGGCAAGGACAGCGGTACAACGGTCAACGGTCATACCCATAACAACAGCACAGCATGGACGGCAGCCGATTCCCTGCCCGGTACTGCTGGCAGCTATTATCTGACGCAGTCCGTGTCGAGCGACTGGACTGTGCCAACGGGCGAGGTCAACCTCTGCCTGAACGGGCAGACGATCAACGGCAAAATCACCGTCGGCAGCGGCGCGACGCTGACGCTGACCGACTGCACCGGCACGGGCAAGCTCCAGGGCAGCAGAAGCGGGAGCGGCGTGTCCATCAACGGCGGCACATTCAACCTCTATGGGGGCACGATTACCGGCTTTGTAAACGGTGTAGAGATAGGCTCACATAATGACATTAAGACTGGCTCGTCCTTTACCATGTATGGTGGTACGATTACCAGTAATGAAGCAGGCAGCAGCGCCGGCGGCGGTGTGTTCCTTATCAGCACGACGAACTCCAATGTCACAGCGCCGAGCTTCACCATGCACGGCGGCACCATCACTGGCAACACCGCGGGTGCGTCCGACGGCGGTGGCGGCGGCGTGTATGTGGGTGAGAAGTGCAGCTTCACCATGGACGGCGGCACCATCACCGGCAACACAGCCACCAACGGCAACGGCGGCGGGATCTATATCCACTTTAACGCCGGCAATGTTTCGATCTCCAACGCCACGATCACCGACAACAAGGCGTCCGCCACGGGGAATACAAGTTATGGCCACGGGGGCGGCATTTATTCGCAGAGAGGGGTAACCGTCAAGAATGTGACGATCACCGGAAACAACAGCACCTTCGAGGGCGGCGGCATCTATGGAAAGGGCGCTATTACCCTCACCGATGCTACCGTTACCGACAACTCTCAATATGACGTTTACTACGACGGAAGGGAAAGCAACATTCCTGAGCTCACTGTTTCCGGCTCGGTGAAGGCCGGTTATTACGCCAATGAAGCTTGGAAGCTGCCCATTCTTGTATCAGGCGCATTGAGAGAGGATTCGGTCATCCGTGTGGGCGTGCGTGAAGGCATAAATCTTGGGGCCATCGCCGAACCGGCAAGCGGCGTGACGCTCAGCGCCGAGAACTTCAAGGCGGACGCCGCCGGCTGCGTGACCAGCCTGGGCGATGACGGCAAGGTCTATCTTGTGCCCTGCACGCACGAGATGGACGATACCGGCTACACCTGCAAGAAGTGCGGGACGCAATTCGACGCGCGCGTGGGCGATAGCGCCTATTATCAGACGCTGACGAAGGCGTTTGATGCAGCCGGAGGCAGCACCGTGACGCTGCTGCGGGATGTGACGCTCACAGAAAATTGCTCTTCTTCTTACATCTACTCAGCGACGCTGGATTTGAATGGCAAAACTGTCAGCAGCGAGCGTTATTACATTGGTGTCGGAGACGGGAACAATCCCAGGACTCTGACGGTCATGAATTCCGGCACGAACAGCGGAACGCAGCCGCTCACGGTCAAGTTCCTCGTTCACTCCAACGGAACGCTTGCAGTCGGCGACTCCTACACCGGCGAGATTTCGCGTGTGGAGCTGCAGGCCGGCGGCGCATTGGAGCGCTTTGGCGGCAAAATCGGCGAGTTGGCTTTAAGCAATGCTGCGGGCGGCTCCACAAGCACAGGCTACAATCTGAAGCTGTGGAATGGCAATACAAACGCCTGCACCATCGGCAAGTTCACGGATAACAATAAGAGCAAGAGCCTCACCGTTAAAGACCTGCTGGGAACCGACTACGCGAAGTGCGAGCTGTACGGCGAAAACAGCGGTACATGGAGCGTCGTTGATAAGAGCACCAAAATTGCAGAGTTGACCGGCTATACAGCGTACAAGGTACAGTTCCCGGAGTGCGTCCATCAGTGCGCCGATGACAGCAACCCCGTATGCTCTGTGTGCCACAAGAAACTGTACACGAAAATTACCGCCCAGAGCACCGACGGCACGACCAAGACTGCCTACTTCACGGAAGACAGCGCGCTGGAAAACGGCTATGTAGAGGCCATCCAGACCTTGAACGGCTGGAGCAATGAGGGCTGCACCGAGCCGACGCTGACCCTGCTGCGGGATATGTATGCTTTCGGCACCTCCATGCCGCTGACCGGCACGCTGACGCTGGAGGGCGGAACGCACACCGCCAAGAATGTGACGGTCGATGAAAACGCGAATGTGACCTTTGCCAGCGGCAGCTATAGAGGTGCGACCATCAACGGCACGGCGACGGTGGAGACGGGCGTCACATTCACCGACGCCTCCGTCACGGTGAACGGTACGCTGAATGCCAAGGGCGGTACCTTCGATGGTCGTGTCGAATTCAATGGCAGCAGCACCGCGAACATCAGCGGCGGCAGCTTTAATAGTGAAAAGAAATATGGCGGCGTTACGTTTGACTACAATGTCACGGGCACGATCTCCGGCGGCACGTTTGTCTTCGCGGATTTTTACACCACCAAAGTCAAGCTTTCCGGCGGCACATTTACGATAATCAAAAGCAACGGCGACCGCAAACTCGCCGACCTGCTGGCGGAGGGCGCGGCGTATTACGGAGCAAGTGATAATCAGGCTGTGACCAATGATGGAGTGAATACGCTGGAAAATGTCAAGGTCGTGTCGCATACGCACAACGGCGGCACGGACGGCAACGGCACTTGCAGCATCTGCGGCAAGCAGATGACGGCGTCACTGACCGTCGGCGGCAAGACGAGCTGGTACACGGCCTTTGCCACTGCCATCGAGGCGGCGAACGCGGCGGACGGCGAAAAGACCATCACGCTGTATCAGAATGTGGATGACACTGTCTACGGGAAGCGGACCGCCTATGAGCTGACCCGCGGGCCGGTGACGCTGGCGACCGGCGGGAAAACGGTCGAGGGTGTGGACCTCATCGCCAAGGGCATTTCTCTGACGGTCACGGGCAGCAACGGAAGCTTCTATGTGACGGTGGACGGCAAAGACGCGGAATTGACCGTCAACGACGGGAATACGAAGCTCGCCATTGTCACGGCGCAGAACGGCGGAAAGCTTTCGCTGAGCAACGGCACCTTCAGCCGTGTGGCTGTAAAGGACGACGGCAGCAGCGCCAGCCTCAGCGGCGGCAGCTACGGCGAGATCACGAGCGATGCCGGCTATGTCAAGCCCTACGCGCTGCTGGCGAAGGGGTACGCTTACAAAAAAACAAAGGATAACCAATGGCTCCCCAACGCCAATTCAATCCCGTCAGAAGTCACCGTTGAAAAAGCGCCCTTCGCGGTCGAAAAGATCTATCCGAATAGCGATACGAACTACACCGGAAACTCGGCGTTTGCGACGGACGGCAGCATCACGCTGACTGCGGTAATCGCGCCCGAAACGCAGGGCGTCACCTACTACTACTGGTGGGAGCGGTTTGACGAATCAAGCAAAGACTGGACCACGAAATTAAACGATGTTAATACTGCGACGCATACCGGCGGGCAGAGCAAGACGCTCTCCATCAGCAATCTGCCGGAAAACAGCAGCTACCAATACCACGTTTATGTGAGTAGCGACAACGGCTACAATTGCTACAGCGAGCCGTTCACCGTGACCCGGCATCAGCATAGCTGGACGTACACGGCAAGCGGCGCGACCATCACCGCAAGCTGCACAGACACGACTTGCACCAGCCCGAACGGCGGCAGCGTGACCATCAAGGCCCCCGCCGAGCTGACCTACAGCGGAAATCAGAAGGCGGCGACGGTGACAAGCAGCGACTGGAAGGGCGTTGCTATCGACAAAATCGCGGTGGCATACGAGCAGAATGGCAAGACGCTGCCCTCCGCACCCACTGACGCGGGCGAGTACACCGCCAGCATCACGGTGGGCGAGGGCAATAAGGCTGCCACCGCCAGCGTAAAGTATACCATTCAGAAGGCCAATCCGGTGGTGACCGAATGGCCGACGCTTTCTGCGCCGGTTTATGTTAACAGTGAAGCAACCCTCACCGGCGGCAGCGGCGAAGGCACCTTCGCTTTCAAGGCAGGTGCTGCGAAATCTTGGGACAGCGCAGGCAGCAAGACCACCACGATCGTGTTTACTCCCACAGATACCAATAATTACAAGGAGCTGACTCAGGACTACACCGTAACGGTTGTCAAGCGTACGGTAAAGAACTGCAATACGCTGACTGGCATTACGGACAAGCCCTACGGAACGGCGCTGGAAGAGCTGGGACTACCCGAAACCGTGACGATCACCACGGAGGACGGCAAAACATTTGATAAGATCCCCGTCACATGGAGCGGTTATAATCCGAATACGCTGGAGGAGCAGACGCTCACCGGAACATTAGATCTTACTTCGATTGCTAACGAGGTGGAGCAGCCCGGCATGCCTGTGACGGCGCAGATCAAGGTCAAACTCACGACGAAGAGCTTCAGCGGCATTTCGGCTGCGGCTTATGAGGGTGTGTATGACGGTAGTCCGCACGGGATCACCCTCACCGGCGTGCCTAGTGGCGCAATCGTAAAATACGGCGAAAGCGCAGATAGCTGCACACAGGACAGCCTGACCTACACCGACTTCACGAATGGTGCAAAGACCGTATATTATAAGGTCTCACAGTCCGGCTATGCGGATGCTTCCGGCTCTGCCACGGTAAATATTACCAAACGCCCACTCACCGTTTCCAGCATCACGGAAAATAAGACCTATGCGTATGCTTCCGGTTCAGACGGTAAGGCAATCGGTGTGAATATTGCAGGAAAGCTTCCGACGGATAGGGGAACTACAGCATATGCGGTTGCAAAGACAGATACAGAGAAGCTTTTAAGTGAGGTAACAGTCGATACAGCCGGAAATCTGACCTATAAAGTAAATCAGGTAGATGCGTCCAAGGTTGGAAAGACAGCAATTATCACGGTAACAGCTTCGATGGAGAACTATGCGAATGCTGGATACACGCTGACGATTAGTATTACAGATAAGAAGACGGTAGAGATTAAGAGCGGAAACACCGTATCTGTAGATGGAAGCAATGCGCTGACCTATGGGGAAAAGGTTTCAAAGCTGACACTTGGAAATACCGTTTTTGTGGAAGCCGGTACAGATGATGTGATAGAAGGTATTCTTTCATGGAGCAATCCGGACGAGATACCGGCAGCCGGAACCACACAGGCGGGCTGGGTATTCAAGCCGGCAGACAGTATGCATTACGCGGAACTTACCGGAACAGCAGCCATCACAGTAGCCAAGGCAACACCGATAGTTGTAACAGTACCAACCGTTGCAGAGCGTGGATACAATCCGGATGCTGCGCTTACCGGTTCAGATATAACAGGCGGAAGTGTGACAGGGGCAGATGGCAATTCACTTGCCGGAACATGGAGCTTTACAGGAACGAACATCATTCCGACTGTAAACAACAAAGGCTATCAGGCAGTATTTACACCTGATGACACAAACAACTACAATACAGTAACTAGAACAATAACAGTTACGGTCAATAAGGCAGCGAAAGCCCCGAACATGCCGGAAAATGCAATGGCACCGGCACACAGCACAAAGAAGGTTGGCGATATTATACTTCCGGAAGGCTGGAGCTGGCAGGAGGCAGATAAGGACACGGCACTTGCAGATGGTGTGGCTGTGACGGCGACTGCGGTTTATACAGGAACTGACAAGGGCAACTACGAGACAGAAAGTGTAAGCATTACGATTACAAGAAGCGAATGTGATCACACACACACTGAAATACGGAATCAGCGGGAAGCGACCTGCACGCAGACCGGATACGCAGGAGATACCTATTGTACGGACTGCGATAAACTTCTGAGTACCGGAAAAGAGCTGGCGGCATTGGGACATGATTATAAAGCAACCGTAACAAAGCAGCCGACGACAACCGAGGAAGGAGTCAGAACCTATACCTGTACAAGATGTGGGCATTCCTATACAGAAAGCATTGCAAAGCTTACGAGTCCGTCACCGCAGCCAACTGCAACACCGTCAGATAGGCCGGAGACACCGTCGCCGCAGCCAAAGGGCACCAATCTGAAGGATGACACAGGTGCAGCCTACAAGGTAACAAGTGCAAATGGCAAAACACCGGCAGTGCAGTATATAGCACCAAAGAGCGGCACCAAAGGAACGGTGACAGTTCCTTTGGAGGTCACGATCGATGGCGTAACCTACAAAGTAACCTCTATCGCAGGCAATGCTTTTAAGGGCACTAAAAAGATTAAGAAGATAGTGATCGGAAGTAACATTACTTCTATCGGAAAAAATGCTTTTGCAGGCTGCACAAGTCTGACAAGTATCACGATCGGAAAGAATGTGACGAAGATCGGAAAGAATGCCTTTACCGGCTGTAAAAAGCTAAAGTCGATCATAATCAAGACGAAGAAGCTGACAACAAAAACCGTTAAAAAGGGAGCGTTTAACGGCATCAGCAAAAAGGTTGTGGTAAAGGTGCCAAAGAGCAAATATAAGACCTACAAAAAGCTGCTCCCGGCAAAAGGTCTGAAAAAAGCGGCAAAGATCAGAAAGTAACCAACACGCTGAAAATACAGTAACCTCATATGAGAGACTGCTTAGGCAGCAGAAATGCAAATACAGACCTGCGAATCAACCGGAGCAGGGAAGTAATTGTATTTCTGCTGCCTTTCTCTATTTCATTTATCTTGACCTGTCGTCGGGTATTTTTATGTAGGTTTGTCAAACATGTGTTACATTGACGCAAGATAATCCATAAGTACTTGTTTGGGAGTTTTCCAGTTTAATGGATGCATAGGGAAATTGTTGTAATCTCTACGATTATAAAGTGTTA
>Ga0129313_1000624_pt1 | contig 27758 bp, 40 predicted proteins | sample O1105metagenome_FD_94436 | JGI IMG/M metagenome (GOLD analysis project Ga0129313, IMG submission 94436) | Orangutan group fecal microbial communities from fecal samples from Wisconsin, USA - O1105 metagenome | ecosystem: Host-associated > Mammals > Digestive system > Large intestine > Fecal...
ACTCCATTTCCGGCTTGCTTGTATAACTGGCTGTCAGAATTTACAAACTGTGCTTTCTCAAAATAATCATCCGTCCATCCTTGCAATCTGAAACATTCTTTCGGTGTCAGTTTTCTAATTGCTATATAGCATTGGTATTTTTCATACCAGACAGCATATACGGTCAGTTCTTCCGACACTTGTACGAAAATCCCTTGATTGCAACTGGTATCAAGCGTATTTGCTATGTCATGCCCTACTCTACCTCTTCTCGTTTTACTTCCTGGTGCAGCCAAATTTACGCTATCAACACCAACTCTGCATTCCGAATATCCTTGTTTTGTCGCTTCTGTTACTTTTACTGCAAGCTGATTATCTTTATTGACGGTGGACAATGTATTCGCTACTCCGTCATTTCTAACCTCACTTGCGAGAAATTCGTGTCTGGAAATTTCAATATTGCCAGCTTCGTAATCTTTGCGTATTTCTTTTCCGTAATCCGTTCTGACGTTTCGCAGAATTCCGAGTGGTTCAATTCCAACTCCATGCCTGTCCTGTCCAGTAAGTGTAAACATTGGCTCGCCATCTTCTTTAAATCTTCGTCCGTTTTGGCGTTTTTTCGCTCGATCTGGCGTGAGAACTGGAATTGCAACTTTGTTCCCTTCAACCTTATTTGTCGTAAGCGTAGGGCTTAATCCGCAAGAATCATACACATTTCCGTTCATCCCTTTACCTGATGGATTAACATTACACACAACACCAACGCTTCTAGGTTCTTTGTAATCCCTACTTGTTAGTGTTGGACATATTCCTTCATACTCTCTCACTTTTCCATCTTGTCCAATACGGCTTGTGTCAAAAATAATTGGAACTTTTGGCTCTGTATTCCCACCAGGTTTTGTACTTATAGTCGGAGCAAGTCCTTCGCTGCTATATACTCTATCTCTCTGTGAATTTCTTCCATTCAGACAGCCGAACAAATTTAACGAAACACTATTTTCTCCATCTGCTCTTTCGACAGGAAATACTTTTGAAGAACTTCTCCCTCTAAGATGTCCGACAATGAAGCACCTTTCTCTGTTCTGTGGTACTCCGAAATCTTTGGAGTTGAGCACTTGCCATTCTGCATCATACCCCCCCTGCTCCATTTCAATGAGCAATCGGGCGAAATCCCATCCTCCATTAACGCTAAGCAAATTCTTAACGTTCTCAATGAAAAGGTAAGTGGGTTTATCTTCTTCTTTGAGCTGTCCGATAAGGTACATAACTCTGAAAAACAAGCTTGAACGGTTTCCTTGAAATCCAAGTTGTTTTCCGGCAACTGAGATGTCTTGACAATTGTGGACAATTGCTCCGTTTGCAACATATGAGTTGTCTTCTTCAACACTGATGTTATACACTGTTCCAAAATCATCAGATTCTGTTGGCTGATACAATTCTCTGCAAACATATCTTGCACGATAATGTCCTTTAACTGATTTACTAGAGATTCGGAATGTATATGTATCTCTTTGTCGGCATTCCCTTCCTTGGATAACACATTTTTCATCTCTTCTAGTGTAGTAAACAGCTGGAACAGATTTTTCAAGTCGCTGTGCAATAATGCACATGCCAAGAATGAGTGCTGCGCTGGTTGATGTTGCTTCTTCTCGATCACTTCTTCCATCCCCGGACATATATCCATCGAAGAAGTATTTTGCTTTCTCTCGTGGCAAACACAATGCTTCTCTTGGAACTCGTTTCCCATGTGCGTATTTTCCGAACTTTTCAAGGTATTCATATAATTGGTTATTGCACACATGATACTTTCCACAAGTTCGTTCTTTTGTGTAAGTTCCATGTAGTTTCGCTTCTCGCAATCGCTGTTCGAATTCTGCCCTCTTATCATCACTGATTGCGAACACGATTCTTCCTCCACTTTGTCTGTCTTTTCTTTCAACTCTCCACCCATCAGCAAGATAACGTCCGATAATCCACCACATTTCCTTGCTGTATCCATCGGATTCTGCATCAGGCAAAACCATTGTGGAATACCAACTGTCATCAAGTTGTTCCACTTTTTTGAATTCCATTGGCTGATCTGGTTTAGTGACATAATACGGATGCTCTGCCGTGGTTCTTGTTGGCAATATTCCGAATCCATTGACATCCCAGAGTCTTGCTCCGTCCCTATGCATTGTTGCTGTGACTTTTCTCCATCTTCCTTTGTGCGTAAGGACTTTATCTCCGACAGATACATCTTCAATTGGGATATATCCTTTTTCTGTAAGAATATAAGTTCCTTTGGCAAAACATGGGAATCCGAAGCACCAACAGTCTGCTTTCGGGATGTCATCGGCACAAACTCTCCTAATGTCATTTGCGTACCATTCTCCGTTTCTGCATTCATCTTTTAAAATCTCCTTTTGTCGCTTTTTCAGTGGTAATTCTTCCAGTGCATTCCTCTGTTCGTTTGTCAGAAGATGCATGGATATATAACTTGCGGTTGCAAATTTATCAAATTCGCAGAACCCGACACACTCATGTCCGGCAAGCTCCATTCCTCTTCGGAAACCACCTATTCCGGCGAAAAAATCTATAAATTTCATTTTTTTCTACTCGGAGCAAAGGATCCTTTCTGTGCGCACAAATCTCCTGCTCCTTTCTGCAATTTACTTGACTCTAATTTCATCTCCGCAAATCGGGCATAACGTAAAATCTTCAAATTCATTAACGCCCGTCTGCTTTTTTATTAAATCCTCTTTTTCACAGGAAATCTCAATCCCGCATTTTTCGCAAATACCTCTGTACTTGAATTTCCTGATAATCTGGATCATCATTTCACCTCATTCGCTACCAGGAATCCCATCCTAGCAACATTCCTAAGATTATCCCTAATCAGTGCCTTGTTCGGCTGTCTATGCCTTTCCAGATACTCCCAAATTGATTCATCGTCTCTTTCCGGCTCATTCGCCAGATAGTCCACGGAATATTCATATTCAGCTTTTGCAGCTTTCAAACACTGAATCATGTAATCTATCTTTTCTCCTGTGTTCATCATTGCTTCACCTCGTATCTAAATTCCATAAGCGAGAAAAATTTCCCATCGTGATTTTCACAGTAGTTTTTCAGCACATCCATGCAAGAATCACTATTTCCAATTTCTTCTTCATGCACGACTTCTCTTTCTTCATCCACTACAAGGCAATAAATTTTCTGTGTAACCTCGACCTCTTTCTTCTCATGGTCTTTCTTCCACTGTTTTAGGATTTCAACTACTTTGTCAGGATGTTCTCTTCTGTAAGCCGAACAAAACGAATATCTAGATTCTTTAACGAGTTTTCCTAACTCGCAATTTTTGCACTCTCTTGCGCACATATCTGCCAATACCTTGATTGCTTCTTCTGCTGTCAGTTCTTTCTCTACTGGTTCAAACATTTCGTCTGTCCAGTGCCACTCACGTTCTGTCCCTTTAATGCAGTACACATCATCAAGCACTTTTGTAATTTCAACAGTTTTTTTCAGATACTCTTCCATATCGCGTGCAAAAATCTCTCCGCCATATCTGGTATTTTCTTTTAAGTCACTTCTGATTCTTACCTTATCGCCAACCTTATATTTCATCGTGAACACCCTCTTTCACATAAATTCCATTGATTTTCATGCTACTAATCGGAAGCACAACGCATTTCTGACCGTCAACCGTCCTAACATCCAAACAATCCACAAAATCCGTATTCAGTTCCAACTTACCCTCTGCAAATTCCACTTTCAGCTTCTTTGGATTTACGATATTGGTTGCCATGAATAACGTTTTTTCTCCGGCGTATTCATCGTAAACACGGTCAAATTTTTCCATCTGTTCATGAAGAACATTGCTTTCTTCAAAAATCTTCCGCATATCGTCCTTACCGATTTTGTACGGTTCCGGATCAGTTCCATGTCTGATAATCTCATTGTAGATATTCTGATGGATGTCCTTTACCGTTTCGCAATCAGCATTCTCTCCAAGAACATTTTCTACGATTCCATTGAACATTTCTTTCTGTTCATCTGCCGATACCGTCATTTTTGAGCCAAGAACAGAATTTACAAATTCTTCCTGAATATCAGATGACTTTTTGGTATAGTACAGAATTTCATGTACATCCGTTGAGCGATCATTGAATGCCGGGAACAAAAATCCTTTGTCCGGCTTGTCCACTACCCAATCACGCATACGCTCTTGCATCTTTTCTTCCTTGCTGTTGTAGGAAAGCCCCGCCTGTGACAGCTTCACCGGACAAATACTGCAAAGAATAAAATCATATACTTCGTCAGATGCATCTTCCATCATCTTGCCATCGGTAGACTTTCCAGGAATATCATAAGCACCATGAATCAGAATGATGTAATAGTTTCCCGGATAGACATAAGACGTCATGACCTGTTCGTAAAATTCATCAAGCAATGCCGGATCTGTTAGTCTGGACTCTCTCAATCCCATAAGTAATTCATGCTCGTATCCCTCTGGATCTCCACTTCTTTCCGTATCTACCATGTACTGCATATTCAGCAGAGTCTTTCCGATGTTTCCAGATAAGGTTTTTCTGAAAATATCAAAATACTTAAACATTTCTTCTTCCGAAAGTGAAAGAAACGCCTGTTCATCTTCCATTTTCTTCTCTTTTTCGCCGTCCACATAACAACCGGCGATTCTTGTGATCGCACAATTTTCCGGCGTGAACTGCTTCTTAATCTCCTGAACTTCTCTTTTATTCATCACATCAACCCACTTTCTCTTTCTTTGGCTTGCCTTGTTCGTATTTATCGCAATCTGCGACTGAACATCTACGACTTTTTTCGTTTATTCCAATGTAGTCGCATCTCATGCCGGCACTCAAAAAAGCCTTATTTGACATTCTGAAACAACACGATCGGCATAAATGCCTGTCTGCATTCTTCCCTTTGTACTCAGCTTCTCTGGCTTTTCCATACAAAATTCCATGCTTTTTGCATCTTCTACGAATTGTGTTTTCACCTATCCCATATCTAACAGCCAACTGTTTTATGGTAAAACCGGATTCAACTTCTCTTCGCAGCTTTTCTGGATCATATTCTTTTTTTTCATGCGTAGCAGCTTCCGACCTGAGATAATTTTCTTGCTCTATGTATCTATAAACTGATGCCGCTGAAACTCCTAAAGAATCTGCAATATCTTTTATCGGTCGCTTATCATTCCACATCATGAATGCGATTTCCTGTTTATTTTTCATTTACTGTTCCTCGACTGATTCTCTGTCATTTTCCTGTCAATTTGGTTCATAGCCGACAGAAGTTTTTCTTTTGCGAAACCAGTTTTTCCAGATAATTCAAAGATTCTCTGTGATTGCCCCTGTAGCTTCATGCATTCTTCATCAGTTCCGGTCGCATCTTTAAATTCACGAACTAACTTTCTACATTCGAGCCGAACTTCTTCATCAGTCAAATACTTATCCTTAAATGGAATTTCTTCTTGTTTTGCCTCTACAAACCCATCTTCTGAACCATTCCATCCGTATACCTTATTTTCAGTAAAGCTATTTTTCAGTCGTTTACTTTCCACTTCGTAATAAAGCGGGATAAAATAATCCTGTATTCCACCGTCACGATCTTTCGCAATCTCAATCACATTGGACGCTTGATAGATCGAATCATCATCTTTCCAACCAAACATCTGCTTACTCAGCCTGACAAAATCATTGTTTACACGATGGACAATAAATGCATTGTCGACAGCATTTCCTAAATCCGCAGTACCGGAAATATCATCAAGTCTCAAAAATCCCATTGCTTTTCTTGGATGAGCCACAAACATGATATGTATATCGTACTTCTCAGCTATCTTATGCAAGGTCAGTACAAACTCCGTCTGCGCTTCAAATTTGTTGTCAGAAAGACTTTTTATGTTGAATGCCATAAGATTATCCATTATGAGCAATTGTGGCTTATTTGCTTCAATATGCTTCTCTAGCTGTTCTTTTACAGCTTGGAAATCATTGCCGTACTCATTGTTGTACAAATGAAAGTTCTTTCCGAGCCATTCTGCAATCTTTTCTTGATTCTGCTTTGATACATTGTAGTACCCATCGAATTGAGTTGGTTCCGCATATGCTTTTCCGGCAGCCTGCAGATTCATCCATCGCATAAAATTTTGTGGTGATAACTCGCCAGAAAACACAGACACTTTATTTCCGTTCTCCACACAATCTAAACATAACTCTGAAATCAAACTACTTTTCCCGGAAGCGCGCAATCCAGATATTACCGTAACGTATCCTGTCTTTAATCCACGCATCCGTACATCTATGTCCTTGATTCCGGTTTTCACAAATGTTTCCGGCGGCTTTGGCATTTCCATGATGTCCTTTGCTGTAAGGAATACTGGCTTTCCCTCTTTTTCTTTGATGTGTACCGGTTCTTGTACTTTCGGTGAATGAGAATAGATTTTCTCGGCGTATTCCTGTTGTCTCTTTTCGTAAGCATCCGGCTCGTACAATAGACGCACATCACGCCATGTCTTATCAGCACAAGAATTATGAAAGCAATGAAAACCGATTGCACCACTCGCCGTTCTAAAAATACAAGCATCCTTACCCTTGTGATTGCTGTCAAACGGACATTCATCCAAAATATACTTCACACCGTCGGAATAAGATGTTTTTCGATATCTCAATCCGTACTTACTAAGCCATTCATCAAGGTCGAACTCTGCTGGTTGATAATTGTTGTATCTCTGAGGTTTTTCCTCTTTCGGCAACATATCAGCTAACTTCTTAACATATTTAGCATCATTTATCCTGATTTCTTCTGGATCACCGATAACCATACTCATTCGGTGTGGTCTTTCTTCTGTGTTCGCACCTTTTTGTGCCTGCGTTCCGTACAGCTTACACACCCTTGCCGGATTGAAATTTTTCAAGTCAATCTGAATTTCATCATCAGAAAAGTACATATCCAGTACATTCAGGCACTTCTTTATCAGCTCTCTATTTTCATCTGAATTTTTCATTTTCACTCGGTACAGCAAATGGACACCATTTCCGCTAAACCCGAATAACGGATCATAAAAACCAATATTTTTCATAAAGGAATAAACCTTATTTCCGATTTCTTTTGCAGCTGCTACCTGATCGTCACTGGAAGATGTTCCGGTTGGTCGCTTAGGATCTACGTCAATGAACAGCCAATCATAGCCAACAACATCATTGTCACTCGAAGTAGCTTTTGCATTTTTCTTAAAGAAATTCTGTTGCTCCCTACTGTAGCAAGCTTCATTCAGGCTATTCAGTGTTATGTATATATTACAGTTAGCATAATCCCGGATGTCTTTGTTAAATGCTTTTATCAGGTCATCAGCCGTCTTGAAGTACCCACTGTACATCTGCTTACTGTTATAAATTACTCTTACCTCAAAAAGCTGATTCTCCGTTTTAAGAAGCGATATAGCCTTTCTGATTTCTGTCTCACTTATCATTTACTGCTCCTTAAATAATTTCTCCACATACGAATCCATCGAATGTACCAACTTTATACAATTTCCATGAAGTGCATGATTTTTCCATGAAGAGAATTTCTCTTCCATTTTTGATTTTTCCATCTTTCCATTTTTCACTTCCTTAACCCATTTATTGAGTCTTTTCTTTATTTTCCTTTTATTCTCGCCTGTTATTTTGCGAATATATTTTCCATCCACCGTCATATAGTGATGAAACCCAAGAAACCTAATGCCTTTCCTGAATGGTATAATTTGTGTCTTTCCATTCAATTCCAGTCCAAGGCTTTCCAATAGCTCTCGAATACAATCAAGACACCACTTTAAATATTCCTTGTTTTGATGAAACAAATAAAAATCATCCATATATCTTCCGTATTCAACAATTCCAAGCTCGCCAGTTATCATGCAATCCACCGGATGCACCATGAGTAGTGCGTACACCTGTCCGGCTTGATTTCCAAGTGGCAGTCCCGGATTCTCACTGCTGTCTATCAATACATGATTGAGCCATACCGAATAAGGATCCCGGAAGAAATAATCTACAATATCTTCCAAAATCCAATGGTCAATCTCATAAAAGAAATGTCTGATATCACATTTCAATATCCATCCATCAAGACCGTGTTTCTCGTAAAACGCTTCCATATGATCTTTAAGACCATTCAACGCATATAACGTTCCTTTTCCTACTTGCCCGGCAGAATTATATTTGACAAACACATTTTGCAATTTTGGATGCAGAATATTGTCACAGAAAACGTGCTGTACAACCTTATCCTTAAATGTGCAAGACTCAATCACTCTTTGTTTCGGTTCAAATATTTCAAACCGATTATACGGTGCTACCGTATATGTCTGATTTTCCAGTTGCTCTTTCAGAATGTTGATTCCGTCTAAAGCCATCGAAGAAAATTTTGCAGTGCTGCTATTAAATTTCTTGCCAGATTTAGCTTTCCGATAAGCCCTATACAGATTGTCGTAATCTGTAACAATATCCCTATCCATTGATACTCCTTTATATTTGCCTCTAAGAGGGAGGTCTGTTTCCTTTTTGTATCTTCTCTGATTTCGGCTTCATGCCTACTCTTACTGTCTGCAATACAGAATGGGCAAACACCGTTACTGTTGTTGTAGTTATTGTTGTTGATGTTACCGGACGGCGAAACAACCGCTTAACGGAAACAAACCTAAATGCATTTACCTCTGTCTATCTTTCGTTCTCCAAGCAATAGCCATGTGCTTAACATCAGACACCATCTTTGACCAATACCCCATGCTATCCGAATTGATTATGCGCAATTCATGAGACATTTCTATGTAAAACAATAATTCATCACAATAAGTAATTGCTTTTGTTTGCAGTTCCAGGCGATCTCTTTTGTAAGCTTTAATGTCTGTTCTATTTGCTTCAAAGAGCATTTCATATATTTCCATTGACTTATTTTGCATTTTGTCAACAAGCGAAAATCTAAATTTCTTTGGATATCTGTTAGCGTTACTGGTTACTCTTAATGTATGAGCAGCCAACTCTTTTGCTTTCAGAATCACTTTCAGGTCATTTTCTGCCATTATTCATCATCTTCCTCAGATTCAAAGATCGAAGAGGAAAAGATACAAACCGGGCAAACACCGCGACCGTCGAAGTAGTTATTGTAGCTGATGCCACCGGACGGCGAAACAACCGCAATCCATCTACTATCATCATTACAAGATGTACTGCATGGTGTAAGCGTCCACCACCATTTATCAGTGTTCGGCAGTAATTTTCTGTATTTCCGGTATTCATCTACTGTAATGAGTGATACATAGTCTTTGCACTTTCCATATTCCGTCTGGCCGTCAAGCGAGAACAGATCACGCTCAAACCAAACCAAGGATCCTTTCCCAAGTTCATCTTCGATTTTCTTTCTCAGATCTGTATTGAGTTTGAGCCGAAGATCACTGCTTTTCCAGTCATTACAACTATCATCAAATTCTCGGTCTTTTCCGTAAAATTCATCAGCAATAACAAGATAACCTTCTTCAAGCTTGTCCAACACTTTCCATTTCATTCCTGCAACTTCAATGATTTCACCGGTTTTCGGCTTCTTGTATTTTCTTTTTAAGGCGCTATAGGCCTGATTCAATTCTTCCAGTTTTTCTCCAAATTCTTTCAATGTCATCATGTTTCTATTCCTCCGTTACTTTGGATACAAAGATATTAGATTTTAAGATACAAAATGGGCGAACACCGTAACTGTAATAGTAATTGCAGTTGATGTCACCGGACGGCGAAACAACCGCTACTGAATTACCCCATCCTCTTTCTTCGGTACTCCATGCAGTACACGTCCAATACCAATCCGGAAGATTTTTATTAACCAATAAATCATTATATTTTCTTGCTTCATCGAACGTCAGTGGTCTTACTTTCGCATGAAGAACTAAATCTTTTCTCTGCATATCTACAGTTGCTAAACTTACCTGTCTGCTACATAAATTATCTGAACTGAATTCCTCTTTAAATTCAGGGAAAATTTCTTCTTCAAAAAGATCAGACAGCTCTGACGTAAAATATTCGTTACTATCATCATCAAAACTAACATCTTTCCTATACAGTCCTTCTGTGATAACTGCTGTTTTATCGCCTTCCTGTTCCAGAACAATAAATCTCCCGATGCCTGTATCAAACTTTCCACCAACCGGAATTTCGTCCAGCCGAACCTTATTTTTCCGTTCTCTTTCCTCTAACATTGCTACAAGCTCTCTTGCTTTTTCTAATTCTTTGCTCATTTTCTATTCCTTTCTGGCTTACTGCCATTCATCTGCTGCTAATTTGCTTGCCGGTTTCCACTTCTGATTTCCTTGTTCAACATCGCTCTTCTGATTATCTGGATGATCGTCATAGTTGCCGTCTAGTACCTTTGGAAAATTATTCGGCAATACAAACCAGTCGAAAGTAATCACCCATGCTTTCTTGCCACTCGATTTCCCCTGCAAGAAACTGCTGCCTTTCACTTTCTCAATAGCACTCAACACACTGGGCAAACCATATTCATTGATTCTAGCTGAAAGTCTCTGATATCTCTGTGACGAACTGCTCAATCTCGATATTGTTTTAATCCCATATTCAGATAAAGAGTTCCAGGCTTCTACGCATTGTCGGACTTCTGTCTGACGAACAGTATCTTTAGATACTGTAATATATTCTTTATCTTCTTCTATATCTTCTTCTAGTATGCCGACATTAGACGATTGTGTCGTTTGACTGTCAGACGATTTTTTAATCAAGGCTTTCTGTTCAGCTCTTCTGTTCGCTTGATATTCCCTGTCGCGCAACTTTTTTCTTTCGTAAGCATCCAAGGATTGATGTTTATTCCAATTAGGAATTGTAATGATTCCCTCTACCCTTTCAATCATCCCAAACCGTTCAAAGGTATCCAACGCCATTTTTACAGTTGCTTCTTTTCTTCGGAATATTGTTGCCAACATACTGTCTGTATATGGGATAGAATTACTCATAATAAAAACACCAGAATTGTTGGTTTTCCCAGCCAAACAAAGCAGTTTAAACCAAATGACAATGATTGAATCCGATTCAGGGAGGCTTTCGATCAATAGAATTTTTTCGTCATCGAATATATCTGTTGTGATCTTTATCCATTTTACATCTGCCATCTACTCCACCTCCCGTTGTAGTAATTCCAATACCATACGTCCCTGATCCCGATTGTGGCAAAATACAAATTCAACGCCATACTCTTTTTGCATGGTCAAGCAAGCTTTCATGAGGGTTTCGCCTCTGGTCGCTTTTGGATGCAGCTGAACTCCTTTTTTTCTGATAAATAGCCGAGGGTTTTTCCAACTATGCAAATCTTCCAATCGAGTAATCGTTTTGTTATAAACATCTCTGGTATATTTAATCAGTCCACCGGCGTTTTGCACCAATATATACAACTTAATCCCGTTATTTTGAGCCAATATACATTCATCTCGGAATCTGTCATGCTGCTTACCGCAAATATCATTCACAAGCTCCTGAATGTCTTTTTTGGTATCTACCGTCACATTATATGTTCCAAGTAAATCCATTTTCTTTACCGAGATTCCACGCTTCTCTTTTCGGGAAATCACATCCAGGACCTTATCATTCGCAATTATGTAATCGCCACACGGCAGAGGAAGATTTACAATATCAATTCCAAGGCCTTCCCAATACTGCTCTTTTTCAGTATGTTTTCCCTTTTGCTGCGCCTTATCACTAATCAATATCATTGGAATCACCTCTTCTGTTGTAATGCCGTTCATTAAGCACGTATTCTTCTGCTTTCCGCTGATCTGCCAAAAGATTTTTAAGCCTATCTATGAACTGCTTGTTTTGCTTATCTGCATAGAATTTAGCTACCTTTTCGACAAATTCAACCCTGTCTTTCATAGCTCTCCTGTCATTCCTTTGCTTATGTATCCGCGTTGCCACCTTGCATCGCTCATCATAATTGTGGGCGAACTCAATATCATGCAGAAAATCTTGATTCATTCTGTCGTATCTATAAACCTGTGTTACGCACTCTTTATACTCTTTATCGCAATATTTCAAGAAATTCAGAAACTCGTCTATGATTTCAGACGGCTTCATTCCTTTCTCCATCCACAACCGCCTCCTTTCTTTTTCTACACCATTCAGGACTGGTCAGTATGGTGTTTCTTACCAATCGCATATCCACAATGCAAAGTCTACGGAAACCATCTTCCAGACGTTCACAATGTATTTTCGTGCATTGGCTACATTCATCACATTTTGGAAGTTGCTCTCTTACTTTAGCTCTGTAATCTCTCTGTTTTTTTCTGTGGCGTTCTGGATTTTCTGACCAGTTCTTTCTTCGTCTAGCCGCTATCCTTGCTCTATTTTCGTGATTCCACTTCTTTGCACGTTCCTTATCGCGCTCTTTATTTTCTGCATACCATTTTCTGGAACGCTCCCGGTTCTCTTCTTTGTGAGAATTTTCATATTTCCTTGCCCTTATCCTTGCTTTCAAAACAGATTCCGGCACATCTTCCATCTGATCCGGCTCAAAATCCTCGGATTCGAGCCGGTCATATCTACAATCTGCGTAAGGGCAATTGAAGCAATCTGGATAACTGCACTTAGGTGGTTTCTTCTTCAAAACTGTCACCTCTTATGCGAAAGGCAATTCTTCATCAATACCATCCGGGATACTGGTGAAACCGTCAGAGCTTACCGGAGCGCTGTCACCGCCATTTTGCTGACTAGCTTTGCTTTCCACAAATTCATGTTCATCCACAATAACATCTGTCGTGTAAACTTTCTGACCATCCTTGTTAGTATAAGAGCCAGTCTGAATACGCCCAACTACAGCGATTTTCGTACCTTTACGAAGATATTTTTCAGCAAACTCCCCTCGTTTTCCAAAAGCAATACAATTTATGAAGTCTGCACTCTGATCACCATCCCTCTTAAACTGTCTATCAACTGCCAGAGTGTATCTTGCAACTGCTGTAGCATTTCCCCCCTGTGAATATCTAACTTCTGGATATTTAGTCAAGCGTCCCATCAAAATTACTTTATTCATCCTTTATGTCTCCTTATCCGGCAATCTCTTTGATTCAAATCGCCATTTTCTTGCATCGTCTCCGATTTTCTGCCACAACCTTGCTTCTGCGAGCATCGGAGTATCTTCACATATTCCAAACTGGAATTTCTTAGCCTGTTTGTTGTAGATTCCATATTTTGCACCAGGTTTACCATGCATCTTCTCAAATCTGTTCATTTATTCTCCTAAAACGGCATCAGCCTAAATTCTTTCTCAGCTCCTTTTTCTGCAACCCACACATCCACATCACAGTCAACTATCTCCTGTATTTCTTCCGTGAACCTCACTGGATTGCTATTTCCGGTGCTTAAATGTATCAAGCCTATACTTCTTAGACTTACGCTGTTAATCTTCTGTATCAGCCGTTTACACGTTTCAAGTTCCATGTGACCGGTTAATACATGGTTGTATTTAGGACCACTATCTTCAATTCTGATATAGTCCTCTGCATAATTACATTCGATCAAGCCGTAGTTAATATGCATTTTTGAGAAATCATACGGGCAATACTCAGCATCTGTGATGAAGAGAATCCGTCCATCCGGTGTATCAATCAGCCATCCGTCACATTCTGTTTCTCCATGTGGTACATGGAACGGAACCACTTCAAATGAGCCTATCTTCTGCCGTTTCATCCTCTGTAAGCCTATGGTTTTCTCTCCCATTACCGTTTCAACATCTGTTTCGACTTCATCAGAGGTGAATATCTTTATTCCGTACTGCATATATTGCTTTATATATCCGGCGTGATCGCCTAACCATGCTCATGAGATAGTAAACAACCACTAATCTTGGAAGCCTGGTAATCAATTGCTTTCAGCATTTCTTTCGCCGGAACTCCGCATTCCAGGAGAAGAATATCTTCTCCGGAAATTAGAGCATATCCATTACCGGACGAACCAGATCCAATTACTTTTATGAGCACATAACCACCCCCTCTTATTTTCCGTAGAACTCTTTCCTCATATCCACGACACTATACTGCTGCCAATGTCCGTTGAATGGTTTCTTTTCCTTTGAACAGATGAATTGTTTGCAGATCTCCGGTCGGACCGAATAGATTCTGCACTTCTCTTTCTGCTTGGAATCATCCATGAACGGGCAAGTCATATCAAAAGTATCATTGGATACCGGGAATAAATGTTTAAATTCCTTAATGTCGTGCTTTTCCACGAATCTGTGAATTGTAGCAATTTCCTTCTGAGTCATCGGAAGATAATTTGAGCAGCAAGCACCGCATTGCGTACACTTCCCATTATCTGTAAAATCGTACACGCCACTGTTCATTTTATCTATCGCGCTTTTTAGATTATCCATCTTAGTAATCATGACTTACTCCCTTGCAAATTCTGGCGTTTCCACTTCAACAGCTTCAGATTCAGCTACTACAGATTCATCTTCCACGGTAAATTCCTGTGAATTTTCGTTTTGCTTGATTTCTTTCTGCACTTTCGTCTGGATATCTTCTCCGAAATCATCTGAAAAATCATTATCCAGTACTTCCTCACGTGTGTACATTCCAGTGGTTAATTCAGGGCAGTTCAGATTAGCGAAGAAAGAAGCTGCACGATATCGAAGCATAAGCTGTGGAAGTGTTTTCCATTTGGTTCCATTCTTCTTTGTCCATCCCTCCGCATCTGCCATGTCCATAGTCACTTTGATTCCATCTACCCTGCGACCATCTTTAGTAGTCCAGCACTTGCACGAATACGGCTTCCCGTCTTTTTCGGCTTCATCAAACTGCAATTCCATATCATACTTTTCAGAATTGTTAATCATTGCAATTAAGAAACTGCTCTTCCATGTCGGTCTTCCCTGAATTACATACAGATTCTGTATAACTGTAAGCGGATCAATGTCAAATTTCTGTGCCTGCGAAATGGCGATCAGACAGTTGGCATCATTTTTCTGGAATGTCTGCGGTACAATCGTGCTTCTTGCCAACGCTTTAGCCATCTGCATAGCCATAATAAAATTATCGGACGTGCCAAAAATTCCAAGACTGTAATCCGTCACTTTGTTATTTGAAGCTGTCACAACTTCTTTTTTCTTTTCTACTGCTACTTCATTTTTTTCTGTCATATTTTTCTCCTAACTATTTGACTGATTCAATATGGTATCTTCCGTATCCAGAGCTCCTTCCACTTCCGATACCAATTCCGAATCCGGCAAGATTGATAATATTTGAGATCTGCTCTGCCGAATATACGTTTTCCATGAATGACACAGTAAATGTTGCTCTCCACCCGCTAAACCGATTAAGATGAACAAGGACTGGACTTCCTTTCTTTGGAGACATCAATTTTTCGTCAACATAATGCCCTGCGAATGTGATAGGTACTAAATTGTTCTTCGCCATAATATTTACATTGGCATCGAATTTAGTTTTGTACTTATCAATTTCCGCTCTGACTACCGCGTCTCCAAAAGACTTCTTCAATCCAAAAGCTGTAATACATGGAGCATTTTCTTCCAGAGCCTTAATGAGTCCATCTTCCGAAAAGTCAGTTGGCTTACCGTTATACCAGTGCATTGAAGTAATGATTTCTTCCCACATATTAGGAACCTCAATGTCCTTTGCCTTGTTCTTTCTCTTGTCTGTAAGCTGTTTTACTGTTACGTCATTCATCTTATTGAGAACTAAATCTCCATCCCCAACGATTGTTACATCTAACTGAATAGGTGCTAATGTATGTAATGTGATTTCCTGTGTTTTATTTGCCATGATTTATTTTCCCTTTGCCTTGTTTGATAATATTTGATTGTGTTATGTTTTAGCCGATAGCCTTAATAGACGATATGATGTAATGTCCTGTAGTGAAGCGTGCTGTTCTATTTTGTCCTGTTCAGTCCTACTCTATCTTTTACCGAGTTATTTTTTTGCGATATTCATACCGCCTGTTAAGACTACCGACTTCGTACCTCATAGGCTCACAAGTGACAATAATCACTTGTAAAATAATGTTTTTATAATATGTTATACTGTTGTGCAGTGTCATATACTGTCTTGCTCTGTCGTGTTATGTGGCTATTGCCACTTATGAACCTACGAAATACGTCTTGCTTCAAGCACTTAGCAAGTGAGATAAAGTGTCCTGTGCGATGCTATATTTTCCAGTTTTGATTTGTCCTGATTTGCGAGATTTTATAATGCACAATTATATAATCCAATGATTTATGCTCCGGTGGCTTTTACCCCACCCACTAAGTGCTTGAAGCGTTTCAATATTCAGTTGTTAAAATACGATTTTATCAATCGCCGTAAATACATCTTCCAGCTCTTTCAGCATTTTGCATTTGCGCTCAATGGATATGAGATCAGCTTTTGCAGATGCAAGGAGCTTTTCATATTCATTTTTGTCTTCCATAATCACCTTAACAGGCTTATATCCCTCTTTTTTGCCAACATTGTAGAATAACCTGTATTGAGTCTCTTCGCGTTCTATCGGCTTAACAACAAGCTCACACATAACCGTTCTTGCCTGATGCAACCGGTACTTTTGAGCTGCTATGGTATCATTCCATTCAAAGCACTTGTGAAGCTCTGAATCCGGATTCCTTGCAAAGTCAACTATTTGTTCCGGCGTAATGCTGTTCCCAAGTTGTTTCAGCTCGTCATCATCAAGCAACACATCCAGAAGCATTCCAAAGAAATCAGGAACAGGCTCTTTATCCTTATCTTTATGAGAACTGCTACTATCATCATCGTCACCAAATTTTTCTTTTAACTTTTTAATTCCATCTTTAACACCATTGATTGAATCAAGTAATTCTTCCTTTTCCGTCATTGCTGACCGGCGAACAATCTTATTGATCCATTCGTCTGCATCTTCTTTCGACATATTTTCTTCAAGCATTTTTCTGACGCTTCTAAGAATTTCTTTTGTCTCATGAAGTATAAGTGGAACACGTCCCTCAATCTGTCCTATTCCGTTTTCAAATTTAATCATCCTATTTATCCTCGCTTTCTACTTTTAATTCCTTATCATCAGTTACCGTCAAATAAATCATCTGCGCATCCATTTCCGGTACATTAAAATCATTTATACTTTCTGCGTTGTCCACGAATATCGGACAGCTAACTCCGTACAGATTTGATAATGAATGGATAATGTCGAGTCCTGCAACAATTCTGTGACCATTGTTAAGACTGGACAGTGGAACTCCATTTACTGTACATTCGCACGTTTCCTTGATTCCGCCATTGATCTGCTCTGCAAACAGCTTGAATGATACAATTTTGAACATTCCATTGATCTTATCAGAAATCATATTCATTTTTGTTCTGATGAAATCTTCCACAAGATCAATCATTTGTTCCTGATCTGCAATTTTCTGTCCGACCGCTTTCTGTTCAGCTTCCAGTTCAGCAATACGAGCTTTAACTTTTGTGTTATCTGCTGCCATAATCTTTCCAGTAATTTCAGCAATCTCATTTTTCAAAACCGCTTTCTTCGTTTCAAGTTCTGCTTTTCCAGATGTATCAGCACTCATAACTTCGATCTCTTTTTCAAGTACCGAGATTTTCTCGACAGTTGCCAGGTATTCAGCATTTTCAGAAACATCAGCCGTTATTGGGTATTTATCCAGTGCTTCTTCGGCTTCATTGTGCGTTTTCTGCTTTTCTGCCAGTTTTTTACTTTCTTCTGCCATCTGGTTACGAAGTTCCTCTTCTTTTGCCTTTAATTCATCTCTAAGAGCTGCTGACTGCTTCCCGTCTGCTTCAATCCGAGCCAGATTTTCAGCACGCTTTGTTTCAAAAGCTTCTTTATCTTTTGCGTATTTCGCTTCATATGTAGTTTTACGAACCTCATAATCAGCAATCTTTTTCTGTTTAATTTCTTCTGGCAACGCCTGTCCACAAGTAGGGCAAATAAGAGCATCTTCTGTCAGAGGTTCAAGTGGTGTAAGTGCCGGATAAGCTTTTATCTTTTCGGCTTTCCATTCAGCAGACAACCGCTCTGTTCTTGTTTTCTGTGCTTCGTATCTGCTATGTGTCGCATTGATTTCATCTGAAAGCATTACAATTCTATGATTTACGTCTGCGAGGTCCTTTTCAGTAGCAGCTACTTTCTCTCTTGCTACTTTGGAATTTTCCATAAGCTTCTGATTCTCTGCGTTCTGAACCTCTGACAGATGCAGTTTAAGATTCATAATTTCCTCACGTTTGGAGTTGATTCCCTCTAATTTGCTGTTACCGCCGGAGATTTCATCTTCTACTTTCTGCAGAGCCACTTCTTTGGCTGCTTTTTCAACTTCTAACGCCCCTACATCAGCAATCACAAGTTGTTTGGAGATTTCATCAATACGTGCCGGGATCTCAACCATATCCTTATTCAATGCCGTTTTCGCTTTGGTGTATTTCTTCAAAATATCTTCCGTGCTGGCAATTCTCAGCTCCGGAATCAGTTTTGTGTATTTCTCGCCGAACGTTTCAGCGATTTCCGAATCAGAGAACGTTCCAACAAACTTCATCAGAATCTCACGCTGTTTTTTCCATGGTAATGCATTGAACGCCGCCGGATTGGTAATCAGTGTGAAAATATCTTCATCAATGATACCGGCAATAAAATCTTTGAAATCTTTCTGACTTTTTGGATATCCGTTGATTCCAAACTCATTGATATTGCCCTGTAACTCTGTAGTGCCGGTCCCACGTTTCTTTACCCATTTCTGCTTCTGGACTTTCTTTAACTCATATTCATTACCATCTACAGAAATCTTCGATTCTACGGAAATCTCAATGTTATCAATCATCTTTCCGTTTTCATCTAATGGTCTGATATCAAAGTTGGAACTTCCGAGCGAGTCCCTTTCAAACAGCAACCATGTAAATGCATCAAATATGGTTGTCTTTCCAGTGGCATTCGCACCGGAGATTCTGGTTTTATCTCCAAAATCAATCGTTTTGTCCTTGCATCCCTTAAAATTCTGGATACGCATGGATAACAACTTAATCTTCTTCACCAACGATTACCCTCTCTTTCTTATCAATACTTTTTGTATCTGAACTGCTTTTATGGATAATGTGTAGATAGTCCGTATCTTCAAGCAGATTCATCCACTCTGCCGGATCAAGTCCGACAGCCACCAATAATTTTTTATTGGCTAAACTTAATTTCTTTGGTTGCTTCATAGTCTCTCCTTGTGTTACTATGTAAGTGGTTTTATGTATTTGCGTCCTTTGAAGTTGCCGCTTCGGGACGCTTTTTAATTGTCTTTACACCTTTATCATCCAGGCAATCTGCAAAATTCTTCAGATATGCGATCGCCATACTTTTGTGATAGTCTGCTGTCTTATCAACTCTTTCCAAAGATTCAAGAGTTGCGATCATCTTATCAATTTCCGATACTCTCATAGCCAAACCTCCTATCCAAAAAGCAATTTGTGAATGCACATCCCGGCAATAATCAGCACAGAGCCGCCAGCTCCAACGATTGCACCGAGTGATTCATTTAAGTCCTGTGACATTTTTCTTTTTCTCATTGCAATACCCTATCCGGCTAATGCCCTTTTCCCTGGAATTGGTGCAACCATAAGGGAAATATCCAACTTCTCTTTTTTAATGGCTTCATTCAGTTCATCCACTGAATTGATTCCAATTGCTTTCAGTTCAGATTCAAGCTTTTTCAGTTTTTCTTCCATATAAATTATCCTTTCTGTGTTATAATGATTAAAAACATGTGTGAGGTGCCGTTATGTCTAAAGAAGAATTAGTAATCCTTAAATACATCAATGAATATAAGCAAATTTCAAAGAAACAAATTTATGACCATTTTCATAAAGTTAATCATTTGAAAAAACTTTTATTTCGTAAACGTTCTGCCGAGAAATACTCTGACAATTCCATCAATGGATTCTTATGGTATCTTGAAGTCAATAACGACTATATCCGTGAGACGAAAGATGAAACGTCATATATCATCACAGATAAAGGAGAAATCGAAGCTTACAGTTATATCATCGAACGTCACGAAATTTGGAAGAACCGTATTTATGGATTCATCTTCGGCACTATCACTACACTTATCGGTGTTTTGGTTAGATATCTTATCGGGTTATAGGACTCCTATAATCCACAAGATAGCCATTGTTCCGAGCCAACCGATTAAGTAGAAAACCCAGAAGTCATTGTCTTTTTTCATGCTATTCCTCTTGTAATCTCGAATTGATTCTTTTACCGCATCCAAATTCTTCAATATTGGTTGTTTTGAGTGAAATTGTTTTCACCGCATTACACATTGCATTTAATGCCATAATCTCAACTCCAAGTCTCTTCTCTACATCGTAATTACCGGATTCTCTAAGACTTTGAATATCCTCATAAACCTGATTACATAGAATCTTGATTTTCTCCTGCATCAGAATCATCACCGTCCTTTTCTTCCTGTATTTCATTAGTTCTAACAACTTTCGGAGCGTATCCGTGATAAAATTCTTTCGTAAAAGCTTTCTTCACAATCATCTCCGGTGGCTCACCCAATTTTGCTTCAAACCTAAATCCCTTAAGATTCTCGATTTTTTCTCCATCAATGTATACTCTTACCGGGTCGGCATCACCATGTCTTTCCTTTTCCCCAATATGAATAATGATTTCCCTTTCCGGGATATATCCGTATTTATTTGTATTTTCATCTTCATATCCAAAGAAATATCCAACAGGGACTTCTAAGTAGTCTGCAATTTTTATCAATTTGTCAGCCTTTGGACTGCTCTTCCCGGATTTCCAATCGCAGAACATTGTTTGAGGTATCCCGGTGTCTTTTGCTACTCTGTATGCGGTAATCCCTCGCTCATTCAATAGCTGTTTAAATCTTTCGTACAACTGTTTCACTCCATTCTTGAAAATACTTAGAATTTCCTATATAATTGAATTATCCGAAAGGTAGGTGACTCATATGAATAATGAGCAGATCGCTCACGATTTAGCTATAGCTAAACTCGCAGGTACAAATCTTTCCGAGGAAGAAATGGTCGAGAAATATTACAATTACACTGAAAAGTTTCTCAATATTTTAAATCAGAAAGAATCAACACCGGCGGTAGCTTCATACGCTAACCCTTTAGTTATATTGGCTGCTTTCTCTCTACAGGCAGCCAAATAAGAATAATCTGCCGTATATTCAAACTTGTCTCGCCATTCAAGCACGGCGCGCGCGCATTCGATGATAAGTTTCAAATCTTCTTTTTGCTCTTTGTCAAGATTCCCTTTTGCCAATTCGTTTCCGCGAACGCAAATCTGACCAAACAACATGCTTTCGTATTCCTTTGCTGTATGAATGTTTTCTTCGCTGCATTCATTTCCGCATATCGGACATTTCATCTGCTTCTCCTCCCTACTCCTGCTCAATCACTGGAACATATCCATGTTTCTTCAACTCTTCGTAAAGAAATAATCGACCTTTCTGCGTCCATTCAGTCTGCATTACCACATCTGCCCTGCCGTCAGCTCTTGTGATATCAATCGTCCGGCTGTGAACATATCCGTTATTCTGGTACTTTGAGTACAGAACCCATTGACCGCCGACTTTGTACTGGATTTTCAAATCTTTAAGAATCTGGTTCAGCTTTCTTGCGCTGATTCCGTAGTCCTTTGCAATCTGCGTTGTAAGAACCAGTGACTTCGATTGAAGAATTGTATCTACATAATTTGCTTTTGGCTGTAATTCCGTGATAATCTGCTGTTGCTCAACTACCTGTTCACCAAGGAATTTACATCTGTCTTTCAAAGATTCGATTGACCTATTCGCCATCTTTAAGGCTCTTGCCATAATCTGTTCCGGCGTGTTCCATGCTTTCTCGAGGTCGATAAGATAATCTCTACATCTTTTTCCTTTTTCAGTTCGGCTCATTAAACAAATGTGTTTCGCCATTAGTACAGACATTGAATAATCTTCAAGTTCTCTTCTTGCTCCGTTATTTACAACCGTACTCGATGTACACTTGTTATAATCTTCGCCCTCTACAAACAACTCTTTGTTGGAATCAAACCATCGGCTAAATCTTGATGCCACTCCAAGAGCTTCGTGTAAATCTCTTGCTGAGACTGTTGGATTATCTGCGTCGTAATTGATTTTTAGTAATTCGTTCATCTTTCTCCTTTCTGCTGTGATATAATTCATACATCTAATAAATGGAGGTACAAATTATGGTTTCTGAAACAAATACTATTGATTGGAATGCTACTGCTGCTTGGATTGCTCTTGCCGTTTCAATCATCACACCTGCTATTTCACTTTTGCTTAACAACATTCACCAAAGAAAATTGAAAGAAACAGAATTAAAAAATGCTCTAATTATCAAGCAATATGATGAAATGAAAAATGTAATTATTGAATATCACAAGTGTGTCTCAACAAAGCTTCATATGATTAGTGCCGGAGCAATCAGTGAATATGAGCTTGCATACAGAAAATTATTTCTTTTTGTCCCTAATGAACATTGGGAAACGCTCGAGAAATTTAACAAAACATTACTCAGTAACAGCGATTCTGCTTCCATCCAAGAACAATACCTTGAGATTACAGAAATATTGGCATCTTTACTGCAAGATACGCAAAAACAAATCCCAACATAATATTCATGAGCAATCCTGCGATTCTCCAACCGTATTCACTTCTTCCGTGCCAGTATGACATGATGCAAAACAATACAGTCACAATCCATATTGGCACGATGTTTAATTCGTTCATTGTTCTCCTTTCTAACCACTTGTCTGGATTGTCTTACGCTCATTTTCAAACTGAATAAGATCTTCTTCCGATATCCTGTACTCTCGTCCGAGTTTGATCGCATTTAGCTTATGTTGGCGAATCCATTCCCAAACGGTAATGACCTTGACTTTGTATCTTTCTGCCACTTCGTCACAGGTGTACATTTTAGCCAAAAATATCCCTCCCTTTTTATAGTTATTTATACTTGTGTTTGCTTCGGTTTAGTGATATAGTTTAGTAAAACGAATCATACTTATATCGCAAGCGAAGCACTTCACAGAATCGAATTTTACTTGGTCGTTTACTTCGGTTCATTCAAGTATGCTCATACTATACCACCGAATACTTCGGTTGTCAATAAGTATTACTACGTTTTTGACAAAGTATTTTGTTTTTATGAAAGGTGGACAAAAAATGTATGAAATTTTTGAGCAATTATTACAATCTCACGGAATAAGTGCTTATAAGTTTTGCAAGGAAACCGGTGTGTCTCAATCAACCATTAGCACATGGAAGAAAAAGAACTCAAAATGTGGAATGGACTTAGCAGAAATTGTCGCTAACTACTTCGGAGTTGCAATAGACTACCTTATGAATGGCGAAGACACCAAAACAGAAATTACCAATCAAGGATACTACATTGATGAAGAGACAGCTCGGACAGCACAGGAAATCTACAACAATGACAAGATTCTCTTTGATGTATATAAAACCGCAGATAAAGACAGATTGATAGCATACGCCAAAAAGTTATCTGAATTGCGAAAATTAGAGGAAGGTGAGGAATGATTGTACTACAAAGGATATTATATAAACGTGGTAATGCTAGATAAGTCATATGGCATTCCAGGATGCGTCAAGCACAACGCTGATGACTCTTATACAATATTCATAGATGCATCATTAAACTACGAAAAACAGCATGAAGTGTTCTTGCATGAAATGAGACATATTATCGGAAATGATTTTGAAGAGGACGATGTTCAGAATATCGAAATGAAAAATCATATGTATGATTATTTTCTGGAAATGTCAACAGAACTGTTTCCGAATAGGAAAAGGTTGCGGATTGCGAGTGCGAACTAAATATAACATTCCAGAAAGAGGGTGAGAAAATGAGTGAAAAAACATATATAGCAATGGATCCAGATATTGCTTGCGTATTAGGAGTCAATGAGGCACTTGTTATTGGGAAAATTTCTGCATGGTTATCCAATAATGAAAAAGACGGAAAGAACTTTTATGATGGCAAATATTGGACATTCAACTCTTTTGAAGAATGGCAAAGAAAAGATTTCCCTTTCTGGTCTGTGCGCACCATAAAACGGATTTTCAAAAGGCTAGAAGATTTAGGCGTATTGGTTGTTGGAAATTACAATCGAATGGTTCTGGATAAAACCAAATGGTACTCTATAGACTTTGGAGTATTAGATAGATTATGCGAATCACAAAATTGTCAAATGGATTCGTCTTCTCGATTGTGCCAAGTTGACACTATGGTAGTGCCAGATTGTCACTATGGAGAGTGCCAAGTTGACACTGACAATACCAAAGAATATACAAATAATAATACAAAAGAATCATATAATGTAAATGGTGAGAGTCCGAATCCATTCGACTCCCACGCAGATGGTCGCTTCGCTGATTTCCAAGGAAGAGAAAAAGAAATTCTACATAACGGAAATGATTTTAACTTTGGAATAATCCGTAAGGAAGTTGTAGCAGCTTGCAAAAATTACGGAGTTGTAGACGACTACGATACAGAGAATGCCCTGTGCGTTGTGGAATACTATCTAAAATCGTTTAAAAATACTTTCGGGGAGAATCATCCATTTATCAGTCAAAATGCCATGAACGGCGTTATAGAGCGTTTCTTCGGTGGAAGTGATATTGTAGAATGCGACCCAGAGATTTATTTCTCACTAATAGACAAGCACTTCGCTACTGTTTACGATGATTGCGACTATAATATCTGCCACTTTATGACTGATGGAATTAGGCAAAACAGAGCTTATGAAATCGGTATAACCGCCTAGAGCGATTATATAAATACTTTATACAAGTGGGATAAACCTATGAAAAGAAAAATTGTAGCAATGATGTTAATTGCAATGATGGCAGTCAATGTAACTGCTTGCGGTGGCTCTGCTGATGGCAGCTCTACCGAGTCAAAGAAAACCGAGTCCACAAAGAAAGAGAAGAAAGAAAAAGAATATGTGGATAATATTGATGCTGTAGCGTCAAAACCAGATGATTACAAAGGAAAATACATCAAATTCTACGGAATCGTATCAACCGTTGAAGATGCAGACGATTTCTACGGTTGCCAAGTATATATAGATTTGGACTACAATAACAGTATTTTGCTTGAAATTCCAAAAGATGTCGTGAACGAAGCTCCAAAACCAGATGACTTTTTGAGCATTGATGCCGAAATCGAAGATTCGAGAGATGGACAAACTGTTATGGGCGTTGATTCTACATGGGCATATCTCAAAGCTGACTCTGTAGAAAAAACCACATATATTGATTCGTTTGGCAAGGCAGAAACAACATGGGATTTTACTGATAAGTCAATTGATCAGAGTGGAATCAAGGTTGATGTAACAAAAGTAGAATTTGCAAAAGATGAAACAAGATTCTATGTGACAGTAACAAACAATTCTTCCGATACAGTTAGCTTGTGGACATCTTCTGCTAAAGTAATACAAAACGGTCAGCAGAAAGACCAGTCTTACGGCAATTATTGGGGAGATTATCCAGAGGTATCTTCTGATATTATCGCTGGAGCATCATCTTCTGGAATCATGGTGTTTGATGCTATGGACCCATCCGCTCTTCAACTTTATATCGAGGGTTCAAGTGACAACTGGGATATTGAGCTTTCGCCTTTTGTCTTTGATTTAGCGCAATAAAACAAAAGCCCCGATGTTACCAACACCGGGGCAAACAGACACTATCTGGAAGATAATGCCAATTATCGCAAAATTAGTATATCATCTTCCAGGCAGCCACGCAAGCGGAACAAGCGTTCTTCGCTGGCTGTATTTTTATACCTATTTTTAGAGAAAGGATGATATATTTTATGGCAGAAAAAGAAAAGGTTGTGGCATTGTATGTCCGTGTATCTACCGGGTATCAGGTAGATAAGGACTCTCTCCCATTCCAGAAAAGAGAGTTGAAAAATTACTGTGAACACGTGCTACACATAGATAAGAAACGAATTGAGGTATTTGAGGATGCCGGAAAGTCAGGAAAGAATACCAAACGTCCAGCATTTGAACGAATGATGGAAAAGGTAACGTCAGGGCAAGTATCTCATGTGATCGTGTATAAAATTGACCGAATCTCACGAAATCTTGTGGATTTCTCTCTCATGTACGATGATTTCAAGTACAACAACGTAACCTTTATCTCGCTAAACGAGCAATTTGATACCTCTAGCGCAATTGGTGAAGCCATCCTTAAAATTATATTAGTGTTTGCAGAATTGGAGCGTAAACTCACATCAGAGCGTGTAATAGACGTTATGATCGGGCGAGCGCAAAATGGACAATGGAACGGTGCACGTGTACCTTTTGGGTGGGATTATGACGAAGAAATACAGTTTCCCGTCCATTCCAAAAAAGAAGCCCAATATGGTCGTAATATGTATTATATGTACCTTGAATGCAGAAGTACTGTTAAAATCGCAAGATATAATAACGAACATGGCATTCCAACAAAAAGAGGTGGCGAATGGTCATCCAAAACCGTTGCTGACTTCTTGCGAAATCCTATGAACCGAGGCGACTATCGCTACAATTACCGTGAAAGTTCAAGAGGACGGAAAAAGCCACAGTCAGAAGTTGTCTACTTAAAAGGTGTATTTCCACCATTGATTGAACCAGAAATATTCGATGAAGTAAATAGAATTTTGGATGAAAATTATAAAAAGAAAAATACAAACTATATGTTTCCTATCAAAAAACAGTGCAATATTTTTTCTGGACTTATTGTTTGTGAAAAATGTGGAGCAAATTATCAGGTATGTAGAAAAGATGAACGTAGGCTGGATGGTTTTCGCCCATCTAATTATGTTTGCACAAGAAAACGTCAAAAGGCAATATGTGACAGTTTAAATGTGAGCGAAGTTAAAATAGGTCCATTTATGATAAATTATATAGCAGCTATGGTGGAGATATCCAAAAAGCGGAAAAAGATAAAAGATTGCAAAGAATTAGAACAGCTTATATTATCTCATATGCAGTTTACGGATTTAGCTGGAATATCAGATGATAGCTTGCAAGAAACAATGGATTTATTATATGGACGGTCAACCAACATATGGTCATCATCTCCTATTGAAAAAGAAAGTCAAGATAACGAGAACAAAAAGAATAAATTGAAAGAAAATCTCCAAAAAACAGATCGTGCTTTGGAGCGATTGAAAAAAGCATACCTCTTCGATGATGATGCAATGGACGAAAAAGAATTTCTTGAAATGAAATCCAAACTAGAAATAGATAGGGTAAAAATTGAAAATGAAATTAAAGATATCGACAATGATGCAATAGCGAATAATGTAAACCAAATTGACTTCATTAAAACTGCTTCGCAGTTTTTGATTATCCACAAAATCAATAGTGGTGAGTTTATAGACTATAGAAGTCTTGCAATATTGGATGAAGAATCCATGAAAGCATTTATGAATTCCGTGATCGATCATATTGTGGTGCTAAACAGGCAGATTACCGAAATAGTGTTTAAAAATGGCTTATCGCACAAATTATTATACAGATAAAAAGTCCCCGGAACGGTTGATTTTCCGGGGTTTCTTTATGAAATAATATCAATTTTATCAAACCTCTACTACCGCGTTCATCTGACAACCGAAAGTCGTCACGCAAAAAGTCAGATCTCTTCCGATCTCCTGTGCTTTTTCGCTTACATACTTCCGCGCTTTGGCAATGTAATAGTACTGTCTCTCCGGCTCAGTA
>Ga0129313_1000627_pt1 | contig 27704 bp, 22 predicted proteins | sample O1105metagenome_FD_94436 | JGI IMG/M metagenome (GOLD analysis project Ga0129313, IMG submission 94436) | Orangutan group fecal microbial communities from fecal samples from Wisconsin, USA - O1105 metagenome | ecosystem: Host-associated > Mammals > Digestive system > Large intestine > Fecal...
CTCGGAGTGCCTCCGACAGAGTTCGAGTGGACTATGCGCGATGCTTCCGACAAGGTCATCAGCACAGAGAAATACACTCCTAAGTCATTCTATCAGAAGTATATCAATGCTGACCTTGACGGCAACTATGTGATGCTCATGAATGACCCGACCAGAGAATACGGAAAGGTTTATGAAATCGACTATGACCGCCATGTCTATGACGGAAAGAACTGGGTTTATGTGAACCTTCCTATCGAACGCATCAGAGAGGTTGCAATCGCATCTCTGAAAGACAATACCGCTATGTATTTCTCATGTGACGTAGGCAAGTTCGCAAATGCCCGCAGAAGCCTTCTCGACATCGCCAACTATGATTACGAGTCCCTTTTCGGCGTGAAATTCACCATGGACAAGAAGCAGAGGGTACAGACACATGCGAGCGGTTCATCCCACGCAATGACTCTCATTGCTGTCAATGTCGATGAAAACGGCAATGCTGACAAGTGGATGGTAGAGAATAGCTGGGGCCCGGACAGCGGCGTTCACGGCTGCGTAGTCATGACTGACGAGTGGTTCCGGGAGTACATGTTCAGAGTTGTTGCAGAGAAGAAATATATCCCTGCTGACATCCTCAAGATGCTTGACCAGAAGCCGATTCTTCTCCCAAGTTGGGACCCTATGTTCGCTCCTGAGGACTAATCCGTTTCCGATACAGAGTTATGTGCCCCGACGCCAGCCGTATTGCTGGCGCCGGGGCTCGTTTGTATTGATTTCCTTGTTATTGTGCAAGAGGTTGCTTTTTTATTCTTATCTTTGCAGGATATATTATAACATAAACAATTATGGCATTTGACAGACGAAGACGTAATGGCGGTAATCGCGGGCACGAAGATTCAGAAAGAAGAAATGGTTTCGGACGCAGGTCCGGAGGCAGAGGCGGCAACTTCTCTAAAAAAGGTCGCGGCGGTAATGATGATATGAAAAAGGACTATCCGGAGTATGTCGGTACGGTCCAGATGACAAGAGACGGATTCGTCTTTGTGAAGGTCGAAGGCATGGAGGATGATATCTATGTGAGACAGGGTAAGACCAAAGGCGCTCTCAATGCCGACACTGTCAAGGTTGCCGTAACGAAGGAAAAGACAGATACAAGAAGACAGGAAGGTGTTGTTCTTGAGATAGTTGAAAGGTCCCGCAAGCCATTTGTGGGAGTTCTCCACGTCGTAGGAAATCAGGCATGGGTCCTCATGCAGAGCCGTGTGATGCCTTACGACATCAGCATTGACATAACCGATATTGACGGCAAACCTATTCACGGAAGGAAGAATCCTCTTCCGGAGAGCGGCTATCTGAAGGCGCTCGGCAACGGTGAATTTGCTGTAGCCGGTGTTCATGAGACGGTGGATGGCGAAGCAAAGGACCTCACCGTTCATGCCGGACTCAAGGTTGCGGTGCTTGTGGACAGTTGGGACAGGGGAGAGCCGAACCCAAAGGGACATCTTGTGGATGTGCTCGGAGAGCCTGGTGCCAATGATACCGAAATGCATTCCATCCTGGCAGAATACGGTCTGCCATACAGGTTCGAGCCTGAGGTGGAAAATGCTGCGGACAGCATATCTGACAAAATCACAGAAAAAGACCTCAAGGGCAGAAAGGATTTCAGGGATACATTGACCTTTACTATCGACCCTGAGGATGCGAAGGACTTCGATGATGCTCTATCTTTCAGGAAACTGGAAAACGGAAATTACGAAGTAGGTGTGCATATCGCAGACGTATCTTATTATGTGACACCTGGTTCCGTTGTGGATAAAGAGGCTCAGGCAAGAGGTACGTCAGTCTATCTTGTGGACAGGACTGTGCCGATGCTTCCTGAAAAGCTTTCGAACAAGCTCTGCTCACTCCGACCTAATGAGGAAAAACTTACATTCTCGGCAGTATTTGAGATTACCCCTCTTGCCGGTATTGTCAGCTCATGGTTCGGAAGAACTGTAATCAACTCGAATTACAGGTTCGCCTATGAGACTGCCCAGCAGATCATTGACAATGGAGAAAAGTCTCTGGAAATGGATCTCCGAGGCGGTACCGACGGTATTCATGCAGCCGTGAAAGACCCTGTTCTGGAGGCTTCGCCTGAGGCAGCCGCAAGGGCTGAGCATGAGGCGGCGGGACGTTCTGAGGCAATGATGGGTGCCGGGGTCTATGAAGGCTGCGTGATTCCGCGTGAACTTAAGGAAGCTATACTTACATTGCATAAGATTGCATCTATTCTCCGCAAACGCAGATTCGCTGCCGGAGCCATCAGTTTCGAGCGTCCGGAGATGAAAGTGGAGGTAGATGAAAAGGGCCGTCCTGTACGTGTATATCAGAAGATTTCCAAGGAGGCCAACTGGCTTATCGAGGAATTCATGTTGCTTGCCAACCGCTCAGTTGCCGAGTTTATCGCTACCGGCGGAAAGATGAATGGTGTAGCCAAGAAGTCAGCCAAGACTTTCGTATATCGTATCCATGATGAGCCAAACCAGGAGAAAGTGGCAGGACTCAGGACATTCGCCGGCAACTTCGGATATACTATGGAGGCACCTGAGGACGGAAGGAAACTTGCGAAGGCATTGAACGGACTCCTTGCAGAGGCCAAGAACAAGCCTGAGTTCAGCGCGATAGAAATCCTCGCATTGCGTTCGATGGCAAAGGCTTGCTACAGCACTGACAACATTGGCCATTACGGTCTCGGATTCAAGTTCTATACTCATTTCACTTCTCCGATTCGACGCTATCCGGACACGATGGTGCACAGACTTCTGCAGATGTACCTTGACGGAGCGGATTCCCAGAGCAAGGCATATTATGAAGATCAATGCAAGCATGCGTCTGAGCGTGAGGTGATTGCAGCTGAGGCTGAAAGGTCGAGCACCAAGTACAAACTTGTAGAATTCATGCAGGACAAGGTCGGAGGAGAGTTCGACGGACATATCTCCGGACTGACCGAGTGGGGCATGTATGTGGAAATCGAGCCTACCAAGATCGAGGGCATGGTCGCTCTTCGTGATGTCCAGTCAGACTTCTTCGAATTCGACCAGGAACATTACAGGATAGTCGGAAAGCGTACGGGTGTCATCTATAACCTTGGTGACCCTGTCAGAATCCGTGTGAAATCTACCAATCTGGAGCAGAAACTCCTTGATTATGAGTTGGTTGAGACGGGTAGAGAAGACCGCATGAGCCATCATGAGGATATTCCGGGACAGTACGAAGAGCGCAAGCCCGCTGTAAAAGTATTTGATAGGACTACCCGCAAGAAAGATTCAGACAGACGTGACGGAAGAAAATCCGACAGTTTCGATAAGGGCGGAAGAAAGAGCTTCGGTGACTCTTCCGAGCGCGGTGAACGTCGCGGATTCCGCAGCAAGGATGGAGATGACTCTCCCAGGCGTGACCGCTTCAGTGATTCCAGAGGTACAAGAGGACGTGGCTCCTACCCAAGAAAGGAAAACAGTTTTAGGGAAAATAGGCCGTTTTCTGAAGAAGTTCGGGAAGTAGAGCCGAAGATTACCGTACCTGAGGCACCTGAGGTTCCTCAGCCGATGTCTGAGACCGCTCCAGCCGTAGTGAAGAAGGTAAGGGCACCGAAACCTGCTGCTGGTGAGGGAGATAAGGCCGCACGTAAGGCCAAGGTGAAACAGGCTATCAAACTTTCCAAGGCAAAGTCTGCTAAGCCTTCATCCAAAAAGTCAAAGTCTGCCCCGAAGGCCGACAAACCTGCATCAAGAGGCAAGAAGAAATCAGAGTAAGAGTAACAAACACTATATTTTTCGATGAAAACAGAAAAGAAATCCATACTGGGCATAGGAAACGCATTGACAGATATCCTGGCAGTGCTTCCTGACGACTCATTCCTGAAAATGTACCACCTCCCGAAAGGCAGCATGCAGTTCGTGGATATGGAGACAGGCAACAGAATCTTTGAGAGCCTGAAACCATACGGACTTCACTATGTGGCCGGCGGTTCAGCAGCGAACACCATCACCTGCGCAGCCATTTTCGGTATGCCGTCCGCTTTCATCGGAAAAGTAGGTGAAGATGAACTCGGGCATCTTTTCAAGAGCGACGAGGAGCAGTACGGCGTGAAGACAATGCTTCTCAAGGGAAAGAATCCTTCAGGCAGGTCAATGGTGTTCGTGTCCGGAGCAAACGCGGAAAGGACATTCGCCAACTACATGGGGGCTGCGCTAGAAATGGTTCCGGAAGACTTGAAACAGGAGTATTTCGAGGGATATGATTATTTCCATATTGAGGGTTATCTTGTTCAGAACCAGGCGCTTATCCGTAAGGCTGTGGAGATGGCCCACAATGCCGGATGCATCATATCTCTGGATATGGCCTCATATAATGTGGTCGAGTCCAACGATGCTTTCCTGCACGATATCGTGGACCGATACGTTGACATTGTCTTTGCTAACGAGTCCGAGGCGAAAGCATTTGCGAAGCAGGAGCCTCGCGAGGCATTGGACGAGATTTCGAGACACTGCAAGATTGCCGTCGTGAAAGTTGGAAAGAACGGGTCAATGGTAAAGAGCGGGGATGAGTATCATTACATTGAGGCTTGGCCTGCGACAGCACTTGATGCGACAGGCGCCGGTGATACCTATGCGGCAGGATTCCTTTATGCGCACTCGCTCGGGATGCCGTTGAGGGTTTGCGGTGAGGTCGGTTCCATAATCGCTGCGAAGGTCGTCGAAGTAATCGGCACGAAGATTGATATTCCAAGATGGAAAGCCGCCAAGAAGGAAATCCGTGAACTTATCAAGGCCAATGGCGGTGAAGTTGAGGAAGAAAACGAGAACTGATGCTGGAATTCATCAAGAACATATTCAGAAGAAAATTTATAAGAAAGACCGCCGGTAAATCCACCTCCGGTCTTCTTCCTTTGTCTGCAATCCGTTCTGCTACAGTGATTATGGATGCGGAGGATACCGGATGTGAGGCATGTAGAAGTAAGGTTGAGGCTTTTTGCAAAGCCAACGGAATCAAGCTTACGGTGTGGTTTTTCGATTTTGCCGGAAAGGGCGAAGATGAGAGACAGACTACCAGTCTGGATCGTACGTTGCTTAAGAAAGATCTGAACTGGTGGGGGCGTCCGAGCATGGAGACGATAAAGACCTTCGCTGCGGAAAGCCCGGACATGATGATATCTCTCATTGATAGTAATCATTTTCCTGTCGAATGCATAGCAAAGTGCTCCGGAGCTAGATTCAAGATAGGGCGTAAACAGCTCAAGGATAGGACTTTCGATCTTGTTATAGAAGACTCCCCAAGCAAATGCTTCTCTCAGGAGGAGGCTTTCGTCGAAATTACCCGTTACCTGGAAACAATCAGATAGACAAAACTAATATTGACAATGAACGGATTGACAAAAAACATCATTACCGGAATCAAGGGATTCGGCATGGGTGCCGCGAATGTGATTCCTGGCGTGTCGGGCGGAACTATCGCTCTCCTCACGGGAATATTTACTGAAATCATCGATTCTCTCAATGCCATGATGGACCCTTCTTCCTGGAAGCTCATTCTTCAGGGCAAGTTCAGAGAGTTCTGGAGATATATCCACGGAACATTCCTTGTGTCACTGTTCATCGGTGTTCTGATAAGCATATTTTCATTGGCAAAACTGATGGTCTATGTGATGGCTTATTATCCTGTCCAGACATGGGCCTTCTTCTTCGGACTCATCATCGCCTCATCGGCCTACATGATTTATGATATCAAAGGTTGGAAGGTCAATGATATCTTGTTCTTTGTCGTCGGTATTGTTTTGGGCGTAGTAATATGCACCTTGTCGCCGACCACGACTCCGGACAGCCTCTGGTTCATCTTTATCTGCGGGGCCATTGCTGTCTGCACAATGATTCTCCCTGGAATCTCAGGCAGTTTCATCCTCGTGATTCTCGGAAAATATGACTTTATCATGCAGTCTGTCAATGAATTGAACATCCCGGTTCTGGTAGTTTTCGGACTTGGCTGCGTAATCGGAATTCTGGGCTTCTCCAAGTTCCTCCATTGGCTTCTGAAGCGATTCGAAAGACCTACTATGCTGGTTCTCGTGGGCTTCGTCCTGGGCGCTCTTGTCAAGGTATGGCCATGGAACGATATGAGCAAAGTCGCTGAAGCTCAGCTGCTTAGAGGTGGAATGGATGCGGAAGCTGCAAAAGCTGGTGCAGATTTGCTCCTTTCATCTGGCGGCAATATGGGACAAGTCATTGACCTTCAGGTTTCCGGAGCCATCATTTGGGCGATAGTCGGTCTGGTTCTGGTCGCTGGTCTGGAATATCTCAGTGCGCTTCATAAACTTAAGGAAGCAGAAAACAATGAATAGATTTTTATCGTTGACTGTCGCCGTAGCTGCGGCAGTTTTCTTTTTCAGCAACGTCAATGCTGCCGAGCCTGAGCATTTTACGTTCAGGCATCAGAAACTCGAACGCGAGTACATGCTTTATCTTCCCGACGGACTTCCCTCTGACGCGCCGCTCGTCATGGTTCTTCATGGCTATGGCGGAAGGTCAATGAAAGGAGGGCAGAATCTGTGCAAGGTGGCTGACAGGGAGAAATTTGCGGTATGTTATCCGCAGGGGGCCGTGGATGGCAAGGGCAAGACTTGCTGGAATGTCGGTTATCCTTTCCAGAAAGGTCTGAAGACCGATGACGTGGACTTTCTCTGCAAACTTGCACGTTATCTCCAGAAGGAATATGGCCTGAGCAGGACCAACACTTTCCTTACCGGTATGTCCAACGGTGGAGAGATGTGCTACCTGATGGCTTATCTCAAGCCTGATTTCTTCGCCGCAATCGCTCCGATTGCCGGTCTTACACTCGATTGGATGCAGAAGGACCTCAATGCCAAAGGATCTGTCCCTCTGATGGAGGTCCACGGAACATCCGACAAGACCTCACTCTGGAACGGCGACCCTATGGACAAGGGAGGCTGGGGTGCATACATTGCCGTTCCTATCGCAGTGAGCAAATGGGTCAATGAAGCCCGTTGCTCGTATGAGGCGGTGGATTCCCTTCCTATGAAGGTCAATGCAGTTCCGGTGGATAATCCTAAGAATGAGCCCCGCCAGGTCGTGCTGCACCGCTATATGGGAGGAGTCCCGGCGTGGCCGGATGGCCCGGAAACGGAGGTGTGGCTTTATGAGGTCGTAGGCGGAAACCACAGCTGGAGTGAGCACAGCATGGATACATGTGAGGAAATCTGGAAGTTTTTCAAGAAATGGATTCATTAGCCGAGGAGTTTTCTGCACATGACTGGGCCTCTGAAAAAAATATTTTTTCTGCTTTTGTAAGTTTGGCACGATTATGGATATACCGTGTGTCAGAAGACATAATAACATAAGCTAGTTTAATTCATATTGAATAAGTGAGCAGCAGCCGGTCGTGATGACTAGCTGCTGTTTTTCTTTAGTCAACATGCTCATTACTAGGCGTAATTTTGTATTTTTGTATAATTCTCTGCTGGGGCACAGCTATTGCACGAGGCTGGCTTGGTGCCTGCGGGAGGCATTGACATTAACATTGAAAATTATTGGATTATGAAATATTTGAAACTGGTGGCGGCGACAGCTGCATTTGCATTGGCCTTCATCCCTTCTTTCGGGCAGACGAAAAGCTTCAAACTGGGGCAGTGGATTGAAATTCAGAATGCTATATTGAAAGAACTGAATCAGTCGTACGTAGATTCTTTGCCGCTGGACCGTATAGAAAAGGTGGGTATCGAAGCGATGCTGGAAAACCTGGATCCTTATACGATGTATGTTCCGGAGGAGGACAACGAGGACTTCGAGTTCATGATCGGCAAGACTTACGGTGGTATCGGCGCGATTATCTATAAGCCTACCAAAGAGAGCAATGTCGTTATCAATGAGCCATATATGAATTCGCCGGCATACAAGGCCGGGCTCAGATGCGGAGATGAAATCGTGGCTATCGACGGGACCGGAGTACATGGTTTCGATGCTTCAGGTGCGACGTCCAGGATGAAAGGCAAGCCGGGGACATCCGTTGTGTTCGACGTGAAGAAACTGCGTGGGGGAGACGGATGGAATGCCGGTGATACTGTGAAAGTTACTCTTGTCCGCGAAAGAATCCACCTGCCGGATGTGGAGTATGCAGGAATGGTCAATGATACTACGGGTTATATTCTGCAGACCGGTTTTACGGAGAATGTGTCTGCAGATGTGCGCAATGCCTATTTCAAACTGAAGAAGCAGGGCATGAAGCAGCTTGTCCTGGACCTTCGCGGAAATGGTGGAGGTCTTATGAGCGAGGCTATCAATATCGTCTCCTTGTTTGTGCCTAAGGGCACGCTCGTGATGTCTTCGAAAGGAAATTCAGACGATTCGAAGCGTGAGTATCGTACTGTCACAGAGCCTGTTGATACTCAGATTCCTATAATTGTCCTTGTGGACTCCGGCACTGCTTCGTCTTCCGAGATTATTTCCGGTGCATTCCAGGACTTGGACCGCGCAACCATTTTGGGCCGCAGGACCTACGGAAAGGGACTTGTCCAGAGTGTGCGTCCGCTTCCTTATAACGGGCAGCTTAAGGTGACGACTGCAAAGTATTATACTCCGAGCGGAAGATGTGTCCAGGCTATCGACTACAGCCACAGGAATTCTGACGGTAGCGTAGGCTATACTCCTGATTCATTGACACATAAGTTTTTCACTGCTCATGGCCGCCCGGTTCGTGACGGTGGTGGAATCACTCCTGACGATACTCTTAAGGTGAGAGAGTACAGCCGTCTGGTATTTTCTCTGGTGCTCAACGGTGTCATTGACAGGTATTCTCTCGAGTTTGCGAGAAAGCATGAGAGTATTCCTGCCCTCGAGGACTTCCATTTCAGCGATGCTGATTACGCTGACTTCATCGAATTCGCCAAGGGGCAGACTTTTGACTACCGTTCCAGCGCGAAGACTTTGTATGACCAGATGAAGAAGGAGCTGGAAAAGGACGGTATGGCTGAGTCAATGAAAGCCGAACTGGATGCCCTGGGTAAGCGTATTGACATTGAAAAGGAGGAGTTCCTTCGGATGAAGAAGGCTGAGATTATTCCTTTCATCGAGGAGGAAATAGCTACAAGATACTATTATCAGGAGGCCGGAGTGAAGATTCGTCTTCGTTATGATGACCAGCTCCGGGAGGCCCTCGGCAAACCTCGGGTGAAGTTCTAATGCATTAATTGATAAACTGATAAAAATTACGTCATATGTCATCATCAATGTTGCTGTTATGTATCGGGGGAGGCATACTTCTGCTCCTGATTATCATGTATTTCTCATATAATAACCGGGAAATCGCTCTTCGCAAGGAGGCTGAGGCTCAGAAGGGAAAGATCGAAACGGTGCACGACACCATGTGGAAGACTCTCAAGCAGGAGGCCGGTGTTACTGAAAAGTATCGTGAGACCTTCGAGAAGATTTATCCGGAACTCATTGCGGGACGTTATAATGGGGAATCTGGATCGTTGATGAAGATGATACAGGAATCCAATCCTCAGTTCGACACCAAACTGTACGACAAACTGATGCAATCCATTGAGTCTCAGAGGGCTTACTTCGCCACTTCGCAGCAGAGAATGCTCGACATCATCCGCGAAAGGGAGACTTTGACAGAGTCAATGCCGGCCTGCTGGTTCGTGCGCAACAAGAGCAAGATTACTTACGAGGTCATTTCTTCGACAGTGACTCAGGATGTCCTCAGGACGAGACGCGAGGATAACATTGACCTTTTCTCTTAGGAATACTGGATTTTGCATAGGTTTTTCTATATTCTTCCGGTCGTCACGGCCGTGGTCCTTTTCTTCTGCTATCCGGATACGGATGGGTGGTGGGAGTATCCGGTGATGGTTGCCGTATGCGAACTGCTTCTGTATCTCTGCATTAATCGTGCTGGCAAGACCAAAGAGTATCTGAGCGGATTCGCGACCAATGTCCAGCACCATAATCCGTGGGTGGAGCGGCAGGAGTATGAGGAAACTTATACTGATTCCAAGGGTGAGACCAAAACCAGGACCGAGGTGAGGTATGTCAAACATCCTGACGAATGGCTGCTTGAACTGAATACGGGAAAGGTTACTATCATTGACAGCGGTGTTTACGATTATTACGTGTCGCTGTGGGGAACGCCCATGCAGTGGATTGATCCTCCGCATGTGAATTGCGTTTCAGGAGGAGGCGGTCAGCTTTATGTTTGGGACAGGGTGTATGAACATGCTCTTACTCAGACGTATAAGGGTCTATACAAGAACTATGTGCTGAACTCGAATTCCATTTTCAGGGCCGAGCGTGTTTCAGCCAAGTCGGCCGAGGTTTCCGGCCTTGTGGATTATCCGTCTTTTTCCCTGAGATTTCTGGAGCAGGATGCCATCATCGTCTCCCCGTCATTGAAAATGTCCGTTCCCGCCGCGGCCCAGTTCAAGTTGCAGCTTTTCAATGCCTTTTACGGGGCTCCTTCTCAGATTCATGTTTTTGTGATATTGTTTGCGGCTGAAAAGGGGATTGGGACGGCTCTCAAGCAGCGTTCTTGGTGGAAGGGCGGAAACAAGAACGAGTTCACGATTTGTCTGGGACTTGAGACCGGGTCAATGTCAGTGAAGTGGTGCAAGGCTTTTTCCTGGTGTGACATCCCGCGGATGGAGACTGCGCTGGAAAGCTGGTTCATTGCAAATCCGACATTGGATTTCGATGAACTTTGCATGTGGCTCAGGAACAATGTGTCTCTCTGGAAGCGCAAGGAGTTCAAGGATTTCAAATATCTGGGTACAAGCCTTTCTACCGGCAGATTGATATTGATGGGCCTTCTGTCTGTCGCCCTCTGTGTGGGGATGTGGTATATCGCATTCGATAGTGGCTGGTAATAGGTAATACGATAAAAGTTTTTGCCGTTACGAATGGAATTGATACCTTTGCACCGATATTAATAAGGTAAAAGAAAGCAGTATGACGATTATTTTTGCAACGGGCAATAGCTGTAAACTGCGTGAAGCATCAGAAATTTTGGGAGAGGGATTTGAGCTCGTTACCCCTGCCATGAAAGGAATTGTGGAAGACATTCCTGAAACAGGCACTACTCTACGTGCCAATTCATTACAGAAAGCACAGTACATATTCGACCATGCCGGCGGTGCTGATTGTTTTGCTGATGATACGGGACTTGAGACCGATATCCTCGGCGGTGCTCCCGGAGTTTATTCCGCACGATATGCCGGACCGGAGAAGAGTTTTTCGGCTAACATTGACAAACTCCTCGACGAGATGGCGAGACGTGAATATGAGGCTTCGGTTGCCAGAGAGTATGGTCTCGAAACTCCTAATGCGACCAGAAGGGCCAGATTCAAGACGGTTATAACATTGATTCTCAATGGTGAAAAGCACTTCTTCGAGGGTGTGATGGAAGGCCGTATTTCTTATGAGAGAGTCGGAAACGGCGGATTTGGTTATGATCCTGTTTTCATTGCAGACGAATATCCTGACGTTACTGTAGCGGAACTTACCGACGATCAGAAGAACGCGATTTCTCATCGTGGAAAGGCTTTGCGCGCTATGGCGGCATGGCTCCACGAGCACTCGTCCAAATAATCTTACCGGGATATGGATGAATCGGCTATTGTGCTCAATTTCACGAAGATACGTGACAATGCCATCGTTCTTCACACGTTGAGCCGCAGTTTCGGAAGGCGAAGTTACGTCGTCCGTGTAGGGCCGAAATCCAAAATGGCCTGGTATTTACCACTGAACATACTTGAGCTGTCTGTCACGGAAAATCCGAAAACGAATCTGTGGCAGGCGAAGCCGGTGTCTGCAACTTATGCATTGACAGGTATCCGGAACAATATTTTCAAGAACTCGATGTCAATGTTCATGGCGGAGGTCCTGTATCGCATTATCAAGGATGGCGCTTCCGAGGAAGGCCTATATGACTGGTGCATCCGTCAGATATTGACCCTGGATGCCCTCGAGTCCGACTTCAGTAATTTCCATATCCGTTTCCTTCTGGAACTTTGCGTTGCCCTGGGTTTCCGCCCGGAGGCCTCCGACATGGAACCGTTCTCGGGAGACAACCAGAATCTGCTCGAGCAGTTCATGCATGCGGACTTGCCCGGCTCCATGCTCATCCCCCTGAACGGTCAACTGCGCAGTGATATCGCGGCTTCCATAATCAAGTACCTCGAGTTTCATACCGAGTCCGCAATCAATATCCGCTCGCTGCAGGTGCTTCATGAACTGTTTGCGTGAGTGAAAATCGCGGCAGTTTGCGGCTGAGTTTTACTTAGAGTATGTTCGTGCTGGACGAACTACTACGACTAAAGCCGCCCACTGGCTTTCGGGACGGCTTTAGTTTTGTCTCACTTCATTTACATGTTTAAGGTCGCCGACAGGGGCTTCAGCAACAAACGATATCTTGATTGGCAAAGCTTCCCTGATATGTTATAGATTTCCGTGGTTGGCCACGCGACATAGCCACCCGCGGAATTTTACAATCATCTGGCGGATACGGATTCCAGCAGTCGGGACGACGCCACGGTCCTCTCTGTAACACATTGATAATCAAGTATCATTTATTTTAAGCGTGGATTACCGAAGATTTTTTGACCACTAATCCACGCCTAATTTTACAACTCTCTACAAATCAAGTTATTGCAAAAACTGATGTGGCACCGTCCCGACAAAAGACATAACTCAGGAGACGACGCTTTCTAACGCCCAAGTCTGAGTCTTTCGAAACGACCATTCTTGGCAACTATAACATCATTCTCGTCTTCTTCGTTGACTGCATTGAACCAGAACTCGCCATAGTAATAATCAATATTGGTTTTCGGTTCAGTCCTCTTTTCGGTAATTCTCATCTTACCGTCTGTTATCTCGTATCTCTTGCCATATTCTCCTCCGAAAAATGAATTGTCCAGATCTAATTCATACCATTTTCCGAATGATAATTCCCCACGTAGATTAATTATGATGCTGAAAGAAACAGGGAAAGAGTCATCCCACTCTTCTTTCCCACAATATTTTGGAGTATCAAATAGTTCATAGCCAACAGAATCCGCGACATCATCATATTTCCTGTATAATAATTTATAATGTGTTTTAAGAAACAATCCGTTTATTATAAATTTTGTTGTCTCGTGCGGCCGACCATTAACATCCACCGAGATTAAAATATCCTCCTCAGTACCTTTTAGAACTGAATCTATATCTTTTTTACAATCAGACATTGATGTCAATACGATTAGTGACGTCACGAATAGCGCTAATAACTTTTTCATAACAATTCTGTCTTATTAGATTAATAATCAATGGATTTCAGAGCGTTTCTCTAACGGCTGACCTGGTGGTTGGCGCCAGTAATGATTTCAATGTCAATGGAACATCCTCTGGTGACGGTTCCGTTGGCGAATGTTCCTGCAATGTGCAGGACATGGCGATGCATAGTAATGCGTAGGTTGAGTTCCTTTTCATAAAGTTTTGTTCTGAGGATTAATATTTAAGTTTTCATAACATTTGGCAGTTTAGCCGTTAGCAATTTACAAAACGTTTCAAAAAAACAATAGCCCACGCTGAAAATTACTCCTTTTCAATAATTTTATATCCAGATTGACAATACTTTAGGCTGTCTGTCATGTGGGGCGGTACGGCGGACGTGGCCAACCCACGGCCTCGGAAAGTGGGAGGTGCCTGCCGGAGACAAGTTCTCGCGGGAGCGAGGACGCAGGAAACGGTAGGAGGGCCGAACGGAGCAGCGCGGAGTGAGCTCCGCCGTACCGCTCCACCTGACAACAAACGATATCATGACTGTCAAATGCTTCCCAAACATGTTATAGATTTCCGTGGTTGGCCACGCGACATGGCCACCCGCGGAATTTTACAATCATCTGGCGGAGACGAATTCGAGCAGGCGGGACGACGCCACGGCCCCCTCTGTAACACATTGATAATCAAGTATCATTTATTTTAAGCGTGGATTACCGAAGATTTTTTGACCACTAATCCACACTGGATTTTGCAACTACTTATGAATCAGACTATTGTAAAAACCAATGTGGCGCCGTCCCGACGGAGACGCTTACCAAAAGACATAACTCCGAAAACGCTTTCCAGATAACAACAGCCAGGCAAACACGTAACCGCGGAGACGCTTACTACTTAATCCCGATGCATGGGTGGAAATGCTACATAATATTCTGTAAATCAGATGATTGTATTTCTTGGTTTTATCGTTTTGCATAGGTGTTTTTCAGAATATTTTCGGCCTGCATTGTCATAATATGGGCTGAGAAATTGGAGACATGTCTTTGTCAATGTAATTTTGCTCCGGTTCGATGAAAGATATCGTAATGGTATTTTTCGACGGGCCGGAGATTGTTGCTTCTCGGAGGCAACCATTCTGCTTATGTTTTTTTAGTAATAACACTTTAACGAATGATGCAATGAAAAGGTTTCTTGCAATGCGTTTAGTCGCACTTGTGTTTTCATTCACTTTTATTGTTTGTTCAGGCTTTTTTACCTACGCCAGCGCGCAGAGTAATGTAAAGGTCACCGGTCAGGTGACTGACAATGCCGGACTGCCTGTCATCGGCGCAGGAGTCGTAGAGGACGGAACAACGTCCGGAGTAGTTACTGACGCTTCCGGTAACTATGCAATTTCTGTAAAAACAGGTGCAAAACTTGTCTTCACCTGTCTCGGATATGAGACAAAGACTGTAGTTGTGGGCGAACAGTCTATTATCAATGTCGTGCTTAACGATGATACCACCATGCTTGACGAAGTGGTGATGATCGGTTATGGTACTGCGAAGAAAAGTACTTTGACCGGAGCTCTTTCTCAGGTAAGTTCCGAGTCATTCAAAGCACAGAAAGTTACACGCGTCGATCAGGCCCTGCAGGGCCGTGCGTCAGGCGTGCAGGTGTCCAATACCGTAGGTGCTCCTGGCGGAGACGTAAGAATCCGTGTGCGTGGTGCCAACTCTGTCCTCGGCGACAACAGCCCTCTCTTTGTCATTGACGGATTCGTCGGTGCCGATTTCAATTCCATCAATCCTAATGACATCAAGTCGATGGAGGTCCTCAAGGATGCATCTTCAACTGCGATTTATGGTTCACGCGGTGCCAACGGCGTTATCCTCATCACTACCAAGAGCGGTGATAAGCAGGGCAAGACACATGTCACCTATGACGGTAGTGTCACAGCATCCAAGATTATAAAGAACTATGATTTGTTGAGCGCCGCTGAATATGCGACACTTTACAACGAGCATAACAAGGCATTCGGTACGGGAGAAGTATTTACTCCGACCCAGATTGCTGAGCTGGAGAAGACCGGCGGCTACGACTACCTCGGAGCAGTTCTCCGCACAGCCGTTTCACATCAGCATCAGATCAGCATTGACGGCGGAAACGACAATACCCAGTACCGAGTTTCAGGAAACTATCTGAATCAGCAGGGTATTGTGAAGGAATCAGGCTATGAGCGCTTCAATGTAAGGGCAAACCTCAATTCCAACATTACAGATAAGTTCAAGGTCCGTTTCAATATCAATGCTAGCCGTTCGACAGGAAAGAACAACGGCGGTTATTCCGGTGCATCTACCGTCATCAATCAGGCTATTGCATGGAACCCTGCAATCGGTCCGTACGAAGCAGACGGTGTCACCCTCAGAATGAATGATACCAACGGCTCACTCAAGTCCAATCCGCTTGCGCTTATCTATGACCAGGAATCAATCTCAGAGAAGACATTCCTGACAATGCTCGGCGGTGCGAATTATGAGATTATTCCTGGATTGACCGCTGATTTCCAGGCAGCTACGGACATGGTACTTTCCACAGACAAGAACTGGTCAGGAAATATCGCTTCCAAAGGTTCACCTAGTGCGAATGTGTTCAATTCACAGGCAAGGACCATTCAGACGACATCACAGTTGTCATATAACAGAACTTTCAACAAGCATGAGTTGAGTGCAGTTGCAGCTGTGGAGACCCAGTCTTACAAGTTCAACAGCCAGAATTCCCAGGCACTCGGCCTGCTCTTCCCGGACTTGAAGTACGACAACCTTTCCCAGTCAAGTACCCAGAAGGTGTCAAGTGACTATTCAATGTGGACTCTCCTTTCATATATCGGACGTGTAAACTATTCATATGACGGAAGATATCTCATCTCTGCCTCTATACGTCGTGATGGTTCATCCAAGTTTACGAAGGACAACAGATTCTCTACCTTCCCGGCATTTGCTGCCGCATGGAACATTGGCAAAGAGCACTTTATGGAGAATGTTGACGTTGTCAGCAAATTGAAGCTCCGTGCCAGCTGGGGTCTTTCCGGTAGCCAGGCAATTTCACCTTATGCGACCAAATCCGCATTTGAGAATGTAACCTATCCGTTCGTCCCAGGTACATCGAACAGCGGATTGTCTGCAGGAAATCCTGCTAATGCTGATCTCAAATGGGAGACCACATCTCAGGCTGACTTCGGTCTGGACTTCGGTTTGTTTGACGACAGATTGACATTGGAAGCAGACTACTATACAAAGGAAACCCGCGATTTGCTTCTGAACAAGTCCGTTCCTAACTATCAGGGTGGCGGAAGCGTCGTTTCAAATATCGGAAGCATCAGAAACTCAGGTGTTGACCTTTCAATCACAGGAAGAATCATCGAGAACAAGGATTTCTCTCTCGAAACTACTGTCAATGTATCCTTCCTTAAGAATAAAGTGCTTGACCTTGGAGAGCAGGAAACAGTATATGTGGCATCCAACCTTACCGGTATCAATGACGGTATGTATGATTTCATTTACCGTGTAGGACAGCCTCTCGGAACAATCTACGGATTGAATTATCTCGGTCCTTGGAAGCAGAGCGAGGCTGCAGAAGCTGCCAAGTATGGCATGGTTCCGGGTGATGCCCGTTATGAGGACCTGAACGGAGACCATGTAATCGACGCATCTGACTACAAGATAATCGGTTACGGTATGCCTAAGACCACAATGGGATGGAATACCAATTTCAGTTATAAGAATTTGTCTGTCAATATGTTCTGGCAGGGCACATTCGGAAACGACAAACTGAACTACAACCGTTGCATCAACATGATGGCTTCACGTGATGTTACCGGAGCGAGATTCAGCGAAATCAAGGAAAGATGGACTCCTGAAAACCAGGATGCATTCCTTCCTGCATGGAGTGAGACCAGCAAATGGTACCCTGTATCAAGTCTCTGGCTTGAGAAAGGCAGCTATGTAAGACTGAAGAACCTCAGTTTGGCTTACAACTTCAATGTAAAGAAGGTCGGAAACTTCACAGTATCATTGAACGCGACCAACCTCTTCACAATCACCAAGTACAAAGGCATTGACCCTGAGGCTTCCAACGTTGGCGGCGGAACTTCAGATATCATGCAGGGACTTGACTATGGATCATATCCTAATGCCCGTTCATTCACTCTTGGCCTGAATATCAAATTTTAATTATCCGACACATCAATCATGAAAAAGATATTTAATATAATGGTTGCCGTATGCGCTCTCGCATTGACAACAAGTTGTGGAGATTTCCTTAATGAGGAGTCAAAAGGCAAAATATTCGATTCGTACCTTCAGACTCAGAATGGCCTTGAGGCTGCACTTACAGGTGCATATCGCGGACTGAATACACCATGGGCTGCAGGTCTTTGCAATGGAACTTACCACCAGATTACGGCCGGTGCAGATGACATGTATCTGCCTACCACCGATGCCGCCGGTACTGAAATCGACCGCTGCTGCGTGACTGACGGAAACGGTTCCGTCGGAAGCACTTGGAATGGCCTCTTCAAGGTCATTGTCAATGCCAATAAGGTCATTGCAAATTACGAGTCTTGCACCGGCAGCCAGGATGTAATCAAAGTGATTGCAGGTGAGGCTTATTTCCTTCGTGCCTATGCCAATTTCATACTCTGCCAGCTTTGGGGAGACATGCCGCTGATGCTTTCTCCCAATTACAATGTGGCAGATGCGACAATGGCCCCATCTTCCCCTGCTAAAGTTTACGAACAAATAGAAAAAGACCTTGAAAATGCGGTAGAGCTCCTTGGTAATGAAAGGCGCAATGGCGAGGTTGGACGTCCTAACAAATTGGTGGCTAGGGCTTTGAGAGCTGAAGTCTATCTGGTTGAGGCAGGCTGGCCTCTCAAGAAGGACGGATATTATGCAAAGGCAGCCGATGAGGCGAAGGCTGTTCTGGATGGTGCTGCCTCTGCACATTTCGAACTTGAAAATGATTTCAAGGACCTGTTCAGAAACATTGACAAGGGCGACAACATTACCAAGGAAGATCTCTTCGTGATTCCTGCATCAGTATCCGACGTCTGCGTATTCTACGGCTGGTGGTCAGAGCCTGGCGAGATCGGAGGATGGAACATCCTGTTTGCCGAAGTTCAGTTCTTCAAGGATTTCCCTGAGGGCGTAAGAAAGGATTATACTTTCTATACCAAGACACCGGATGGACGTTCTTGGGAGACTTGGGAAAAACAGCATCCTTCATATCTGAAGCTTATGATGTTGCCTCAGAACGGTTATTCGAGCTGCTCTGCTTCGATACCTGCACATCTGCTCCGTCTCTCACAGACAGCATTGACCTATGCGGAAGCTGCTGCAAGATCAGGTTCCATAACTGATGAAGCTTATCAGTGGCTCAACAAGATCCGCACAAGGGCCGGTCTGAGCACATATTCGGGACTGTCAAGAGAAGATTTCATCAAGGCAGTTGTGGATGAGCGCAAGTGGGAATTCGCAGGTGAGAATGTGAGATGGTATGATATCCTCCGTCTGGAACTTGAAGATGAAGTTTTCGCGGGAAAAGACAATAATTATGATCCGGGCAATCTTCATCCGGCAGGAGACAAGGACTATACTTTCCCGATTCCTGCTACAGAGACATTGGTGAACCCTAATCTGAAATAATCATGAAGAAAGGTTTGTTTATGGCAGTCCTGTCGGCTCTTCTTCTGACAGGATGCGCAGGCAACAAGGCTGAGACAGAGTTTGTCACCATCCAGGGAACTGATCTGGTAGCTCCTGACGGCAATAAACTTTTTATCAAGGGTACAAACCTCGGCAACTGGCTCAACCCTGAGGGTTATATGTTTGATTTCGGGCGTACGAGTTCCGGACGACTTATTAACCAGATGTTCTGCGAAATGGTAGGTCCTGATTTTACCTCAGAATGGTGGCAGAAATTCAAGGACAATTATGTGACATTGGCAGACTTCCGCTTTCTGAAGGAAAGAGGCTGCAACACAATACGTATTCCGTTCAATTACAGGCTCTTTACCTATGAAGACTTCATGGGACTCAATGACCCTGATGAAGGATTCAGAAGAATCGATGCTGCTGTAGAATGGGCACGTGAAACCGGATTGTACCTTATCCTTGACATGCACGATGCTCCTGGCGGACAGACCGGAGACAATATTGATGACAGTTACGGCTATCCTTGGCTGTTCGAATCGGAGAGAAGCCAGAACATGTTCATCAGCATCTGGAAGAGGATTGCAGAGCATTATGCAGATGAGCCTGTCATTCTCGGATACGAACTTTGCAATGAGCCTATCGCTCCGTTTTTCGAAAATATTGACAGCCTCAATGCCAGTCTCCAGCCATTGTACATAAAGGTGACGAAGGCTATCAGGGAGGTGGACAACAATCACATTGTGCTTATCGGTGCCCCTCAGTGGAATACCAACTTCAAACCTCTGACTGACTGGCAGTTCGATGACAAGATAATGTTCACATGCCACCGTTACGGAGGAGAGGCCAATGTCGAGGGAATACAAGACTACATTGACTTCAGGAACAAGACGAATCTGCCTATGTACATGGGCGAGATCGGACACAATACATGGGAATGGCAGACATCTTACAGCCGTATCATGCAGGAGAATAACATCGGTTACACCTTCTGGCCATACAAGAAACTGACTCATGAATGTGTCAATGCTTTTGCGAGACCTGAGAACTGGGACAAGGTCGTTGCATTCGCTGAGGGAGACAGAAGCGACTTCGGCAAAATCAGGGCCGCCCGTCCGAATCAGGAAGAGATGCGCAAGGCGATGCTTGAGCTGGTGGAAAACGTGAAGTTTGAAAACTGCACTCCTAATGAGGAGTATATAAAATCAATGATGCTTAAGTAATGAAGTATAAATTGGTAGTGTTGTGCATCCTGTCAATTCTATTGGCAGGATGTGCTGGTAAAAGAGAACTCACAATCCGTTTCTCTGACGATGTGGAAATGTCCGGAAAGAAGATAGCTCTTAAGGACATCAATCCTGACTTGCCGACTGACTGGGACGGTTATAACTACGTGGTGTTGGAATACAAGACCACTACTGCACAGAGATTCCAGCTGGGATTTACCACCGAATGGGGATACAATGAACTTAGGATAATGAGCTATGTCCCGGGTGCCTGGAACAGACTTGTCATACCTATGAAATACTTCACCCAGTTGCCTGATGCTGCATTTGACCTGGCTGCGACGAACAACAAGCCGCGTTATATGGGTTGGATAAATCTCGGCGGAAAACGCGGCCCCATGAAGGGGGTGGATTCTGTCGGAGTCAGAATCAGAAAACCTATAGGAAATCCTGAAATATCCATCAGGAATATTACTCTTTCCATAGATGACCCGGGTGATGCGTATCTTGAAGATACTCCGGCATACGATGAGTTCGGCCAGTCCATCAGATGTGATTATCCTGAAAAGGTCAGTTCTCTGGACGGACTGAAGAAGGAGTGGGCGGAGGAAAGTGACTCGATAGACACTTATGAGTCATACAGATATTCCAAGTTCGGAGGTTATCTGAGGTCCAGATATGACCAGGGAACAGGTTACTTCCGTGTGGCAAAGATTGACGGACGCTGGTGGTTCATTGATCCGGAAGGATATCTGTTCCTCTCAGTAGGTGTCGATTGCGTAGGCATCGGTCATGGCGGAGATGTAAGAGACTTGGAAAAGCGCAGGGCAATCTACTCGGAATTGCCTTCCGACAGTTTGGCGTTCAATGGCACGAACCCGTCTTTCGGGCGCTGGAATCTGATCCGTCGCTTCGGCAATGATTATGAGTCTCCGGCCATCGATTTGACCATCAAGAGAATGCGCAAGTGGGGACTTAACACTATTGCCAACTGGTCTGAGCCGCGGGTCTTCGACAAAAATGAAATGGCCTTTATCGTGCCGATGAGAGATCTCGGAATGGATGCCCAGCTGATGAGCCTGTGCGATGTCTATGATCCTGGCTACAAGAAGGTAATAGATGAATCCGTATCATCCTTTGTGGCTCAGTTCAAGGGAAATCCTTGGCTGATAGGCTATTTTGTGAGCAATGAACCTTCATGGATAAATAATGAGACCAGGCTCTGCCAGATGATTCTCAATGGAACCGAAAGGCCGATAAAGAAGGCATTGGAAACGTATCTTGCCAAGAATGGGGATACTGTTCCGAACAGGAGACGTTTCATCCTCGAAACCTTCGACACATTCCTTTCGACTGTTTCTGAGGCATTGAAGAAATATGATCCTGACCATCTGAATCTCGGTATCAGATTCGGAGACCCCGATACTTTGGGAGAGGACCTTCTAGAAGTGTGCAAGCGTCATTTCGACGTCTTCAGTTTCAATTGCTATCAGTTGAAACCAGATGCGGCAATGCTCGACAGGGCTGCGCAAATTCTTGATTTGCCGATGATTGTGGGCGAGTTCCATTTCGGTACCATCGACCGTGGTCTGGCACAGTCTCTTTGGCAGGTGGATTCCCAGGCCGAAAGGGGAGTTGCGTACCGCTATTATGTGGAGAATGCCTATTCCCATCCGAACTTCATTGGAACAGGTTACTTCCAATGGTGTGACCAGGACATTACCGGACGTTTCGACGGCGAGAATTATAACTGCGGACTCGTGGATGTCACTGACCGTCCTTATAGGGATTTGGTCAATGCAGTGTCAGAAACATCCCACAACTTGTTCCAGGTCCATTCCGGAGAATCCAGACCGTATGACAGACAACCGAAAAATGCCAGAGGCCATGAACTTGTTCCGGATCTCTGGAATGAATAACCCGGTCCCAGTCAGATTTTGGAAATGATATCGGAGAGCGAATCCTCCTGAGAGAGCCCCATATTTTTTCTGAGTCTGTATCTGGCTGATTGTGCGCTGATTACCTCAATATTCATCAGCGACGCAATCTCTTTGGACGACATCCCCATCCTTATGTAAGAACAGATTTTTATATCGTTCTGGGTAAGGTGGGGATATTTTTGTTTCAGCCTGTCGATGAACCCGTCATAAACCCCGTTGAAATATAACTCGAAGGCCTTCCATGAGCCGTTTTCCCGGAAGTGCCTGTCAATGATTCTTTTGACAGGCTTCATCGATGTCTTTATTTCAGACGAATCGCCGATGGCCTCATTTATCGCCTGCTCTATTTCTTTGAGCATATTGTTGATAGTGGTGTCATTGATGGCCATCGCGGAAAGTTTCGCGTTTTTCTCGCGGAGCTCCATTGTCAGTTTCTCGTTCTCATATTTGATTCGCTCCTTTTCCATGAATTCATCATGTTCCTCCTTATACTTCTTTTCAAGCGCAAGAGATCTCCTCTTCAGGATTCTGTCAATGACATAAATCAAACCTGCCAAAGCCGAAAGAACCGCCAGAATGAACCACCACGAGTTCGTCCAATGACCGAGTATTTCAATGTCAGTGGCCATCAGGACCTTACCGGAGTTGTCCGTAAATGAAATTTTATGGATGCCTTTGGACAAATGCGGCAGTTGGATAAAAGAATGATCTCTTATCAATGTCTCCGGAAAGTTGTCAATGGAGTAGTAAACAGTCCTCTTATGTGACATCCCGGCCAGCAGAAGCCGTATTTCCTGTGAGTTATAGGGGAGTATAATATTCTGATTGTCAGCTGTTTTTGCATAATTGAGCATCCCATCTAACATATAGCAGCATTGCCTTATGCCGAAAAACTCAGGCATGTTGTGTCTGCGGACATTGACATTGAAAAGAGCCAGACCATTGTTGCATCCGATTGCCATGAGAGAGTCATTGAGCTCTGAAAAATGACTGTAGTTCTGAGAAAAATCGTATGCCTTGGAGAATGTCCCGGAGATAAGTTTCAATGTGTCCCCTTGTCTTTCAACGATTCCGACATTGTCATCACAATAATTGAAATACAGGTTGTCTTTCTGCGCAAGTGAGAAAATGTCAGTCTCGAAGCAATGGCTGATGTCAGAATAGTACTTTGAGTGTATGATGTTGTCAGCATCGAAGTTATATATGTAGCAGTCTCGCCCTTGGGAGAACACTATGCGGTTATCTACATAATGGGATTTGACAATTTTATTCTTGTCACCGATGGGGTAGAACTTGTCCTTTATGACATTTTGCTTTCCTTTGTCCAGAGTCAATCTCTGCACTCCGCCCAATAGTCCGTCCACCCATATGTTTCCCAAGTTGTCGTTCTTCAGAGGTGCCTGGCAATATCCGTCACAGTTTCCGAGCCTGTTTCTTATTTCAAGCCTGCCGTTTCTTTTCTCCAGCAGGATGATTCCTTTCGAATCGGAACACATGATCAGATTGTCGCTGTAAGCCCACTTGGTGAGATGGTATATGCCTGAAAGGATATTGTCGTAGGTATTGTCAGAATATATCACATATAGATTCTCGTCGATTTCGACGGCCAGAAAATCCTTGCAGTTCACTATATTCCAGACAATTCCGCTTGTCCCTGTCACAAGGTGTGCTTTCTTGTCCTCATCTATCCGGTATAGTCCCTTGTTGGTACCGAGGTAAAGCGTATTGTTCCATAGGGCGTAATCATACACGTCGCCGATGTTTTGTTCCTGTGAAATGAATACCGCTTCTGCTTCATTGGGATTAAAGTGGGCCAGCCCCTCATCCAGGCCGAACCAGCAGTCTCCGTTGAGGTTTTCCTCCACGCAGAGAATAGTGGTGCATTCCAGCCCGTTCGATTCGTTGAAGTGCTCCAAAATCTCACCTGTCTGACTTGCTATATACAATCCGTCCATTACGGTACCAAGCAGATAACTCTTGTCTGTCCTTATTTTTGCAGAGAAGATACGTTGAGGTCCGATGACTTTGTTCAGGCCCGGAAACTCTTCTGCCACTTGTCCGTCATGATATCTTTTCACTCCTCCGTACTCTGTCACATAGATGATGTCCTGGCCGTCCCGCCTGACCTCGACAATCCTGTCCTTGTCCACAATGCCAGTAGGAGTCTTGGTTTTGTCAATGAAAGAATACAGGACTCCGTCTATTTGTGCGAAAATATTATTGTCTCCCGGAAATATGTAGCCGATGATTCCGGAATCGATTATTCCCTCCAGCCTGTTTTCTTTCAGATTGTATGCGTAAAGGTCGTTATGTGTCTGCACATAAAGTATATCATTGACCGGGACAATTCTCCAGAAGTTCAGATAATTTCTGTTGTCAAGGTTGCTGTACAGCCGGACAAACTGCAATTGCCCGTAATCATCTGTGTACCAATAGCCGAAGATGTTGTCACCAGAGGCATACAGCCGTCTGGTCTCTTTGTCGAAATATAGATCTCTCAAGCAATTGCCGAAGTCAATGCTAGTCCAGTCCATCCCGTCCCAGATACACAATTTCTCGCTTGCGGCCACGAAAAGTCTTCCTTCATCGTCGAACTCCACGTCCCAGACTTTCTTGTTTCCTCCATAGGTCTTGCCCGATATGAAATCTATCGGTTTGCTGAAAGGCAACTGTTTGGCAAGACATGTCTCAACAGTTGGTATAAGGGTCGTTATTATTATGATGGCAACGGCTATTTTATTTCTCATAGAGTCAGAATCAATATATGTGTAGATATTGCGAAGTTAATATTTTTTCAGTCTCACCCTGTGTCTTTTTTCAGTAACTTTGTGATTCGGATTTAAATTTTTCAGTTATGAGCAGCATTATCAGAAGTGCATTGGCATTGACAATGGCGGGAATTGCGCTGGGTGGAGCCCAGAGTTGCACACCTAAAACAGATACCGGCAGCCTGCCGGTGAAGATAGTCGTACGCGACGAACCGCAGGAGATGGTCGCGGGCGAAGACGGGACCTTCCACTTCAAGATACCGGTAGGATATATACCGAAAGGGGGAGTGATCGATTTCAATGTCAATGTGAATACGACGCCAGCGTGCAGCAAGTACTATGTTACTGAATTCCTGGCGGGAAAGACATGGTACAAGGGAGACATGTTCATGTGTACCGGTATTGAAAACGGCCCTGGAGCTCATCCTACGACTGTAATGCAGACATTCAGGATGCCGGAGGCAATAAAAGGAGAGCTGGACATCAGATTCCGTCCGACAGGCAGGGAAAAGGCGGACACTTCGTCATATAACGGAGGCCGCGCTTCCATGAGCCTTGTAAAATACGGATATACAGGAGAATATGTGCAGTATTTCGGGACAGCCGAGCCTAAGGATACTATGAACGTGCTCTGCATCGGAAACTCATTCACATACTTCCACGGGGCAGCGTCAATGCTGAAGGAGATTGCCTGGAACGAAGGTCACTTCCTGCGCATCAAGGCGTCATTGAAAGGCGGTCAGACATTAGGACAGCATTTCGCGCTTCCGCTTTCACGAAATGTGTCGAATGTCGGCCATTATGACTTTGCTTTCCTGCAGGACCAGAGCCAGGCGCCGGCAAACTATGCGAAAGACAGCGTGGAGTTCGCATATGTGAAGGATGATTTCCTGAAGTTGGCTGACAGAGTTATTTCAAGATCAGCAGCTTGCCGTTTTGCACTCGAGGATACCTGGGCTTATGAGGCCGGCGAATTTGGAGGCTTCGGCAGTTATGAGGAGTTTGACAGACTGATGGATGAGGGAACAGCAAGGATGGCAGCGGCAGCTGCTGAGACTTTCGGAAATAATGAATTCTGCGTTTCACCTATCGGAAAAGCCTTCAGCATCGTAAGGAATGGTGACAGTGGCATTGACCTTTATGACACTGACAGAAAGCACCAGTCTGAGTACGGCTCTTATCTGAAAGCTTGTGTCAACTATTTGATACTGACCGGAGAACGTTTCCATTCTCAGCCGGATCCGGCATCATTGACCTCGGTCGATTGCGGCCTCCCTCATGATAAGGCTGCATACCTCAGGGGAGTCGCGGAGCAGGTCATGGGACTGAGATAGGTATCTGATTGTCCCCCGATTGTCCCCTAATTTTTTAGGGGACATTTTTCTTTTCGGGCATTCTCCCCGGCGTGGGACAAAAACGAAGGCATGTGGTCGAAGCGAGGTTCAGTACAAATTCGTCAGTTGTGACTGATGAAATTATTTCTCGTTGATTTCCCAATGACCGCCTTTGTCTCCTCCGATGCGGACAATCCGGCCTTGCTTCTTTAGTTTGCGGATATTGTAGTCCACACCATCTACGGTGAGGCCAAGTTCTTCGGCAAGTTGTCCTGCGGTTGCATACGGGCGTTCTTTCAGAATTCTGATAATCTTCTCCGTAGTTTTCTCCGTAGCGTTCTCCGTAGTCTGAGCGTTATTGGCAGGGGTCTTCCCATTGTACAACACGACCGTGACATTCGTCGTGGTCTCAACAATCTTAGGTTCAGGCAGTCCTGCCGCTTTCATCTCTTCGAATATGCGGGGGACACCCTCGTTGAGTTCGCGAACGAGTTCCATTTCCGTGAGAACGCGGGAGATGAGGGGATTGCGGGCGAAGCGGGTCGTGAAGATGTTGTCTACCGTCACGATGTTCGGAAGGCGCCCGGGGCTGTCGTGTCAGCGATTTTGAGACTTTGGTAGTCATAGGCGTCCAATGTGTCCAAGGCATAGGTGTAATCGCGAATCACATCAAATAAGTCGGTTGCCTGGTCGGATGTAAGGAGCAGTTCCTTGCTGAATACGTTCTCAAGAAGGCCGACAGCTTTCTTCAAGTCTTCGTATTTCTGCTCGGATACGGCATTGCGGTTTACGACATACCCGCGCCGTATATATTCCTTGATGACAGACGTTGACCAAATCCTAAATTTGGTTGCGCGAAGGGAGTCAGGGGGAAAACCCTGTGTATTATGCATAGATTTTCTGTAGTCTAAAAAGGAAGTATTTTATGTCAGATATGCCTCTCAGTTGAGCTCTGAAGTTTTTTATTTTGGCATTGAAAGCTTCGGCAGAGGCATTGGTTGATCTGTTGTCAAAGAAATTCAGGATATCTATATAGTTTTTTTCCCCCCCCTGACCCCGTATCGCTCCGAAGGCCCCTGCCGGCATAACATGTCCTACATTTTTGTGATTTAAAAACTATAAATGAGGTGGTTTTTCGAGGCACAAGAATTTAAAAATCATCATTAAAATTTAAGAATCATAAAAATCTTTTGAAACCACCTGCCTGTTTCGTGGCTTTTCGCCACATTTTCAGGTTTTGCACGAAAATTTTATATAGTATTGCAACCTTGATTGACGCACGGCCAGCCGGTTAAAGACTGCCGATGTCAATGTAAATAATTTGTTTTACCAGAATAAATACTTAATTTTATGACAGAATTAGTCAAGGTTGGAAGCGAGGGCAAGTACATCGACCTGATGGTCGACTGGAGCTTCAAAAAGATTTTCGGAACGGAAGTCAACAAGGACATTCTCATCGA
>Ga0129313_1000633_pt1 | contig 27404 bp, 20 predicted proteins | sample O1105metagenome_FD_94436 | JGI IMG/M metagenome (GOLD analysis project Ga0129313, IMG submission 94436) | Orangutan group fecal microbial communities from fecal samples from Wisconsin, USA - O1105 metagenome | ecosystem: Host-associated > Mammals > Digestive system > Large intestine > Fecal...
GTCATAAATATCTGCTGCAATTCTTGGTGCGACATTGGCGCATGATGCAATCGCACCTGTTGCACCATAGCAAAGGCCCGCATAAATCAGTGTATCTCTTCCCATCAGAACAGAAAAATCTTTATCTCTGGTCAGACGAATGTATTCAGCCGCATTTGTCATATCACCTGTGCTGTCTTTTACAGCAACAATGTTGTCAATATCTGCCAGTCTTGCAACCGTTGCAGGTTCAATTGTTACATTTGTCTTTGGTTTATTATTGTAAAGAATGATCGGAAGACTTGTATTCTCAGCAATTTCTTTATAATATGCATACAGCTCATCCTGTGTCTGTGAAACAAACATCGGAGTCAGAACAGAGACTGCATCAACGCCCACTTCCTCACAGATCTTTACCAGTTCAATGACGCCTCTTGTTGTAATGTGATTGGCACCGCCATAAACCGGTACACGGCCTGCAGTTTCATCAATCACTGTTTCAAGAATCTTTCTGTATGTGTCATTATCAAAGGCATAAAATTCACCTGTTGTTCCCATTGGGAAAAGGCCATGTACACCATTTTCAATCAAATGATTGACCATCTGTCTTAATACTTCATAGTTAACTTCTCCGTTATCTGTTAATGGTGTGATAATCGGAGGAATAATACCTGTTGGAACAAAATGCATAATCGTTATCTCCTTTTCGTATAATCAATTTTTTAAACTTAAAATTCTAATGAACAACCAACTGAAGCAGGCACAGTTCAACAATCCCTGTTGCAGCCATAATCAATGAAACCGCTGTCTTACACTTAATCTGGTCTTTCAGTTCATTGACACCGAACATACCGTTGAATACCCAGAAACCACTATCATTGAAATAAGAGAATGAAATGGCACCCACACAGCAGGATGCTGCCAGAAGGATTGGGGATACGGCGATGGACGCCATCAGCGGTGCTGTCAAGGATGCTGCTGTTGTAATAGCAACCGTTGCTGAACCAAGGGCAATACGCATCAGTGCTGCGATGATAAACGGAATCAGAATAGCCGGAATCGGAAGACCGACAACGGCTTCACCAAGGACATTGCCGATACCGCTGACTTTAATAACATTACCCAGAGAACCGCCGGCACCTGTGATCAACATAATAATACCGGTATCTTTGACAGCTGTATCCATGATATTGATTACCTTCTTGTTATCTTCTTTCCTTACAAGGCCATAGATAGCAATGACTGTACCAACAGCAAGTGCTACAATCGGTTCACCTACAAGACCAATCACACTATTCAAAACGCCTTCACCTGAACCAAGCAGATCCCAGAATGTCTTAACAAAAATCAGGATAATCGGAACAATGATCGGAGCAATGGAAGCACCGAAGGATGGCAGCTGCTTTTCGCCAATCAGCTTCTCAACTTCATCCATTGACTTGACATACTCTTTTTTGAATTCTTTTCTGTCATAGCCCTCTCCGTTTGCTGCCGGCACCTGGTAAATCTTTCGGCCGACCCATTTACAATAAGGAACAATCACAAGCATCATCGGAATCGAAATCACAATACCAATCAGAATCATCTGTCCGACGTCTACCCCCAGAAGACCGGCTGCTGTCAGCGGACCAGGTGTTGGAGGCACCAGACAATGTGTCATCTGAAGGCCGCATGCCAGCGAAAGCGCAAGACCAACCACAGAAATACCGGTAACGGATGACATTGCTTTGACAAGGGGTGCAAAAATTACAATTGCAGAATCTGCAAATACCGGAATGGATACAACCCAACCTGTGATGGCCAGTGCCCATTCTTCTTTTCTCTTACCGATCACACGGATAAACGTGAAAGCCAACTGCTCAGCAGCTCCTGAAACTTCAAGTATGCCTCCCATCATCACTCCGAGGCCGATGATAATACCCGTACTCTTCAGGGTATTGCCAAAACCATCTTTTATCGCCGTTATAACACCTGTTGTTGTCACTCCCGCCGCATCTGTCATATCAACTACCGGCATTCCGCCAATGAGTCCGGTAATCAAAGCTGCAAGGAGGAGAGCAATAAATGTATGGATCTTTGTTTTCATTACCAGGATAATCATGACAATAATACCAATTGCCAATCCCAGCATCATTCTGGTGGATTCACTCATCTTCTTTACCTCTCTTCATGTTTCATGTTTTATCAGTTGTTTTCAACCAGCGCACTGTTTTTTGATAGTCTTATTGTATTTCATTTTAACAATCATTTCCATTGGCTAAATCACCAACCAGCATCACCTCAATTTATATGCATTGAACATGTTTGCATTTTTTGCAATAGTTATTTCGTTTTTCATTTCATATTATTTCATTTACAGATTGCATACAGTACACGATTGCCAATTTGAAATATATATCACACTATTTGAAATATTTGTTGCACGATTTGAATATTTGTAAAATACGTCAAAAAAATAACATCTGGTCTTGCCTCCCTGCAAAACCAGATGTTCATCATCATTTTCAGATTCAGTTCATATAATTCGGTTCAATGCCGTACTTCTTCATACGCCGCCACAGAGTGGTCGTACTGATGCCCAACTCTTCAGCCACGGCATTCCTGTTGCCATGATATTTCTCCAACAATTTTTCCAGACGTTCCCTTTCAGGTGAACGGTAAATAACCAGTTTTTCTTCTCCCTGAACAACAGCCACATCAGGATAAAGCTGTTCAAATAGCTTTTGAATCTGTACTTCATCCACAGATCTTTTGCTGGAGGACAGAACAAGCCTTTCACAAAATGACTTCAGCTGAATGGTGTTGCCTGTCCATTTGAGCTCATTTAATTTCTGATATCCACCCTCTGTTATCTGAATTCTGCGATTATAACGTTCTGTATATTCCTTCAGATAGCCATCAAAATATCTGCGAAGGTCTTCCATGCGTTCGTTTAATGACGGAATTTCCAGCACCAGCCCCTGCAGCATATAGTACAGCTCTTCACTGAATTTGCCTTGTTTGACCATTTTCTGCAGATTCACTTTGGAGGAGCCGATCAGACGCACATCCAATGCATCAATGGGCTGTGCATCCGTTCGCATCATGGCCCGCGAAAGCATCGTTCTCAATATCTGATGCTGAACTCGCAGTGTCAAATGTTCAATGCCTTTGATAAACAATGTTCCCCTGTCCGCTTTCAGCATCGCCCCTCTGCCGCCGCCAGCACCTTCCTGATCCGTATCCTCTCTGCTGAACAATGCTTCCATCTGTTTTTCAATATCCATGCCGCGCATATTAATGCTGACATAAGGTCCATTCCGTCTGTCACTGTTATTGTGAATGGCCTCAGCAATCAGATAATCTTCTATGCCTGCCTGTCCGTAAATCATCACCGGGCTTAATGATAATGCAAAAATCTTGGCCTCCTCCAGAAGTTCCTGCATTTTATCATTATCCGTTCTGATATTTTGAAAATTGGTCTGGGCTGAAAAACCATGCAGCCACATTTCCCGACGATTTCTGGAGGACTCAGCGGAATTCTCTGTAATTCTGTGTAAAGATAAAATAACGCCCGTAATCACATCTTCATACTGGATCGGTGCGATCAGAAGCATCCAGGCTTTGCCGCGGAGATTGATAGATGTGGTATAGCTTTCGCTTTTACCCTCTAAAATGGCCTCTATACGGCTTCTGTCCACATTCGGCAATATCTCTTCCACAGGCAGTCCCACAACCTCCTCTTCATCTTTGCCGATCAGGTTCTCAATCATTTTGTTGATGACAATAATGTTGCCCGCCGTATTCAACTTGATAATGCCATTAAAAGATGTATCCAGTACTGTCTCAAACTGTGCCGTATTCAGTTTCTCGCTCTCTGCGACTCTGGCCAGATCTGCTGCTGTCATCAGCGCTTCTCTGATAGACTCATCTGTAGCCTCATAGATCAATGAAGGAATACCTTTATTGCCTGCTGCCCTGCAGACAGCCTCTCCGCCAATAATAAAATCTATCTGCTCATCTGACAGCTCCATAAGCAGCTGATGAATTTCATCCAAATGATGCATATATCGAATCTCAAGCTCAACATCAAATAATTCTTCCATATGAGACATATCTGCCAGCATATTCTCAAAGACAATCAAGCCGATCTTCGGATGTTCCTTTCGGACCATATTCTTTACCCGCTGTATCAAGAGTCCGATTTCCTGAGCATGAAGACGCATGGCAACTACCGGTATCTTGGTATACTGTTGTATCAATGTTGCCTGATATCCGCGGGCAATTAAAATATGTGCTCCGGCTTCCAGTGCATTTCTTGCTTCATTCACCGCATCCACCGTATTCACAACTTTCAAATAATCTACCTGTATTTCTGTCTCTTCGATAACGCGCCTTGCAATAGGCAGCATATCCTCATAAGGCAGCAGCATTCCAATCTTAATCATCGCTTACCTCCCTGTCTTCATCATCCAACTTTTTTTATCATAACATAAAATAAGCCGAAAAGCACCGCTCTTCGACTTATTTCTGTATTGGAATAATTTCTGTTTTTAATTGATATTCATATTGTTATGCATCTCTGCCTCAATAAGTGTCTTATCTACCAGTTAACAGCGATATCAAGCTGATTTGCGTTACCTGAAGCAAAACTGCCTGTATCACAGACAATACCCATACCAAGACTTGTTTCAACAAGAGAACCTCTTGGGTGGACATCAAGATTCGCTGCTACCATAACATAATCTCCAAGCATCTTCACACCGTCATCTCTGACCCAGTACTCATCTGTATTGCCAAAGCTTCTCATAATACTGACAACCCCTGACATATTCAGGTTATAATAGGTTTCCTTACCGCTTGGGCCTGTAATCGTACCTGCAAAAGCTGTCAGGACCGGGCCATCCCAGTCGCTTGATGTATATCCCTTCACTTCATCTTCATCCGTTGTAATATAATCACCATGGACATAACATGTCTTTCCATCGTATTCAATGGCATACCAGTCATCTTCCATCTCACTGAGTAAAGTAACTTCTTCGCCTCTTTTCAGTGTACCTACTTTGTCATATTTCGTTGAGTTGCCCTTACGAACATTGAGAACCGAACATGTCACATAACCTGTCTCATATTCAACACTTTCTTCCTGTACACTCTCTGTATTCTGTGCGTTCTGTGCAGTGTCTGTATCTTTGGTGTCAGCTGCAAATGCCGGTACTGTCATCAGTAAGGATACTGCAACAGCAGTGCCAAGTAATGCAAGTTTTCTTTTAATCATTGATATAAACCTCCTGTAAAAACGTAATCTTACATTCTTAAATTTCTTTGCTTGATGTGTTCTGTTTTTATTTTTTACCAAAATATTTCATTTGTTACAAAAACATTACGGATAATATATCATATTATTAAGCTTTTGTCAAATTTATATTTCTGACACGTTTTTACCATCGCTGACATACTTCTTTATTTTCTTCACCACCACTGTGTGCATGCAAAAAAAGCCCGGAAAATCAACACTTTCCGGACTTTTCTTTCTTAGGTGATTGGTGCAGGATTAAAAATGCACAAATCATTATGCAATTTATATTTTTCAGCAAAGCTCTGATCTTCCCCGCTGGCTACGGCAAGAATTTTGTTAAACAATTCTGTCCCGATATCCGATATCTCGGCTTCACCTGTAGCCACAGGTCCGGCATTGACATCGATTAGATCCTGCCACATTTCCTTCATCTCATTTCTTGAACATACTTTGATAACCGGCGCAGCCGCAAGACCATACGGTGTACCGCGTCCAGTCATAAATACCTGCAGGGTAATACCTGAAGCGAGCTGACATGGTCCGCAGACAATATCGCTGGCCGGTGTTGCCGCATAAATCAAACCTTTCTTAGATGGTCTCTCAGCCGGAGACAATACCTCTACGATTGGTGATGTTCCTGACTTTGCAATGGATCCCATCGCTTTTTCTACGATATTGCAAAGACCGCCTTTTTTATTTCCCGGCGTTGGATTCGCACTTCGATCCACCTGACCTTCTGCAAGATAATGATCATACCACTTCATCTCTGCAGCCAGTTTATCACAAACTTCCTGGTTCACGCATCGTTCTGCCAGATAATGAACGCCATCCCGCACTTCTGTTACTTCAGAAAACATCACTGTTGCACCGGCATTCACAAGCATATCTGCGGCATATCCTGCGGATGGATTGGCACTGACCCCGGAAAACGCATCACTGCCGCCGCACTGCATGCCAATACAGAGGTCTGATAACGGAAGCTCTTCCCTTCTTCGCTCATTTAAAATTGCCAGCTTCTTTTCGGCCATATCCATAATGGATTTTACCATTGCACCGAATCCCTTTTGCTCCTGCAGTACAATGACATTTTCCGGAGAAATATCTGCTTCATCCAACAGCATTTCAACCGTCAGTTTCTCACATCCGAGGGAAACTACCATAACCTGACCACCAAAATTCGGATGCTTCACCAGATTTTTCAGAGCACGGATCGGTATCTTTGCCTCCGGCGCATGAATCGCCACACCACAACCATACGCATGATTAATCGGTACAACATCATCCACATTTGGATATTTTGGCAGCAATTCCTCACGAATTCGCTTGACAGCCACATTCAAAACCCCTGTTACACACTGGACTGTTGTGCTGATGCCAAGAATATTTCTTGTACCGGCATAACCGCCATTCGGATTTCTGTATCCCATAAAAGTTGTCCTCGGGGCTTTTGGAAGATCAGTCACAATATTGGTACCGTATACCATATGATCAACTGACGGCGGTGTCGGCAATTCCAGCATAAACTCATTAATCCAGTCGCCTTTCTCAATGTCTTCCATTGCATATCCAAGCACAACACCATAACGGATAACCGGCTGCCCTTTCGGGATCCGAGTCAGTGCCACTTTATGTGCCTGTGGAATATCCTGACGAGTTGTCAGATCTTCTGTAATCTGTGTACCTGCGTTGATTGCTTTTACCGCAATCGCTACATTATCTGCATCATTCACTTTAACAAGCAGTCTCTTTGCCATTTTACTCCTCCTCCGTAAAATTTCTTTGCTTGCCTTTATTATACTTTCTTCTTTCTATTAAGTAAAATTCGAATAATTTTGAATAGTCTTAATTTTTTTAAGAGATAGATTGTTATTTCACACGCAACCGACTATAATGAAAGCATAAAGTAATTGTTTAAAGGAATGGTTGATGATGGATTTAAAACAGATTGAATATATTCTCAAGATTGCTGAAGAGCAAAATATTACCCGTGCTGCTGAAAAATTATTTATTACGCAGTCCGCCCTTAACCAGCAGCTGCTAAAGCTGGAAAAAGAACTGGGAACACCTCTCTTCTATCGTTCCCGGACAAGCTGCCGTCCGACACCTTCAGGGGAAATCTATATTGAAGCCGGACGCCGTATGCTGATGCTCAAAAAAGACACCTATGACAAAATCCATGATCTCAGCGAACAGCAAAAAGGACGTCTGACAATTGGTTTTACAGCCGGCCGAGGCATTACCATGTTTTCAAATGTCTATCCGGAATTTCATCAGCTTTATCCGCAGGTTCATATTGAGCCTATGGAATTGAGCGTACACGATCAGAATCCTCTTCTTCTGTCCGGACAGCTGGATATCGGTTTCATGACGCTTTTTGAAAGTCAGGAAAAAAAAGGACTTGAATATCTTCGTATTGCAAAAGAAAGTCTTGTTCTCGCCGTCCCCTCTGCACTTGCTGAACAGATGGCTCTGCATGGCTCATTTTCTGCTTCTGATCCGTCTTCCGGCAATGACATGAATATCCTTCCTGAGTGCAATCTGACATTGTTTAAAGATTATCCTTTTGTCCTTACCCACAAAAATTCAACCATCCGTGAACTCGTTGACCATATTTTTATTCAGGCAGGCTTTAAACCGGATGTCCTTTTTGAAACCTCCAACAACCATGCTATTACATCTGTTGTCCATTCAGGTATCTGCTGCGGCATCATTCCTATGTATTATGTCCGTCCTCAGGACACCCATATCCGCTATTTTGCTCTGCCAGAGCACCCTGAATGGAATATATGTGCAGCCCACAGAAAAGATCATTACCTGGCAAAAGCAGCCAGGGAATTTATCTCCCTGGCTGCCACATATTTTCAAACACTAGACTGATTATTTTTCATATGTTTCAATGATACAGCGGTATTCTTTGCTTTTCTTATCGTAACTAATACCTACTATTAAAATATTCCCTGTATACTGCAGCAATGATTGTGGATAATTTTTATCCTTAATCTGCTGCACTGCAGTTTTCACATTCTTATTCCATTTCAATTCCACCAGCAAAGCAGGATAATCCAACTTATACTCCGGTTTAGGAATAAATACAAAGTCTGCAAATCCTCTCCCTGTCGGCCATTCACGAACCGGTTTGAAATAAAACTTCATCGCACTTAGATAAGCGATTGAAAGAACACTGCTTAATGAATTTTCATTGTTATATTGAATAGTTGAGACAAAATCCGTATGAATCTTTTCAATCGTTCTTGCCACTTCATCTGCATTCATGTCTAATGTTGCGTCAAGCAGCTCATCTGAAGCCCTCTGAAATTTAACCAATTCATTCCACTGATTTTCTTCCACTGCATTCGCAAATTCACGCCTTATTTCTTCATTCGGTATAAATGCCATCTGCTTTGTCTGCTCATACGCAAGATACCCCAAATGAATAAGCAAGGTCAAAACATCATCTTTATTCTTAAATGAACGCATATCATTTTGAAAAGATGATGCTCTAATTGTCACAAAATCCCCCGACAGCATCATTAATACAGATGTTTTTAAACCATCAAAGTTCATATTAATAAAGGGAAGTATCGACTCATAAGTACCCGTCTGAGACCAGTAGCTTTGAAAAGTTCCTTCCAACATCAAATTCACAACTGCATTTGGATTATAAATGTGATAATCACCCAGTCGATACCCATCATACCACCGTTTTGTTTCATCAAAATCACGAGAATATTTCTTGCAAAGCCTATATACATCTTCTTCCGTGAAGCCAATGTACGAAGCCAACGGCCCTGGATTCAGCATTGAATACTGCATAAAATTATTCAGTGCTGATTGTGTCTTTAATTTCTTTATTGGCAAAATACCTGTTAAATACGCCAGATGAATATATTTCGTTGGTTCGGTCCCTTTAAATAATCCTCTGAGAAAGTTGATATATTCATTCTGTACCTTATCATTTGCTGCCTCATCACGAATCAAGACATCCCATTCATCAATAATGATGATAAATTTTCGACCGGATATTTTATTCATATAAGACAACACTTCCGGCAAAGATCGCATATGCTTCGGTATTTCTTCCGGATAATATTCTCTTAGTTCATCTATTGTGCGTTTTGTAATATAATCTAAAACATGCTCCGGCCCACCTGCCGGTTCTATACACCATTGAATATCCCAATGAATGACATCATATTGATTCAAATATATTTCAAAATCTGGTGATTGACTAATTTCCAAATTTTCAAACATCTCTTTTGAATCACAGCCCTTACTATAATAAGCTGTCAGCATATTCGCTGTAATCGATTTACCAAAACGTCTCGGTCGGCTATTACAAATATAACCCTGGAGTGTGTTTATCACTTTGTTGGTATAGCCAATCAATCCTGATTTATCCACATATATTTCCGAATTCACAGCAACCTGAAATGCAGCATTACCCGGATTAACAAAACTTCCCATTATGAGATCACACTTCCTTCCCTCTGCATATAAAATAGCATTTATCTACATCTAATTGTATTTTATCATTCAAGCATATTGTTAACAAGCATCCGCAATCAATCTGCGTCTATCTTTTCTCCCTCATTGGCTTCTTCCATAGTCACATCAATTTTATTTTTTTGGATTTTGTCATTTCCATCTGCGCCATTCTCTTTTCCGGCATTCACAGTTCCTGCCGCAGCATCATCCACATAGTGCAGCCGCAGCACTGCCTGAGCCCAATTCAACCCGACCACAGCTGTTTTATTCTTCTCGGCTCCTGCCTGCTGCATCAAATCCAGCAATTTCTCCAGTACTTCCCGTGTCAGGTAACCGCCTCTCCAGTGGAAGGTCAATGTTTTCCCTTTTTTGGCCGCCTGAAGGGAACGCTTATAGACATCCTCTGTCTTTGTAAAAGACAGCTTCTTCTCCTTGTAATAAAAACGACTGTTGTCCGTACATGCAGGTGCCGGTGCGATCAGCGGCTCATGATCTCTGAACACGGCCTTATCATCCAGATTAAAGTAATCATAACGAATCTCCGGTGTACCGCTTCGGCTGCGTCCGAGACTATTGTCAAATGTGGCATCCAGATGATAATACTTTCCATCCAGCCGGATAATATTCCAGGTATGTCTGTATTTAATCCCTTTCTCCGGATTATTCCCACAAATGGCGATGATACACCAGAGATTCAGTGCATCACACAAAATTTTCACTGACTTGGCAATACCCTCACAGACACCAACCCCCTGCCCCAACGGCCCGATAATCTCATGGGAATAGGCCTTTTTCAATTTATCATAATGGACATTCCCGCAAATAAAATCATGGACATATTTTTCCTTCTCAATATCCGACAAATGCTTCGCCGGACGTGCCAGCTTGTCCACTCTAGCTTTCAGTGCCTTTTGATGCTCCCGGATCTTATTCTTCTCAAAAATATATTCCGGTATAAAAATAAAATTCGGTGAATCTTTGAAATATTTGTACTTAAATCCTGTCGCCCAGAAAATCTCCGGATGATCCAGCCGCAGCTGAAAAAATACATCATAGAGCACCGCTCCCTCTATTGCCGGAATCTGAAATTCATCCGCCAAAGCTGTGATTCCCTGCAAAATCGCATGATAGACCGACTGCTTCTGCTTATTCATCTGCTGATAATAATACGGTTCCATCTTATCCTACTTCCAGCCTTTCCATACATCCGGCTGATAGCCGATGGTCACCTGCGCACCGTTTCGGACAATAGGCGTCTTTAACACCTGCTGATTCTCCAACACCTTTTCATCCTGATCCTCATCCGCAATATACTTAATCAACGCCAGTGTATCCTGATCCTTACACTTTGGATTCAGCATGGCATCCAAACCACCCACAGCCTGTTTCACCTTTGTATACTCGCCCTTGCTGAGTCCCTTCTCCTTCATATCAATCCACTGATACTTAATGCCGCGTTCTTTAAAATAACGCATAGCCTTCTTGGAATCAAAGCACTTACTCGTGCCGAAAATCTGTATGTTCATAAGTATTCCTTTCTTCTGTAGCTCTTTTATATGATAAATGGGAATCATTCTTCCTCTTCGAAAACATCCATATCGATTCGTTTAATCCGATAGGTATACTCTGTGCTGACCCCAAAATCATGTTCAATCATCAACTCTGCCAAACGCTGTCCGTCAATGAGGATGATATGCCGATCATTGGCATACTTTTTTGCATCCTGAGAAAACCTGCCGGTTGTCACAAATAGGCCTTTTGCATTCTTCTCCGGTATGGCACCCCCAAACTTTTGAAGTTCCGGTCGTCCAACCGTTTTTTCCAAATCATATCTCTTTGCCTGAATATAGATGACATCAAAGCCCAATTTGTCCTGATACACCATGCCATCTATGCCCTCATCTCTGCTCTTCTGGGTAATCTGTCCACGGCCGTATCCCATCTTTTCCATCAGCTCAACCACCAGTTTTTCAAAAAAATCCGGTGATTTTTCATGGATACGGTTTAACAATTCATCTTTTAAAACATGATTTAATTCTCCATATACACGCTCCAAAGTCTCCTGAGGTGTCTCCTCATTACTAAGTGCTTCTTTCTCTTCTGCAGAATCTTTAGCTTTTTTGGTATCGCCATCAATAAACTTTACAAAAGAAGGAAATTTTCTAAGGGTCTCATTGTTAATCTCCTCACTCGATTTCAAAACTTCCTTACCTGCTTTTGTAATCCTAAAATGCGCTTTTGTCGGACTTTCTATCAGCCCTGCCTTTTTCAGATAGGTTCTGCACCATCCAATTCGATTGCTGAATACAGTCTGTTTGCCGCTCGGCAGCATCTCTGCCAGTTCTGAGTCTGTCAGCTTAAAATCTTCTATCACTTTCTTCTTTGCATCTATATACAGATGCTCTTCGCCATCTGACAGACTCTGCAGGAAAGAGCGATACATTGCATAATACTTCGGTACTGCCATTTTTCCTCCCGGTTATTTTCTTTCATTATATATCAAAATTCCCTGTCAAAATCGACAGGGAATAGCCTGTTTAATACCATTACATCATTCTCAAACATACATTTTTACATCATTCTCAAATTCTGGATCAAAAATGATATATCTCATCTCCTATAATACACTGTATTCCTTCGATCTAGCAACCTTTTTTCTGTATTTTTTACCACATTGCTCACGTAAATAAAAAACACAGCCCTTTACCGAGTTACCTCCAACTCACCTTAAAGTGCTGTGTTTTTTCTGTTTTTTCCTATTCGATTTTAATCATCCACTCAACGTATCTCTTCCCCGTCGATAAACCGTGCTGTGATGTTTCGGTCATCCCCGATATAACAGAATCGCTCCAGACGCTCTTCTGCTGTAAGCGGTACCCATGGATCTTCCATCGTATCGATTACCAGCGCATTAAACTGATAATCCTTTTCAAAGGATCCCACTTTACCGAAGACACTGCCTGCCTCTTTTGTTGCATGATAAAAGGCCTGCGTGATGGTAATGGTTTTGCCCTGATCCGGTTCATAGAATTCTTTCAGTTTTGAAAGCTGAACAGCTCTGGCAATCTGTTTGTATATGGCAATGCCATGACCGCCTGCAATATCGGAACCAAGTGCAATTTTTAATCCTTCATTATGCATAGATGCCAAAGGCATAATACCCGCAATAATATTGGTTGTCGCATCCGGACAATGAACGGAAAGACTGCCGTGCTTTTTCAGAATACGCTTATCCTCTTCTGTAGGAAAGATCACATGGGCAAAAATGGAGGGACCATGATCCATTAAACCTGCGCGCTCATAAATCTCCGCATCGGATCCATAGCCCGGAAAAAGTTTCAAAGCTTCCTGTGCTTCCCATATGGATTCTACCAGATGGGTATGCACGCCACAATGATACTTGGCTGCCAATTTTCCAAGACCCATCATCAATTTCTCACTGCAGGTTGGTGCAAATCGCGGTGCAAGAATCGGCTTCACTTTTTTACTGTCTGTATGACCAGCAAGATAAAGTTCTGTCTCTCTCAAAGATTCCTCTGTTGTCTCAATAAGAAATTCCGGAGAATGGCAGTCCATATTGACTTTTCCTACAAAACCATACATGCCCTTATCTTCCATTCTTTTGAACAGGTATTCCGTTGCTTCGCGGTGGATGGTTGCAAAAACATTGGCATGAAATGTACCATGGCGAATCATATCATCCACAAAGGCATCATAACACTGCCTTGCATAATCCATATCTTTAAATCTTGATTCCTGGGGAAATGTATAATTGTTCAGCCAGTCTGACAAAAGGCAGTCCATACCAATGCCTCTCTGCACATACTGAGATCCATGAACGTGCAGGTCTGAAAAGGCCGGAATGATCATTTTGCGGCCATAATCTATACATTCTGCATGTATATATTTTTCAGGAATTGTCGGATAAATCCCTTCAACTTTTCCACCATCTACTACAATGTAACTATTTTCATACACCGACAACACATCTGAAGATGGTGTATAAACGATATCTCCATGGTATATTTTTGTACCCATTGCAATTACTCCGCTCACTGCACCGCATATGGGATCGGGCTCCCATCCGCAAATGCTGTTCTTTTCCTATTTCATATTCCTGATCACTTCATTGGCTCTGTCAATAAAATCATTATATGCCTCAAAACTGATCAGTCCATTGCTGTTCATATCCAGATAAGATCTGACTGCCCAGAAGCTCCAGATGATCCCTTTTTCCAGCGTATCATTCACCTGGTCTCTTGTCACCAGCCCCTGCTCCACGAGGAAATCGTAAAACATTCTGCGCACTTCCGGATACTGGAACATTTCATAGAAGCCGCAATCATAACCCAAAGGTACAAGATATTTTTCACCGGATTTTGTAATCTCTGAAGCCAACGCCACATTCATGCTGTCATGACAGATTTCAATCGCATAAGTACCATTCTCTACAACCCAGTCTTTTACCTTCGGATCATAATAAGCAAAATCTCTGCACTCCAGAGAGAACTGTATCTGTTTCTTCTCGCCCGGTTTCAAAAAGATTTTCCGGAAAGCTTTCAGTTCTCTCACAGGCCGCGGCAGCCTTGTCTTCATCTTCGGCTCAATAAAAAGTTCTACAACGTGCTTTGCCGCCATATCACCTGTATTGATCACATCTACACTTACTATTGTTTGTCCGTCTGCTTCTTTTACACCAAGATTTTCGTAGGCAAATGTCGTATAAGATAAGCCATAACCAAACGGATAGGCCGGCATGATACCTTTTTTCTCATAATAGCGATATCCGACATAAATATCTTCGGCATATGGAATCTCATATACATTGCCGTCAAATGAAAGATATGCCGGTGTGTCCTGCAGACGCTCCGGAACTGTGTTGGCCAGACGGCCGGATGGTGATACCTTTCCAAAGAGAATCTCCGCAATCGCACTGCCCATTCCTTCACCTGAAAACCATGTCAGAAGCACAGCCGAAACCCGATGACGCCATGGCATTTCACATACCTCACCGCTTGACAGAACAACCACACAATTTTTGTTGACTTCAGAAACCGCTTCAATCATCCGAACCATTCCCGCCGGAAGCTGAATATCCTTACGGTTATAGTCATCATCTTCCCCCGGAAGAAAACTTCCCACAAATATAATTACCTGATCAGCTTCTGCTGCAGCCTGAACGGCTTCTTTAATGAGTTCATCCGTTGTTGAGCCATCAGGCAGATAGCCTTCTGCAAATGAAGCTTCGCATTCCGCCAGATACGGCATGATCTGATCGTATGGAATGTCCACCTGTCTCGCATGAACAGCTGCACAGCCTGTCCCTTGATATTTCGGTTCTTTGGCCATATGCCCCAGCACAGCAATTTTCTGACCTTGCTTCGGTTTTAAAGGCAGCATATGATTTTCGTTTTGGACAAGCACCATAGACTCAGCAGCCGCCTCAACGGCCAGCTCATGACTATTCACATGCTGAATCTCTTTCCAGTCAGCTTCCCATTCTTTTAACTGATAAACAAGTTTCAGAATCCGCGCTGCCCGCTCATCAACCAGCTTTTCATCCAACTGTCCCTTCTCTACAGCAGCTTCGAGATAAGCAGCCGAACTCTTGCTCAAAGGCATCTGAAGATCAATGCAGCCTTTGCTTGCTTCCACAGGATCTTTAACAGCCCCCCAGTCACAGACTATAGCCCCGTCAAAGCCCCATTCCCCTTTCAGAATATCTCTCGTTATGCGGTTATTGCCGCTGACTTCTTCTCCGTTAATCTTGTTATATGCGCTCATCAAGCTCACCGGATGTGCCTTCTTTACAACTCGCTCATAGCCGGCAAGATAAATTTCACGAAGTGCTCTTTCACTGACTGTCACATTCACACGCGTTCTTCTGGAATCAGAATTATGACATGCAAAATGCTTCATACAGGTGCCAACACCCTCATGCTGTACACTGCTTACGATAGCTGATGCCATCTCACCTGTTAAAACAGGATCTTCTGAATAATATTCGAAATTTCTTGCTGTCAGCGGGTGTCGATGAATATTCATTCCCGGTCCCAGAAGCATATTGATGCCAAGTTCTTTGCATTCACCAGCCAGTCTTCTGCCGATTTCTCCGATCAATTCTGTATCCCATGAGGAGGCAATAGCAGAGCCACTTGGAAAACAAGTGGCTCTGTATGTACGTGACATGGCTTCCTCATTGTCAAAACTGCCGCCAAGGCTGTCATAAAAAGACATTTCCTCCGGCTGATCAGAACCAATCTGAAATCTTACACCGCTTGTTCCATCACTCACCAGAATGGATGGAATGCCAAGTTTTTCATAATCTCTCGTTCTCCATGAATTCTTTCCTGTACACAAGAGAACTTTTTCATGCAGTGTCATTTTACTAATGATTTCTTCAATTTGTTCTTTTTTCATTGATTAACCTGCCAATTCTGTAAATTTAATTTTTGAGTTATTATTTAGAAAGGTTATCCCATGCATCCTGAAGTTCCTGAAGGAATTCCTCATTTGTAGATTTGCCCGCACCAAGTTTCTGTACGGCTTCACCAGCTGCCTGAGCAAAACCATCCGGATAGAATGTGTAGTAGATGTTATCTACTTTGCCGGCTGCCATATAATCAGAAACTGCTTTGCCGAGAGCACCAATGCTGTCCGCATCTGCTTCCATGTTGTTATATGCAGGAATCAGCTGTAATGTCTTTGTCATGCATTCCTTACCCTCATCAGATGTAACCAGCCAGTTGATAAAATCTTTAACTGTATCAAGATTCTCGGAATCCTTGTTGACGCCCCAGTATGTACCTACCAGATACAGCTGGTCATTTTCTTTTTCATTACTTGAATAAGGAATACCCATCAGGCTTACAGGAAGATCTGGGTTAATTGCATCATAAGTTGGCTGAGACCAGTTGCCGCCGATTGTGATAGCCATATCACCGGAACCAACTAAAGAAGTCTGTGTATTAAAGTCTGTTGTTGAAGGATTGGTATCCAAAGCATATTCAAAAGTAATGAAATCTGCCAGTTCTTCAAATACTTTATTGCCGACAAAAGATGAAGAACCATCAGACAGACCATCAATAAATGCCTTAGGATCATCCTGACCTGCAAAACCAAGGTTAACCATAAAGTTGCCTAACTGATACCAGTCCATATAAGTTTCTGAAATAGGTACGGATACACCGGCATCTGCCAGCTTCTGTACATCTTCTGCTAATTCTTCTTTTGTTGTAGGTACTTTTGTAATACCAGCCTGTTCAAAAAGGGCCGTGTTGTAAACGTAGCCTGCTGCTTCTACAGATAACGGAAAAGCAACAACTTTGCCGTCAATTGTCACATTTTCTGCAGAAGTATCAATCATTTCAGATGTAAAAGGTTCACCTGTAAGATCTGCTAACTGTGACTGCCACACAAGTGCATCTGAATAGCCCTGAATACTGAAAATATCCGGTGCATCACCGCCTGAAAACTTTGTCTTTAAACTTGTAGCATAATTGTCAGATGCAGATTCACAGACAAATTTAACACCCGGATGAGATTCTGAGTAAACTTCGCATACCTTTTCAAGGGCATCCTGAATCTCTGTTTTCATCTGATAAATATAAATTGTCTTCTCTTCACCATCTGCAGCCTGAGATGCAGCCTGTGTATCTGTTCCTTCTGCTGCTCCTGCTGTTTCCTTTGTACTGCTGCTGCCGCATGCAGCCATACTGAGTACCATTGCAGCTGTCATCATTAAAGCTGCTGCTTTTTTCATCTTTTTCATCGTTCTCCTCCTTGATTCTTTAACAAAGTTTCCTCTTTTTATTTAACCTTTCACAGCCCCGGCAATAACACCGTCCATAATCTTTTTCTGCAAAAGAATAAATACAATAACAATCGGCAGCATCGTCATCACCAATGCAGGCAATGCGATGTCCCATTTACTGGCATACTGTCCGAATAATCTGCTGATTGACAGCTGAATCGTCATCAGTCGTTCATTATTCATCATAATCAACGGCACCATAAAATCATTCCATATCCAGAACATATCCATTAACACTACACTGACCATCGTCGGTTTTAAAAGCGGAATGATAATTGAAAAGAAAATCCTCGTTCTTGAACAGCCATCGATTCTGGCTGATTCTTCCAGTTCCACCGGAAGTCCCTTAACTGCACTCTGCATCATGAAAAATGCAAAAGCCAGACCAATTCCCCAATAAGTCAGAATCGTTCCAAACATAGAATTATTCAGTCCCAGAACCTTCATAACTTGAACAAGGGGCAGCATCAATGATGCAAATGGAATCAGCATCGATAATATAACGAAAGTCTCAAATACTTTGGAATATTTTGTCTGATATCTGAAAGTCCAGTACGCTGTCATCGCTGCCAGCAGTGTGATCCCTGCTACAGAACCAATCGTCAGAACAGCTGTATTTTTCATTACATGCAGGACATTGACTTCTTTAAATGCCTTCACATAATTCTCTGCCTGAATCACATCCGGAAAACTCAGAGGCTTTGTCAAAATCTGTGCCAGGGGTTTAACCGAATTCATCACAATCAGAAACAGCGGATACACAAAAATCAACGCCAGAATCAATACAATCACAAATATTAAAGCTTTTTGCTTTTTCGCTCTTTTGCTCATTACATCAATTCCTCCTCTTTCTTTCTGGAGAAATACATCTGCACAGATGTAATAACCAGGATAATCACAAAAAATACAAAGGATTCCGCTGTTGCAAGTCCGTATTTATTATTTGCAAAAGCATCATTATAAATATTCAATGCCAAAGAAACTGTTGAACCATATGGTCCGCCCTTTGTCAAAGAATAATTCAGGTCAAACATCTTAAAGGCCTGTGAAATTGTCCAGAACAGACACAATGTGATATACGGCATACATAAAGGAAGTTTAATCTTAAAGAAAATCTGAAATGCATTGGCACCGTCAATCTTGGCTGCCTCAACAAGCTCAGAAGAAATACCTGTTAATGCGGCAATCATAATGACCATCACATAACCCATTCCCTGCCATACAGAAACAATTACAATCGCTGCATAGGCTGTCAGCTCAGTTCCAAGCCACGGGGTCATCAACGGACCGAAATTCAATAATTTTCCAATGGCAGGAACACCATTAATAAAAATGAACTGCCATACAAAACCAAGGATCAATCCCCCGATGATATTCGGAAGGTAAAATACAACTCGGAATGCACTTTGAAACGGAATCTTTGTTGTCAATAGTGCTGCCATTGCAATGCCTGCTATATTCATGCAGATAACATTACATATCGCTATAATAAATGTGAACTTGAATGCACTAAGGAAATTGCTCTTTCCTGTAAAAATATCGATGAAATTACGGATACCTATAAAAGAAACATGTGAAGATACACCATTCCAATCTGTAAATGAGTATCCTATACTGATAACAAACGGTATAATAATGACAATGAGAAAAATAATAGACGCCGGTCCCAAAAACAAAAGATGTTCCCACAAAGCCGGACGATTAAAAGACTTCTTCCTATTCATAATCAAGCTATTCCTCCCTCACCCTTACCGGCAGACACCGGTTACTAATAGCACCTGACATTTTTATTTATCGAATTGATATCTTTAATTATAATCAATCCCTGTGAATAATCATCTCATTTCTTAACAAGTAAAATACATTTTTTTGATGTTTTATTTTTGTATCATCATCATTTTTTTGTTGTTTTACCTCTTTTTATCCTTTTAATTGACATTATTTTACTTGTGAATTATACTTATATTACATTTATTTATATAAATTCATCATTTTTTTGCTATTTTTATGCTATTAATTTTCAAAAGGAGGCAATTATGGATTACTTTCATGAAACAATCAAAGTTCCTGAACAGTTTCTTGCATGGGTCTATCTTCAATCAGAAAATGGTATTACCGATGTCAAGAAACACTGGCATCGAAGCCTGGAAATTTCATATATTATCAAAGGTTCCTGTCTATTTGAAATTAACGGACATGAAATTGAAGCGCATCCTCATGACATCCTGCTGATAAACAGCTGCGACATTCATGGCTGCCATACAAACTATCATTCAGAAAGTGAGATGCTTTCGATTATCTTTCCATATAGTTTTCTTACGGCAGTTTTTCCAACTTTTAATGATTACCGCTATATTGTAGAGCCTTCATCAGATGCTTATAATAAACTGGAATCTGCTTTTGCAGAAATCTATCCAATTTTCCGCAATCGCAGTCAGCTTCCCCTTTATCAGCTGAAGCTCAACAGCTTCTTTTATGAATTTCTTTATATTCTTTTTTCCGAATGTAAGGCTCCAAAACTCGTTCCACATTCAATTAAATCACAAAAACATATTGAGCGATGCACAGAAATCATTGCCTATATTGATAAGCATTATATGGAACCGCTTTCATTAGAGATGCTGGCAGATGTTTTTTCTCTCTCAAAGGAACACCTCTCCCGCACTTTTAAAACCTATATGGACACTACATTCAAAAAATATCTCACCAGCATCCGGGTACATCATGCCTATCAAGATCTGATGGACACAGATCTGTCTATACTCCAAATTGCTTTGGACAACGGTTTTTCAGATGCTCGAGCTTTCTCCAGTGCTTTTTTCACCTATTACGGAGAAACACCTCTCAAATACCGCAAAAACAGCAAAGAATCCGATATGTCTCATCAAAAAAGAGCCTATTTGAGAACTCACGGTTTCCTGTAAGCGAACAAAACAAAAAAACCGCTCCAAGGGTATTCTTTTTCAGATATACCGTTGGAACGGTTTTTATACGTATCAATGGATAAAATTAATGTATGTACTTCAAGATCGTCCGAAGCAGCGTTTTAATCTCAACTGGTTTACTTAGGTGTGTATTCATGCCTGCATCCAGGCATTTGCGGATATCTTCCTGATAAGCATTGGCCGTCAATGCAATGATCGGTATCTCTGAAGCCTTTTTGTAAGGCATTCTTCGAATAATATCCGCTGCTTCCATGCCATTCATCACCGGCATCTGCATATCCATCAATATTGCATCAAATGTTTCCTGCTGTTCCCCTGCAAATTTCTCTACACAATCTTTTCCATTCACAGCATGTACACAATGAATTCCATACATTTTCAGCTGTTCTTCTATAATTTCATAATTGAGATCATTGTCCTCAGCAACCAGAATATTCAATCTTCGATCAGGAAGTATAATTTCTTCTTCTAAATTCTGATTGTTTTCTAATGCATTGCTGCCACTGTTTTTTTCTTCCAGATATGGCAGTTCAAGCATAACCTTAAATGTTGTGCCCTTCTGTTCATGACTTTCAACTTCAATGGTGCCTCCCATCATATCCACAATTTCCTTGACAATGGCAAGTCCCAATCCACTTCCGCGGACCTTATTCACGCGGGTGTCCACCGCTCTTGAAAATCTTGAATACATCTTCTTCATAAATGCTTCGGACATACCGATACCATTATCCCGTACAATTGAAATCAGGCGCACCTTTCCTTTATCCGGATCCGGAAGTTTTTCCTCGTAAATCTCAAAATTAACTTTACCGCCTTCCGGCGTATACTTAACAGCATTTGACAACAGATTCATATAAATCTGACCAAGACGCAGCGAATCTGTTTTCACCAGATTGAAGAAAATATCATGCATATGAACTGTATAGTTTATTTTCTTTTCATCTGCCATTCCGCCAATGGTATTGCGGTAAAGATCACAGATTTCTGATATATTAACGGCTTCCTCCGTCATCTTCAGCTCACCGCTTTCGATTTTCGAAAGATCCAGTACATCATCAATCAACTGCTGAAGATTATTGCTGCTCATCTTAATCTTATCCAGACAATCCTGCAGCTTGTCTGGATTATACAGATTTGACTGTGCAATATTCGTAAAACCTACAATGGCATTCATCGGCGTTCTTATATCATGGGACATTCTTGACAGAAATTCAGATTTTGCCTCATTGGCTCTGTTGGCATCTTCCATGGCACCGATCAGATATTTTTCACGGCGCTTTTCCTCACTGATCAAACGGATCACAAACAGCACCTGCTTCACACCACCGTCCCTGTCCCTGGTCTGAACTATAAATCTGGCCAGATGCCAATTGCCGTCTACTGCAAGATACTCCACTGCAATGGTCTCATCGTTTCCAAGCCTCATGGCCAGCGTTGACAGATCCAGAAAACGTCCCAATGCATCTCTGTATTCTGAAACAGCATTATTCTGGATCACACTCATTTTCTCTGAAGCTCTGCCATTTAAAGTGACCATCCGCTGCTCCCCACAATCTTCAGATACATCCTCCGATACATCTTCAAAATAGTCTGTCATCAGATTAATCCTGTAAATAAGGAAGTAAATCTTGCTGATAGCAGAAATAATCTCATTCTTCATACGAGCTTCTTCAAGAGCTTTAGTCAATTTCTGCTGATTTCTGCGTTCATCCTGGATAATGTCATCAATATGTCTGAAATCTACCAGTATCTGAAATGTTTCTTCCGATTGAAAAATCTTCGTTGCCCTGATTTCAAAATAAATCTGTCCCCGGTCATTTGGAACACTCTGAAATCGCCGACTGAGATGATCCTTATCTGCCAACGCCTTCATCAAATTCTCCGGTAAAAAGTCTTCCAGCAAATGAGGTGCTGATTCTTCAATAACAAAGGCATGATAATATTTGGTAATCTCATCAAAATAACAAAGACCGCCCTTTTTCTCCTGCTCCAGAAGTCCTACTGAATTGGCATAGCCTTCCAGCTTAATAATAGATGCCGTATTGTCCATCAAATTGACACGATAAACTGAGACACTATCCCTGCAAAGTGTCATTAAAATCTGTCGTTCTTTCTCACTCATTTCAATCTGATGCTCAAGTCGGTTAAACATTCTGTAATTGTCTCGAGCTGCACTCAAATGCGCCCCTACAAAAGCCAGCTGCTGGATAAACAATTCTGACACATTCTTATAAGGATTATCCAGACCAATAAATCCGCACAAAAAATTTCTTCTATAAATTGGTGCTGCAATTTCTGACTGAATATTCTGAGGCTTTAAAATCGCATATTCTAAAGGCATTGTCTCTCGAATATCTGCCAAATCACGGATAACGATGGTTTCCCCGTTTCTGAACAACTTATCCCAACAAGGCATATCGTCCACTGCCAATGTCTGCAGATTATCCTTCTCTGAATGAACACCTGATTTGCACCACTCATAAGTATTGGTATAATATTCAACACTATCGTCATATTTATCGAAAATATAAACCCTATCCGCGCCCGTACACTTTCCCAAAAGCTCCAGCATCTCCATAATCACTCTATGCATCTCTTTTTCATCATTCACTCTGTCGATCATAGGTAATTTTTTCAAAATCAGCGCTGCATACTGCTGCATCGCTTTCTGCGTACTGTAGCTATTTTTTTCACCTTTGCCTTCTATACCATCCATAACTTCTTACCATACCTTCGCTTATTGCTCATTACCGCCTATCGGCTTGTTCACAATTTCTGCTTTTCTATATATGGTATCACAGATTGACTTAAAACTCAATTGTGATGATCACATCTCTGACACTGTGTCATGGTCTTTTCACTATCCTCTTTATAAAATATACCGGCCCATCCGCATATACTCTGCAGAATCGGTACCACAGAAGCACCTTTTTCTGTCAATGAGTACTCCACCCTCGGCGGCACTTCATCATAGGACTTTCTCACAATAATCTGATCCGCAATCAATTCTTTTAACGTCACAGCCAGCACTGCATCCGTAATATTTGTCATCTCTCTGCGCAGCTCACTGTAGCGCAATACTTTCTTCTCTGCCAATACACAAATAATTCGTGACTTCCATTTGCCGCCAAAAACACTAAGTCCATACTCTAACGGGCATCTGATATCATCTTCCAATTTCTTCTTATACATATATGCTCATATCTCCTTTACCATCTGCTCTGTCTCACATTTTCACTGTCTCACACCTGTTGATCCATATCTGCTGTGATAACATTGATTTGCTTTTATTATACGCTATTATCATTTCGCTTCATAGTTACTATCAAATTTATGAGTATTGTCATTTTCAATAATTACAGCTCATTCTTCAAAAGCACATGCAAAATGGGCAGGCACAAAGAATGACTCCATGCCTGCCCGCGTGTATGATGTTATTGATAGGGTTTTTATAAAAAAATTTGGAACAATAAAATGTTTACAGTTCTTTTTTGTTATCAGCACCAGGTGTTGTCACAATGACTTTTTCCGGTGTAATAATCAGTGCGCCCTTGGCCGTTGCTGCACCATTAAACATTTTTTCTACCATATTCTTAAAAGTTGTCACAACTTCACCTTCTGTGACATATTCTGCAGTGCCTTTAATCTGATAACCTTCAAGACTCTTGGCATCGTATGCAGAAATGGCAATCTTACCACCGTTTGTCTGAAGATTCTTCAGTGTTGTTTCAAGAAAAACATCACCCACAACCAGCTTGCCCTCAGCTGTCACATCCTTGAATGCAACAGGAACAACGTTTGGTTCATTATCTGCACATGTTGCCAGATCCCACATACTCTCTGCAAGAACTTTTTTTACATTTTCATTTAACATGACTCATTCCTCCTGATCTCTAACTTCTGCAATCAACATTTGTTTTCCTTAAGGTGACTTTATTATAGCCGGATTGCTTAAAGCCAACAAGATATTAGGAAATTTATAAGTCACTCTTTATTTTATGAGTTATATTGTCCATTTCGCCATAACAATATTGATTTGATGATGCATTTTTCTTTATACTCTATTGATTTTTGTTACCAACGCGTCTATACTGTGTGTTAACATCAATGTGTTGCATCCCTTGCCTGCCTTGTATCTGCAGACTGGCTCAATATTATTTTATTAACGGAGGAATCATTATGTCTACCTTACATAAAGAAGCTCAGAAAAAACAGCTCCGACTTCGGATACGCATTGAAAATGTCATCATCATTCTGCTGGCTGTATTTTCCCTTTTCCTGTTTATACTCACATTTTTCCCATTTTCAAAAATATCGCAGACCATGCAGGTCTCTTTTGAAATGGGCCGAATGGTTCAGCGTGCATTCTCAATTATCCTTTTTGTCCTTTCCCTGCAGTTATGGAAAAGGAAAAGAAACGCATGGTCTGTTGCCATGTTTATTTTCATTCTGAATTTTTTAAGAGGTCTGATCGGCATGGGACATCCGATGCACAATATCATTATGTTGTTTGACCTTCTTTTATTTATTTTATTTTTCGCATTCAGAAAAGATTTCTGCTGTCCCGCCGGCCGCGGAAACCGCAGACAGACCTGGCTTCTTGTTCTTCTGGCTATTGCAGGCGTACTGGCCAATGCAGGCATTACCTGGCATTATATGCGTCTTGGCATGGATGGAAATGGATCCGTTTCTATTGCTGAAAGTTTTTCACAGAGTATAGGTATGATCTTTGGTATGGGCAATCTTCCAACATCCATGGCCAATCAGCACGGAACAGAACTGGTTCTTTTCTGGTTCAGCTGGGGCTGTATCCTTGCAGCAATTCTTTTTGCTATGCGTCCATGGATTCAAAAACAGGCGCACGGCGTTCAGGAACTTCAGCATGCCCGGACACTTTTAAATCTGTACAGTCAAAATCCATGCTCCTATCTGGCACTAGAAGATGATAAATGTCTCTATTTCGGTCATACTGTTGACGGCGTTCTTCCTTACGGCACAGTCGGCGACACCATCATTGTCAATGGTGATCCCGTCTGCAAGGATGAAGATTTTCCGGCGCTTCTGTCTGAATTCAAGGAATTCTGTCAAAAGAGTGCTCACAATATCTTTTTCCTTGGGTTAACAGATTATTATCTTTCTGAATATGAAAAACAGGGCTTTGGACTCGTAAAGAGCGGTGAAGAAGCCCGCTTCAAACTTTCTGATTACGAGATCACCGGCAAAAAAGGCGCCAAAATGCGTATGAATATCAATCATGCCACCAAAGCCGGTGTCACTGTCCATGAATATAAAGTTCTGGAAAAGCGTGATCCTGCCATGGACAGAGAATTCGACAGAATTACCAATGAATGGCTGGAAGGTAAAAAAAGCGGTATGCTGCAGTTTACCATGGGTACCGTCGGATTGGAGAATCCAATGGACAAACGTTATTTCTATGCACTGAATTCAGATGGGAAAATGGTTGCTTTCATTGTCTTTGTACCATTTCTTGGCAAAAACGGTTATATGGCGGATGTCACAAGGCATGGCAAAGATGCTCCCGGCGGTGTGATGGAAACAATTATCTATCAGGCATTTCAGGTATTTAAAGAAGAAGGCATCGGATACGGCAGTCTCGGTGTTGCCCCGTTAGCCGGTTTGGATACAGAAAGCAAAAATCCGATGGAACGTCTGCTTCGATTTATCTATGATCATCTGAACGATTGCTACGGTTACCGTGATCTCTATCAGGCAAAGAAAAAATACAGTCCAACAGAATGGGTTCCCTCATATTATGCCTATCTGCCGAAATATCCTACCCCAAGCATGCTTTATGCTGCAGTTGAAATTCAGAATCCACACGGTATCCACGGTTATATTCTGACTATTTTGAAAGGGGAGTTGAACCGATGGAAAAAGCACTAACAAAAGAGGGCGTAGCAGATACGTCCCACGCCCACATCTTCTACAAAATCAGCGGTCACGGCATACCGCTTCTCATGCTCCATGGCAACTCAGAAACCCACCATGTCTTTGCCTATTATGAAAAAAGGCTGTCCGAAAAATATCAGACCATTCTGATGGACAGCCGCGCCCACGGGCGTTCTCATTTGAAACCTGCCTATACCAAAAAAGATTTCAGCACCGCTGATATGGCCGGCGATGTGGCCGCACTTCTTGATAACCTTCATATTAATGCCTGTATCTTGTTTGGCTTCAGCGACGGTGCCAATATTGCATTGGAATTTGCTTCTCTTTTCCCCTCCCGGACAATTGCTGTCATTGCTGTCAGCGGCAATATTTCCCCTGATGGCCTGATTCTTCCCGTCCGCTTATTCAGCATTGGACAATATTACTTTTTAAAAGCGGCAACCCTGCCCTTGGAACATTTATATCTGAAGAATATTTCACTCAAAAATGCCCGTGTCTTTTTACCTCACCATCGCGTACATCATCTATTTCGCCACCGTCAGCTTGCTTCGCTGCTTTGCAACTCTCCTATGATAACGAAAAGACAGCTTCAATCCATCACAGCACCTGTTCTTTTAATTGCAGGAACAAGAGATGTCATTAAAGTTTCCCATTCCAGACAAATGGCCGAATGCATTCCTGATGCTAAACTAATTCTGGTCAAAGGTGCTACCCATACAGCTATCTTTCATCATGAAAAATTTTACTTGAAAATGATATGTGAATTTCTGGACACATTGTAATATCACAATGCATTATAATATTGCAAGATTGAAAAAAGGACCGATAACTCATCCGTGTTACCGATCCTTCACTTTTCTTATCTATCTATATTTATGGTCATCGGGGTGACAGGATTCGAACCTGCGACCTCTTGATCCCAAATCAAGCGCTCTAGCCAAGCTGAGCCACACCCCGATATTATACTTTTTACTTTTTATTTTTTATAAAATAA